>OHYF01001149.1_pt1 | contig 11149 bp, 10 predicted proteins | sample 1580111 | NCBI WGS metagenome assembly OHYF01 (sample SAMEA3882530, study PRJEB24775) | human gut metagenome | biome: human-associated habitat; feature: intestine environment; material: feces | place: Netherlands | collected 2009/2010
TTGCGCGACCCGCCGCAGGCGGAGAATCCTGCTTCGCAGGATTCTTTTTTATACCAGTTTCTTCTATATTTCCGTCTTTAAAACCGTAGTCCCGCGCTGCACCAGCCGTACCGGCAGTACAATCTTCTGGGGGACAGACTCATTCTTCAGACTCTTCGCAATATATTCCACGCACAATTCTGTCATTTCTTCCACAGGCTGATGGATCGTCGTGATCTGAGGTGTTGTTACCGTCGATATCATCACGTCATCGAAGCCGATCAGCTGGATATCCTCCGGCACCCGCTTGCCCATCTGTGCACCGACCTGGATCACCTGAGAAGCGATCAGATCACTGCTGGCAAAAATTCCATCCACGTCCGGAAACTCCTGCAAGGCCCTGCGGATAAAGTCTTCATAATGCATGGAGCCATACTGTAGTCTGTCACTCACCAATATGCGGTACGGAATTCCTGCCTTTTTACAGACATCGGAAAATCCATCCGCACGCCGGTCCGCAGGCATGTCCTTACCGGCGACGCCGCCGAAATGTAAAAGATTCTTACAGCCGCATTCAATCAGATGCTCTGCTGCCAGCTTGCCGCCCTGATAGTTATCACACTGTACGGAAATCGTATCATCGTCCCCTCCCCGCTCCAGATTCACGACTGGGATGTTCATTTTGCGAAATTCCCGTGTCTGAACATATTTGCTGCACAGCACAATGCCCGCCACACGGTTTGATATGCACATATCCAGATAATCCTGTTCCTTTTCCGGCTGCTCCTTTGAATTACACAAAAGCAGCTTAAAGCCCTTTTCCGCTGCTGAGGATTCTAAATTACTGATCACCTTTATAAAAAAGGGATGCGAAATATGCGGCACGATCAGTCCGATCGTATTGGTATACTGTTTGGAGAATGCACGTGCCAGCTCATTTGGCTGATAGTGCATTTCTTCCATTGCTGCATATACCTTTTTCCGCGTCCCTTCACTGATATATCCCCTGTTGTTTATAACACGAGATACTGTTGTTGCCGTTACACCCGCCCTCTGGGCGATATCCTTTAAGGTTGCCATTTTCTGTCTCTACACTCCATTTCAAATCAGGAATATTCCTCTCCCACTAGTATTATAAATATTATTTCGTAAAATATCAACCGGTAACATATTTCCGTTACAGTTCACTCGTACCCTTCTGAGTTCAGATTCCGTGCTTGCACGAAAATCTGAACTCAGAAGGGTACGAAGGGAGCGCCATTTTATGAGCAAAAAGAGCTGCAAAGCAGCGGAAAGCATCGAAGATGCGCTTTTGCGAATGGCGTGGGTGAACTGTAATATATTCCCAGAGTACAGATTCCTTTACAGCGCCCGCGTCGATTCCTGTTCCAGCAATTCTCCCGGAAAAATCTTATGCTGATGGCTGCTTTTGCCATCCAGCAGATCAAACAGATGATGGACAGATTCTTCTGCAATTTCCTGAATCGGCTGACGGATCGTCGTCAGGGTCGGATTGTAATAGCTGCACAGCTCAATTCCGTCAAAGCCCGCAACAGAATAATCCTGTGGGATCCGTTTCCCCGCCTCTGCGATCGCCCGACAGGCTCCCACTGCCATCGTATCTGAAAAAGCAAACACTGCCGTAAACTCTTTTCCTTCATCCAGCAGCTGTCGGGTCAGAACATAACCGTTTTCCATACTGTAGGACGGAAGCTTCGGATTCATATAGCAGATCAGTCCCTCATCCGGCTCGATTCCCTGTTCCCGAAGTGCCCGCAAATATCCCATCAAACGCATCCGGCCGATGCTGACATCTTCTTTTCCCGCAGCGAGCACCGCGATTTTGCGGTGTCCCAGTCGGATCAGGTAATCTGTCATCCGATATCCTTCTTTTTCATCGTCAACAGACAAGGTGGAGTAATTATCGTGCTGGATTCCGTCCGGTCCTTCTCCGACTGTTGAGAGAATAAACGGTATCCGCAGCTTATTCAGCTTTTCTTCTGAATGAGCAAAATGTCCCCCAAGAAAGATCAGACCTGCCAGACGTTTTTCCTTTACCAGCTCCAACGCCACATCAACCTCATCCTCATCCGATTCAACGTGCCGGATCACCATGGAATACTTTTTCTTTTTGATCTCATCCTCCATGATCTTGATCGCTCCGGCAAAAAACGGGTTTGTTAATCCCTTCACAAGCACAGCGATACACTTTCCGTCCGTCCGCTTCAGATACCGTGCACTGTTATTCGGAATATACCCATACTTCTGAATGATGCTCATTACCTTCTGCTTCGTTTCAGGATTGATATCCGGATGGTTATTGATCGCCCGGGATACTGTGCTTACTCCAACGCCGCACATCCGTGCAATATCTTTAATTGTGATCTCTTCTATCTCTCTGTTTTCCTGCTCCATTGCTTCTCTGCCCTACCATACTTATTGTTTCGACCGCAATTTTCAAAATTTCGCGTTTCCTCCGACATTTTATAGGAAAACCCCCGTAAAGTCAAAACAATCACAAAATTATCACAAAATTATAAAAAGCCGCCCGGCTGTTTGCAGTAGCCGAACGGCTTTATTCTTTTTTCTAAATATGTATTTTTATTCCGGTACGCAGCTCATCCTTTTACAGCACCAGCTACAACGCCCTCGATGATGTACTTCTGGCATGCCAGATAAAATACAATGATCGGAATGATGGCAAGCACCAGGACGCCCATCATCGCACCCATGTCGACAGAGCCATATCCGCCCTTCAGATACTGAACTGCGATGGGAACTGTTTTATACTTCGTCATATCCAGTACAAGATACGGAAGCAGATAGTCGTTCCAGATCCACATCGTCTGCAGGATTGCAACCGTAATACAGGTTGGCTTCATAATCGGCATAACAATTCCGAAAAAGGTCTGCAGCGGCGTACAGCCATCGATCATCGCAGCCTCTTCAATTTCCAGCGGGATGCTCTTTACAAAACCGCAGAACATAAAGACGGAAAGTCCTGCGCCAAATCCCAGATATACAATGACGATACCAAGCGGATTATTTAATTTCAGCATATCCGCAAGCTTGGACAGGGTAAACATTACCATCTGGAACGGAACGATCATCGAAAACAGACACAGATAATACAGTGCAGTTGTAAAACGATTCTTTACACGGCTGATATACCACGCACACATGGAGGTACACAGGATGATCACGCCAACAGACAGCACCGTAATAAACAGAGAGGTAAAGAACGCATCAATAAAGCCGGTTCTCTGGATTCCCTTGATATAGTTTTCGATGCCGACAAACATCTTGTCCGTCGGAATGGCAAAGGGTTTCTTACTGATGTAGGCCTTCTTTTTAAAAGAGTTGATCACAACCAGTGCGATCGGAAATACATAGGCAATGGAAATCAGGGTAAAGACCAGCGTAAAGATCCAGCCATGCTTTGCTTTTCTCACATTCATTACTGCTGTACCTCCTTTCTACGTGTCAGCCAGTTCTGCGTCAATGCGATCGCTGCTACCAGCAGGAAGAATACGACCGCTTTCGCCTGACCGACGCCCTCCCAGCCGGTACGTCCATAAAATGTACGGAAAATATTCAGCGCCAGCAGCTCGGACATGTTGGAGGGCTCGCCGTTTGTCAGCGCCAGGTTCTGGTCGAACAGCTTAAACGAATTGGTCAGGGTCAGGAATGTACAGATCGTAATGGAGGGCATTACCATCGGAATTGTCACGTTTTTCAAAATCTGTCCGGAAGTCGCACCGTCAATCTTTGCAGCCTCGATCAGATCCCCGGGGATATTCTGAATTCCGGCAATGTAAATGATCATCATATAGCCGATCTGCTGCCAGCACATCAGAATAACCAGTCCCCAGAAGCCATAGACGGAGGAATAGGTCAGTGTCCGGTTCATGTACAGCAGTACACCATTTAACAGAAGCTGCCAGATATAACCCAGGATGATACCACCGATCAGGTTCGGCATAAAAAATACTGTCCGGAAGATATTTGTCCCCCGAAATCCCTTTGTCAAAAGCAGCGCTACCGCAAATGCAAGCACATTGATCAGCACAACCGTCACAACTGTGAAAAGTGCTGTATACCACAGGGCGTGTACAAATGAAGCATCTGTAAAAATTTTAAGATAGTTTGAAAAACCGATAAACTTTGCATCTGTTACCGTCGTGAACTTGCAGAAGGACAAATATACACCCATCGCAAAAGGCGCAATAAATCCAAGGATAAATGCAAGAAATGTGGGCAGAACAAAAATCGGCCAATACCGTCTGATTGCTTTCTCCATAATTTCCTCTCATTCTGCCGCTTTCGTGTTCTCTGCATCCGCACAGGCGGCATTGTTTCAAAACATCTGTAATTACCGCACGTGAAGCAAAAATCCCGTGCGTGAAAGGGAAAGGGCGGGCACATAGCCCGCCCTCTGATTATGATCCTCTTTGTTTGCCTGCATACTGAGCTTTGATGCAGGGCTCTTATACAGCTGAATTATTCCGCATGTGCTGCGTCATACTCTGTCTTCCAGCCATCTACGAATGCGGTTACAACAGCATCCCAGTCACCGGTGCCCTGAGCATACTCAAGCAGTGCGCTGCCGACGCCGTTTTTCCACTCTTCAGAAGGCATTGTGGTGAAGTTCCATGATACAGGTGTCTTACCAGCTTTGGTGTACTCATCATTTGCAAGTACCAGCGGGTTCTGAGACTGATAACCGTCTTCAAAGGTCTTGAAAGGTGTTACAAAGCCCATGGTGTTTGCCAGAGCGTCACGGCCGGTATCGCTGGTTACAACCCATTCCATGAAGTCCAGAGTTGCCTGGATATCAGCAGGATCTGCATTCTTGTTTACACACCAGTAGTTCTCGGAGCCGGTGCACAGGCCCTGATTTTCTTCGCCTTCTGCGCCAATATAGATAGGAAGCATGCCAAGATCTTCATCTGCTACTTCGTTATCCTTGATGTCGTTGTAAGCCCAGGTACCATTCTGATAGAAGACAGCTTCGCCAAGTGCAAATTCGCTGGCAGCATCTTCACCAGTCTTACCGGACAGCAGAGCCGGATCACAGGTAGAATCTGTGATGTAAAGATCGAAGATCTGTTTGTAGTTGTCCAGATAGGTTCCCTTGATAGCAGGAGAAGAGGTAATTCCGTCTGCCTTATATTCATAGTACAGAGGCAGGTTTGCCAGATGTGTCTTAAATCTCCAGTCAGAGGAGGAATCAAAACCGGCTGAAGCGAATGCGCCCTCTACACCAAGGTCATCCTTGTGAGCCTGAATGCCATCTGCAACTTTTTTCAGTGCTTCGAAATTGTTCAGCTCATCGATGGATTTGATCTCTGCATCGTCCAATGCAAAATAGTCATTTAACAGTGCTTTGTTGTAAATCAGACCATATGTTTCAATTACATATGCAATACCCTGAACAGCGTCGCCATCCTTTAACACATAATCGTCTGACAGTACGTTCTTATAAACCTCGCTGTCCTTTAAGTCATAGCAATAATCCTTCCAGGAAGCCAGACCAACGGGACCATTTACCTGAAACAGGGTAGGTGCTTCTGTCTTTGCCATTTCGGACTTCAGAGTAGATTCATAGGTTCCGCTTGCTGCAGTTACAACAGTTACCGGTACGCCGGTTTCAGCGGTGTACTCTGCTGCAAGATCTACCCAGTCATCTGCCTGCTCGGGTTTGAAGTTTAAGTAATAAACCTTGCCTTCGCCTGTGGCAGCAGCCTCTTCCGTTCCAGTCTCTGCCTCGGTATCTGCAGCTTCGGTCTTTTCCTCAGTTGCTTTCGTTTCTGCCGGAGCAGCTCCGGTATCTGCGGCAGTGCTTCCGCAGCCTGCAAGCATCGTTGTTGCCATTGCCGCACTCAGTAATACACTGATCAGTTTCTTTTTCATAGCTCTACCTCTCTTTTTAATTGATGACAGGCGCTTTTCTCAGCGCAATTCCTGTCTGTTGTTGTCCCGGTAATGCTCCCGGGAACGCTTCCGGAAACGTTTCCGGCTGCTATGGTTGTATATTACCACGAGGTACACCATGCGGCAATATCAATTTATTCAGATTGCATGTTTGTTTTTTAAGAACTTGTATATTCTATACAAATTGCATATATTTTCATCGAAGTGCCTGTGTGATTCCCTTCACCGACGACAAATACTCCATTGGAGACATTCCCATTTCTTTTTTAAACTGTCTGGAAAAATATTGTACCGATCCATAGGACAGACGTGCAGCAATTTCTGTGATGTTGCAATTTTCTTCCCGCATCATTTCCCGTGCACGTCGGATCTTCATTCTGCTGAAATATTCCATTGGTCCGCATCCGAATTCCTTATGGAAAAGATGCTGCAGCGTAGACCGGCTCATATAAAAAACATCACAGAGTGTATTCATATCGATTTGCTCCTGAACATGCTCCTGCATATAGTGGACGACCTGAATCAGTCGGGAACTTTTCAGATGTGCTGTCTCTTCCGTCAGCTCAAACCGTTTTGAATCGTCCGCCTTTTCTTCCCGCTCCCTGCGCAGCGTCAGCAAAAACAGCTCCAGATTCAGCAAAATCATCTGCTGCGCGTACAAGAATATTTCCTTTATCTACATATAAAAATTCCCAGAAATCCATCCTTTCCGCTGTCATTACTACAGTTGTGCAGATCGTGTTCTGTTCCATGGCAGGATATGCCTTTGCGAGAATTGAGTTCCCGTTCAAAAACTTTATTTTCGTACTGCTGTTATCCGTCCTGATGGTTCCCGGACAGATTTTCCTGCTTCCCCAGTATCAGTTAATCCAGAAGATGGGACTGTTGAACACCATCCCGGCGCTGTTTCTTCCGAACCTGTTCAGTGCCTTCGGTACATTCCTGCTGCGGCAGTTCTTTATGTCCATGCCTCAGGAGCTGGAAGATGCCGCAATCGTAGATGGCTGTAACCGGTTCCAGATTTTCGGACGTATTATGGTTCCGTTAATCCAGCCTGGTATCGCAGCGCTGACCATCTTCACCTTCAAGTTCGCATGGAACGACTTCATGTGGCCTCTGATCGTCAACAACTCCATGGATAAGCTGATCTTAGGTCCTGCACTGTCCACTCTGCAGGGTCAGTACACAACACAGTACCCGATGCAGATGGCAGGCGCCGTATTAGCCGTTATCCCGCTGGTTGTAATCTTCTTCATCTTCCAGAAGCAGTTTATCGAAAGCGTGGCTACATCCGGTATCAAGGGTTAAATCCATATCGTACTTCATTGTGTCAACTACCCACGACCTAAAGGTCATGGGCTTGTAACTGCCCAGTCGTACTAACGGTTTACACCTCCGACCTTTAACCCCAATAGATACTGCTATCTAAAGTGGCGTTACATCATAGGGTGGTTGACAGCACCCTTTGTAGCAGAGTTTACTCTGTTACAACTGTATTAGGTACTTGGCTATCTGCAAGATAGTCTATTCCCATACGATACAGATTCATAGCTCCAATGCGGTCATCATTAGATTTATAACCACAGTTTTTGCAAGTAAACAGATGCATCTTCTTATTGCGGTTAGCCTTTTCAATGTGTCCACAACAAGGGCAACACTGACTTGTATAGCGAGGATCTACCTTAATAACAGAAGATTGATTCTGTTTTGCTTTGTAGATTAGTTTTTGCTCAAGGTCATAGAAAGACCATGATACAGAAACATAACGGTCTTTTGTTTTAACACGTTCTGTAGCATTACGAATACCTGATAAATCTTCCAATACAAAGAGAGTGTGCTTGGGGTTATTTTTGACGAGTGCCTTTGATACCTGATGGTTAATATCCTGCATCCAACGGTTTTCTCGCCCACCAATAGCTTTTATTCTTCGTCTTGAAGATGAGGTCTGTCGCATTTGGAGTTCTTTACGAAGTTTGGAATAATTAGCACGTTTTTGCTTCATAGCCTTACCACTAACAAATCCAGACTTGTTTTTGCTGTCATAAGTGGCAATAACAAAGTTAATACCTCTATCTATACCCACAACATTACAGATGTCAGAAACATTACTTTCTTCGACATCGTAGGTTACTGGTATGTGAAGATAATACTTGCCATGCTTATTTACAAGTTTAGCTGTACCAAACTTATAAATCGTATGGTCGAAATACTTAGACATTCCGTCTGCAAAATAAGATAACTTCACACGACCGTTTAGCGTATTGATTGAAAAGCAGTTTTGTGTTAAGGAATAATCTCTGTTCCAAACCAAATCATACTGAGGCTTTTTGAACGAGGGTTTCATCCATTCGTTTTGATTCTCAAGAATGGTCTTATATCTGGCGATAACAGTCTTCAAAACAGACTGAGCCATTTGCGATTTAAGGTTAAAATTTTCCCGTAAAGTAGAATACAAAACCTTATTGAGCGAAAACTGCTTTAAGTCATGAGTACGGAATACATAGTCTGAAACATAATTACAGGCATTACGATAAACAGACATAGTTTCATCAAGCAAAACCTTATCTGTTTCATCTACGACTATTTGAATTTTAGCTGTAATAGTCATTTGTTCCATATATGTACTCCTTTCATAGATATTTCACTAAATATATTATATAATAATAATTAGTGAAAATCAATGTTTTGAGGTGACGTGAATTATGGATAATAGATACAATCGTCATAACAGACGGAAATACAGCCTTAAAGTACATATAGTTCTAGTAACCAAATATCGTAAACAATTACTCAAAGATTCTATCGCTGATGATGTTAAACAAAAGATTTTCGATATTGCTAATACTTATGGCTACGAAATTATTGCTATAGAAACCGACAAAGACCATATACATTTCTTATTAATTTACGATACAACAGATAGGGTTTGTGATATTGTCAAAATTGTAAAACAAGAAACAACGTATTATTTATGGCACAAATATGGTTCGTTTCTGTCTAAACAGTATTGGAAGAAAAAAATATTTTGGTCAGACGGATATTTTGCTTGCAGCATTGGAGAAGTATCGTCAACTACCATACAAAAATATATTGAGAATCAGGGTTAACGATTAAAGATTTACAAGGCTCCTCCCACCACCTAAAGGTAGTGGGTTTCCGCCTATGGCAAACGAAAGGATTTTATTTATGAAACAGAATAAAAACCGCGGGCTTTGGCTGGCAGGAACCGTGTGTGCTGCTCTGGCAGCCATTGCCTGTCTCATCGTAGAATATGGATATGAAAAAATCATCCTGCCGAGAGGCTATCAGTGGATGTATCCCTGGATGCAGACGGCAGTATTGACCGGGGCAGTGGTTTTTACGGTGCTTGCGGTGCTCTGTCAGCTTCCGGCGTCGGGCAAAAAGAAAATAACGGCGATAGGGTGCGTTATCGTTGCAGGCATCGGAGTCGTTGTCTGCAGCGGACTGTCTGAGGCCGGACAGCTTCAGGTGTTGCGCTCCCCTGCCGGAAATTATCAGGTGATCCTGGAAAAAGACGAAGAAACCGGACAGTTGATGTTAAACCGCCCATATAAAGGGCTTTTCCGGTATCAAAAAGAGCTTCTGCCTTTTACAGCAGACAGCAAGGTAAACAGCCGCTGGCTGCAAGAGGATGCCTGTGCACTGTACGGAACCGATACGGACGGCAACCCGGCGGCGTATCTTGCGACCTATGGCAGCCGCAGCATGGACGATATCGCCTATGTGGATCCCCTCAGCACGATGTACGGTATTTGGGAAGGAACGGACGCAGATGGACAGATATGGACCCTCAGCGTCGGCGGTCAGGATGCGGTAAAGGATGCCTGGGTCAGACTTTCCGGGAAAACGGTGACCTCCTGGTACGGAGAGCCGGAATGTGAACGCTATGGTACGATCGGAATGATTCTGAAAGACGGAACGCAGGTGGATTACTTTGTCGTGCTGAATAAAGACTGCGTCTGGGGAGACAGCGGATTGATCGGCAGCGGAAGTATGACGATTTGCAAGGCTGATTTGGAGGAAGAACCGATTATTCTTTCCAGACAGGAAGATGTAGACGGCGACAGAGACTGGTCTGACGTTGGAGGAGCAGAGGAGATTGAACAGGCGACCTGGGCAGAAAATCCGGACAGCTCTTTTGACGCGGCATTTGGTGTGGATGCAGAGGATACGGATGCCGGCACAGGCAGCCAGAGTAACGACGAAGAGAGCTGGGACGAAGGTGCGGATGCCGGTTGGCTGCACAGCGAGAGCGAGGCAGAGGCTTCCGTAGAGGGCACGAAGATCCGATATCAGATGATCGTCGAGGATGCGGCGCTGGGCAGTCGGTTTTATGGTCTGATTAAAAGCACGGACGGCGGGGCGCATTGGCAGGTAGTCAGCAGCGATCCCTTCGGCGGACAGATGGGCGGCAGCGTAGAATTTACATTTCTCGATGAAATGTTTGGCTTTGCGACGCTTTCCCACAACGGTGGGGATGCCGCGGTGTTATATGTGACGGAAGACGGCGGAGAGCATTACGAACAGGTAGAATTTGCCCACAAAACCTATACGGACAGCATTGGAAATATCATCGCGCCCTATGATTATCCCAAGATGCCTTATGAAAAAGACGGCGTGATCTATGTGCTGTGCGGACAGGGCGCGGACGGAGATTATGACGGCGGCGACAGCCTACATCTGGCGCGGTACCGCTCAGAGGATCACGGACACAGCTTCGTCTTCGATACGCTGGTGGATGGAACGTCGGAGGGGTGATTCCAGAAATTTCGGAACAGGGGCTTGACAGCCGGAAAGAAACTGTGCTACAATCCGAACCAATGAAGCAAACGACAGAAAAATCCTCTGTTGTTATAACAAAAAAGACTGAGATGGGAAAGAGTAAGACTGAGACGGAACCTACAGAAAGCAGCCGGCTGATGAGAGGCGCAGGGAATGACAGTCCGAATACATCCCGGAGTTCTGCACCAAAACGGTTGTTACGGAGTAGGCTGCAGCGGCGCATGCAGCCGTTATCAGGCAGGGGTATCGCTTTGAATCTGTATCAGAAGCATATTCGGAGCCGTACTTCATGAGGCAGGCAGTGTGAGCTGTCTGTGAAAAAAGGTGGTAACACGAAGCGTTGGCCCTCGTCCTTTTACAGGATGAGGGCCTTTTTTACTTTATAGGAAAGACCGCCTACGGCGCTCTCTTGAATTGAAAAAGGCCCGCACGG
>OHYF01001154.1_pt1 | contig 11119 bp, 9 predicted proteins | sample 1580111 | NCBI WGS metagenome assembly OHYF01 (sample SAMEA3882530, study PRJEB24775) | human gut metagenome | biome: human-associated habitat; feature: intestine environment; material: feces | place: Netherlands | collected 2009/2010
TATTTACCGCAGGATAGATCAGTATCTGTCTCTTCGGCAGGAATTCTCCCTGATCTCTTGCCATCAGTGAAACAGCTGCTGCCAGATTCCCACCGGCACTGTCTCCGATCAGTGTAATCTTATCCGGATCTGTATTCAAGATAAACTGGTTCGTGTACATAGCCTTTGCCGCCATATAACAATCGTAAAAACCAATGGGAAATGGATACTCCGGCGCCAGCCGGTACTCTACCGATACAACGATATGATCTGTTGCCGAAGCAAGACGGGCACAGATTCTTTCATAATTATCAATACTTTCCGTTACCCATCCTCCCCCGTGAAAGAACAGAAATACCGGCAGATCATCCTCCATCTTTTCCCATGGAAGGAATATCCTTACAGGGATCTGATGATTGCCGTTATAAATCTTATAGTCAATCGTCTTATGAAATATCTTCATCGGATCAATTGCTTTTAAATTCGCCAGGTGTCTTGAAGCCTCCACTTCAATGCCGTCGAAGGACAGCGCTTTTAATACCCGCCTCATTGATTTGTTGATCGCCATTATCTGATATATCCTTCCTCATATGCCTTTGCTTTATTAAATGCATATAACTCTGCAAAAGTTGCCTGCTTGTATGGAGAAGCGTAGAAAATCCCCACCATTCCACATGTGATAACCGTAAGAATATCCCATCCAAGGAATGACAGATCCAGAATAAACGTCTCCATCTTCTGTCCGTCCATCATACGCTTACTGATCTGGAACGCTTCTTTTCTGTCCATTCCCGGATTCTCTGCAAGAATGTAAGGAATCATCAGGTATTCATAATGCTTCACGATTCCTGGAATCACCAGCAGTAATGTCCATAAGGATGTAAAAAGTTCTCTTAAGAACATGGTCAGTACAATATTCACATAATGTCCGGAACGGAATGCATCAAACATCGTTCCAACCGTTGGATTCTCTGTCTTATTCAATACGAAGAAACGTTTTCCACCTACTTCCAGAAGATTTCCCACGAATATCTTCAGTGCCCATATTACAATCGTTAATATAATCGCAGCCATTGCAATTGCCAGCCCTGCAAATGGGAATCCCCATCCGTAATGATATGAGAATGAAAACCCGTCATTCCCATACAGACTGTTCTGTGAAGCACCACTTCCGGTTCTTCCTCCGCTTATGCTGCTAAGTCCCGTGATGATTCCCATGATCACTGCTACAGCCACACATGCCCAGTAATTCTTCTTAAATGCAATCTTACCATTTGTTTTCAGTCTTTCTCTTGTCCAGTTCATATACTTTTTCTCCTTGTTTATCCCTGTTGCTTTGCATCTTGAATCTTTTCATTTAAATCATTCAGATATACCCATCGGTCCATCTTCTCATCCAGTGCATTCTCAGTCTCTTCTTTTTTCTCCATAAGTTCCCGCAATTTCACCGAATTAGTCGCATTGGCTGCAATCTGTGCATCCAGTGTCTCAATCTTTTCTTCCAGTTTTGCAATGTCATCATCGATCGACTCGAACTCCCGCTGCTCTTTGAATGTGAATTTCAGCTTTGGTTCCCGCTGTTTCCAGGTATCTTTCGAAGAGCTCTCTGCCTTCTTCGGCTGTTCCTCTGTCCCGGCAGCATGTCCTTTCAATGACATCTCTGTATCCAGACCTTCCAGTTCTTTGCGGATCAGATAATCCGAATAACCACCCTCGAACTGTCGTACTTTTCCGTCTCCTTCAAATGAGAAGATACTGTTCACAATACGATCCAGGAAATAACGGTCATGTGATACCGTGATGATAATTCCGTCAAAGTGATCCAGATAATCTTCCAGGATCGTCAGCGTCTGGATATCCAGATCGTTGGTCGGCTCATCCAGGATCAGTACATTCGGTGCACTCATCAAAACGCGCATCAGGTACAGTCTTCTCTTTTCTCCCCCGGAAAGCTTCTCAATCTTTGACCACTGCATGGCTCCGTCAAATAAGAAGCGCTCCAGCATCTGGGATGCCGTGATCTTTCCGTCTGATGTCGTAACATATTCTCCCACTTCTTTGACATAATCAATCACTTTCATGGATGCATCCATATATTCATTCTCCTGAGAGAAATATCCGATCCGGATCGTCTGCCCAATCTCGATCGTGCCATTATCCGGTTTTACAATCCCATTAATAATCTTAAGAAGTGTCGTCTTTCCACAGCCATTCGGTCCGATGATTCCGATTCTGTCATTTTTTAGGAAAATGTAACTGTAGTCATCGATCAGCTTTCTTGCTCCATAAGATTTACTGATGTTCTGAAGCTCGATCGTCTTATTTCCCATACGGGACGCTACGGAATCCAGTACCACTTTCTTTTCTTCCTGAATGTCCTTGATCTCCTGCATTGCCTTGATGCGGTCAATGTGTGCTTTCTGCTTCGTACTTCTGGCTCTTGCACCTCTTCCCAGCCATTCGAGTTCTGTACGCAGAAGACTCTTTCTCTTTCTTTCTGTCGCCAGTGCCATATCCTGACGTTCTGCTTTTAACTTGACAAACTCCGAATAATTCCCAGGGTAGCTGTATAATTTCCCCTGATCTACTTCCACGATCCTGGTTGCCACACGATCCAGAAAATAACGGTCATGGGTAACCATCAGGATTGCCCCGCGAAATCCGATCAGATATTCCTCCAGCCACTCAGACATCGCATTATCCAGGTGGTTGGTCGGTTCATCCAGTACCAGGATATCTGCCGGTGTAAGCAATGCATTGACCAGTGCAATTCTCTTCTTCTGACCGCCGGACATATGCTCTACTTTCTCGTCATAGTCATAGAAGCCAAGCTTGTTCAGCATGGATCTGGCATCTGCTTCAATTGTCCACTGATTCAGCTCATTCACATTGTCTGCGATTGCCGCACGCAACACCGTTGTTCCCTCTTCAAATTCCGGTGTCTGCGGCAGATAACAGATCTTGACCTGATTTCCTATACTGATCTTACCTTCATCGTATGGTTCTATCCCGGCTGCCACTTTTAAAAGCGTAGATTTTCCCATTCCGTTAATTCCGATCACACCGATCTTTTCATTCTCATTGATGCTGAATGCAACATCATTCAGAAGGACACGGTCAGTATAAGCCTTCGTAATATGCTCCATCGTAAGTAAATTCATACTTTAGTTCTCCTTCATAAGCCTTTCGGATCTTCCCATCGGCAGTCCCTGTAAAATGCCTGACAGGCCAGAAAAGAGACCGGAAACTCCGATCTCTTTTCGTTCTCCTCTTTCTATTATATTTTACAGAAAGACATATTTCAATATGAATAATACCGTAAGTACATACATTAATGCGCTGATCTTCTTTTCTTTTGCTTTTCCAGTCATCAGATTCAGGATCACATAAGAGATAACTCCCATAGAGATACCTTCTGAAATGCTGTAGAAGAATGGCATAGCCAGAATACAGATGTAGCATGGCAGTGCCTCTGAAAAATCATCAAAATCGATGTGTGTCACATTTGTCAGCATATAGAATCCAACCACGATCAGGGCCGGTGCTGTTGCAAATGAAGGAATTGCAAGGAAGATTGGTGACAGGAACAGTGACAGGCCGAATAAAATAGCTGTCGTTGCAGAAGTCAGTCCCGTTCTTCCTCCTTCGGATACACCGGATGCACTCTCTACAAATGTCGTAGTCGTTGTTGTTCCAAGCACTGCTCCAACGGTTGTTGCAACCGCATCTGCCATCAGCGCACCTTTGATATTCGGAAGACGTCCCTCCTCATCTAACATACCTGCCTTTGTAGACACACCGATCAGTGTTCCGATCGTATCAAACATATCTACAAATAAGAATGCAAAGATGACAACGATAAAGTTCAAAGAGAATATTCCGCTGAAGTCAAGCTTTCCAAATACCGGCATGATGCTTGGAATTGTGAATCCCTTGCTGAAATCCGGAAGCAGGCTGTAGAATCCAATTTCTGGATTCGCTACATAGATACCCGCCATCTGACAGATGATTCCAAGAATCCATGTAATCAGGATTCCCCATAAAATATTTCCCTTTACATTCTTTATTACCAGAATTCCTGTAATTCCCACACCGATCAGTGCAAGAATGACCGTGATTCCTACGTTACTCATAGAAGCTTCCACACCTTTGGCACTGTTATATCCATCAATGGAGAATAACTGCAGAAGTGTAGAACCTCCTACTACGATATTCGCATTCTGAAGTCCGATAAATGCAATGAATAATCCGATACCGACACTTACTGCCGACTTCAGATTCTTCGGAATTGCATTGAAGATTGCCTCACGGATATTCGTAAGTGAAAGTACGATGAAAACGATACCTTCTACAAATACTGCCGTTAATGCAACTTCCCACTTATAACCCATTCCAAGAACAACAGTATAGGCAAAGTATGCATTCAGTCCCATTCCAGGTGCCAGTGCGAACGGGTAATTGGCGAAGAACGCCATCAAGAATGTACCGATCATTGCAGCCAGCGCTGTCGATGTAAAGATTGCACCGGAATCCATCCCTGTTGCAGACAGGATACTCGGATTGACTGCAAGTATGTACGCCATAGTCATGAACGTAGTGATACCTGCCATAACCTCTGTTTTGGCATCGGTTCCGTTCTCACGGAGCTTAAATAATTTTTCCAACATGTTTCTCTTTTCCTCCTTATACTCTCAAAAAATAAGATAACGACAACAAAATTACTGTATCTCTCTTATTTTTTTTCTTAAAGCAAGTACCTGATTTGGTGCTACGGATAACTCATCGATTCCCATCTGCAGGAATTGTTCTGTCATGTCCAGATCTGCTGCCAGATCACCACATATGCTGATTGTTTTTCCCTCCAGATGTACATTATTCGCAATAATACGTATCATTTTAAGCAATGCCGGATGATGCGGATTATAAAAATGATCCAGTTTAGAATTTGTTCTGTCCATTCCCAGTGTAAGCTGCGTCAGATCATTCGTTCCTATACTGAAAAAATCAGCCTCCCGTGCCAGTTCACCGCTTATCATAACCGCTGCCGGTGTTTCAATCATAACTCCGATCTGTATTTCTTCATTAAACGGAATCTTCTCATCTTTTAACTCTTTTTTTATCTTTTCCAGAAGCAGTTTTGCCTGCTGTACTTCTTTTACATCTGTAACCATCGGGAACATAATAGACATCTTTCCATAAGCAGATGCACGTAAAATTGCACGTAACTGCGTCTTGAATATCTCGTCTTTATCCAGTGACACACGGATTCCCCTGTATCCCATCTCAGGATTATTCTCTTCTCCCAGGTCCAGACACTCTGCTGTCTTTTCACCGCCCAAATCTGCTGTACGGATCACAACCTTTTTCATTCCCATCGCTTCTGCTGCCAGACGATATACCTGAAACTGCTGTTCTTCTGTCGGAAGTTTCGGACCATTTTCCATATAAATAAATTCACTTCTGAATAATCCGATTCCACCCGCATCACTGCGCAGAACGCTTTCAATGTCTTCCCTGCTTCCGATATTCGCGCACACATCAATTTTTTGTCCGCTCTGCGTAATATTTTCTTTTCCCTTCAGACGTTCCAGACTCTGTACCTGCGTATGATTCTCATCTTGTCTCTGTTTCATCTTTGAAATCGTTGTATAATCAGGTTCGATATATACTTTTCCCTCAAAACCATCGATAATAATGGTCTTGCCTTCGTATTCTTTCTTTAAAGACTCTCCCAGTCCGATCACAGATGGAATTCCTTTTGTTCTTGCAAGCACTGCCGTATGAGAATTAATTGTTCCGTATCTGGTAACAAACCCAAGAATCTTGCTCTTATCAAGCTTTACTGCCTCACTTGGATATAATTCACCGGCTGCCAGTATAAACGGTTCATCTGTCAGCATCTTATCTTTCCATGCCCTTGCAAGAATCCGAAGTACCCTTGTCGACACATCTTTAATATCTGCTTCGTGTCCCTGTACATAACTTTTATTACTTTTTGCCGCACTTGCCAGTACATTTTCCACCGCATTTTTTACAGCATACTCTGCATTCAACTTATGCTCTACGATAATATTTGTAATCTGCCTGATGATTTCCTGATCTTCAAGGATCATCTGCTGCATCTCAAATATAGCTGCATTCGCTTCACCTACTTCCTTAGAAGCCGAATCATACAGATCCCTCAGTTCCTGCAACGCTTTCTGCCTTGCTTTCTGAAAACGCATAACCTCTTTTTCTACATCTTTTACATAGATTCTGCGAATCTCTTTTGTATCCCGCTTATAAAAGGAAAGTTTTCCGATTGCAATTCCTTCTGATATTTTTTTCCCAGTCAATGTAATCATAGTTTTCCAACCCTTTTAAACCTTTATTAGTATGAACAATAATACTTTACACGTTTGCCGTTCATTCGTCAAGTAGATTACTTTTTTGTATAAAAACACAAAAACATTCCTTAAATTCATTGACGTCTTTATCAATATATGCTAATCTGACAACAGTGCAATTCATAGAATACTTTTATAAATTGCACGATTTAATAATTTTTATGGAGGTATAATCATGAAAGGTACTGTAAAATGGTTTAACAACCAAAAAGGCTACGGTTTCATTTCTGACGCTGAGGGTCATGATGTATTCGTTCATTATTCAGGACTGAATATGGAAGGATTCAAGACACTTGAAGAAGGTCAGGAAGTGGAATACGAAGTTACAGAAGGTGCTAAGGGCCCACAGGCTGTTAACGTAACACCACTCTAATCGCAACAATCTAAGTTTTTAATGTCCCTTTTATATATTAAAATATATCTATTTCGGATTTAAATATTTAAAAGTAATACATGACTTAACGAGAGAGGATTATGAGAAAAAGCCAGATAACTGCAGTTATCTGGCTTTTATCATATCTGCCAAACCGGTCATCTGAAGATACACAGATGACCGGTTCTTCTGTATTATTCAGTATTATTTCTGTGGTCTTGAAACATTCAGCTGAAGATCAATTCCAAATGGATTAACCACAACTCCCGTAACTTCCGGGCCCATTGCTTCCGGAATTCTGGCTGCTTCGACAACTCCCATTGTATACTTCATATCTCTGTTCTCATTCTGGAATTTCAGGAATTCCTGAACGTCTGTAAAGATCGGCATCAGTACCTGTCCGTCATCTTTATTCAAAATCGGCATTTTTTTATCTTCACTGATTGCCGTGATATATCTGCCCCTCTGATAATGTGCCATCAGTTCTTCCTGCAGTTCCTTTGTTTCATCCGTGAGTTTTAATTCTTTCTGGCTTCTTACCTTCTGCATAAAATACATTGCAGTAATCTGAAGTTCCGGATTCTCAATCGGTTCTTCGCCCGGCTTCTGTTCCGGTCTTCTAACCAGTTCCCCTAACTGAATCGCAATCTCTTCTTCTGTTCCTTTACCGATTACCATACAGTTCACCCCGATTGGGAATAAACTGCTATAGAAAGGAAGCAGGTATTTTTTTTCAATATTAAAAATTTTTAACGGATTATTCGCCTTCAGGAATTCCTGTCCTCCGCGCATTGCATCTTCTTCTGAAAAGAATACAAACACTTCATCATCATACGTCTCCGGATCACATACCACAAAAGGCATTCTTGTACAATCAGACATCAATACATAGATGGCATCCGATTCCCGTAACTTTTTTAAAACGCTGTTTTTGTCTACACTCATACTGTTCCTCTTTCACTTCTATTGATTAGCACGATATGCCTCGTCCGCGCTATACACGTCGAAACCACTACCTTTAAGAATATCGATCACCCTTCCAGGATCATCACTCTTTAATACAGCTGCTGCATCTGCTCCATTTGCAAATGCATACATATATTCAATATTCACTTCTCCATCTACAATCTGATGCATTGCTTTATTCAATGAACCGGTTGCATGTGGTACACGAAGTGCTACAACATCTGTCAGCATTGCTGTAATTCCAGCTTCTTTTAATGCTGCACGTCCTTTGTGCGGGTCAGAAACGATCAGACGAAGCATTCCATAATCTGATGTATCCGCAAGACTCAGTGCAACAATATTCACACCTTTTTTTGCCAGTACATCCAATACTTCTTCCAGACGTCCTTCTCTGTTTTCCAAAAAAACTGATAACTGTTGTACAGTATTACTTACGCCCATGTTATTCCCTCCTGTTTATAAACCTCTGTTATCAATGACACGTTTTGCCTTGCCTTCGCTTCTTTCGATTGTCTTAGGCTCTACAAGTTTTACTCTTACTGCAACACCAAGTGCCTGTTTCAGTACTGCAGCAACTTTGTTCTTCAGTTCATCCAGCTTACGGATCTCATCTGAAAAATATTTTTCATCTACTTCTACCATTACAGTCAGTACATCCAGGTTATTTTCACGATCTACGATCATCATATAATGTGGTGCAACACCGCCTCCGATAGAAAGCAGGGCTGTCTCTACCTGTGTCGGGAATACGTTGACTCCGCGGATAACCTTCATATCATCTGTACGGCCTTTGAACTTGGAAATTCTAGGAAGCGTTCTTCCACACTCACACGTAGAATGATCAATACTTGTAAGATCCTTTGTTTTGTAACGAAGTAACGGCATACCTTCTTTTACAAGTGTGGTAAATACAAGTTCTCCTGTCTCCCCGTCTGCACATGGTGTATGATCTGCCGGATTCAATACTTCCGGATAGAAATAATCTTCATATACATGCATTCCTTTATGATGGATACATTCCAGTGCAACACCCGGACCTGTAATCTCACACAATCCATAGATATCAAAACAGTTAACATTTAACAGTTCTTCAATCTTCAGACGCATCTCTTCTGTCCATGGCTCTGCGCCATTGATTCCTACTTTTAACCGAAGCTTATCTACGATGCCTGCCTCGTTGGCAGCTTCTGCCAGATATAAAGCATAAGATGGAGTACATGCAAATGCAGTCGCACCAAAATCTTCCATACACATCAACTGTCTTTTTGTATTACCTGCTGACATCGGAATAGCCATTGCTCCAAGCTTTCTTGCTCCGAAATCCAGTCCCATTCCTCCTGTAAACAAGCCATATCCATAGCAGATATGCAGACGATCCTCTGCAGTAAGTCCTGCCATCGTAAGTCCTCTTGCCACACATTCTCCCCATACATCTATATCTTTCTGTGTATAAGAAGCAAGAGTCAGCTTACCGGTTGTTCCTGATGTTCCCTGCACTCTGACGATCTTTTCCTGTGGAACAGCCAGAAGTCCGAATGGATAATTCGCTCTTAAATCTTCTTTTGTCGTAAATGGAAGTTTCCCGATATCTTCAATCCCCTTGATATCTCCCGGTTCGATTCCCATATCATCCATTTTCTTGCGATAAAATTCTACGTGATCATATACATTCTTAACCTGCTTTACCAGACGTTCACTCTGAAGTGCAGTCATCTCATCCCTGCTCATGCATTCAATCTTAGGATCTCTGATCTGTTCTTTCCAGTCCTTTAATGCTACCTTTGCCATAACCTCTTATGTACCTCCTTATAAATGATAACCAACATCAAATGCCTTTTTATTTATCTCAATAGTTTTCGGAGGAACTGTCTTTTCAATCACCTCATACCATTGTTCTTTTGTAAAGTCCATGTGCTGTGCTGCAACTCCAAGCACAATCAGATTGAATACTCTGGAATTACCGATTTTTTTTGCTTCTTCTGTTGCATTTACTGTATATACTTTGTGATCTTTCCCCAGTGTTTCAATAATGTCTTCCGGGTATTCTGCTGCCCCGATCACAACCGGCATCGGATCAATTCTCCAGTCATTGATGATCAATGCTCCGTCTTTTTTCAGGAAATGTGCATATCTCAGTGCTTCCAGACGTTCAAATGCGATAATCACATCTGCCTGCCCTTCTTCTACGATTGGTTCTGCCACCTGTTCTCCGTACCTTACAAATGTTACAACGCTTCCTCCACGCTGAGCCATTCCATGTACTTCGGAAAGTTTTACGTCATATCCGCCGGTAATGGCAAGTCCTCCTAAGATTCTGCTGGTAAGCAGTGTTCCCTGTCCGCCGACTCCGACGATCATAATATTCTTTGTTGCCATTATCTGTCACCTTCCTTTACTAACTCAATCGCATCGAATTTACACAGGCTTGCACAAAGTCCGCATCCAGTACACATCGTATCATCGATGGACACTGTTCCGTCAGCATTTTTTGTCATTGCAGGACATCCAGGTTTCATGCACATACCACACTTCTTACATTTATCTGTATGCGTCTGATATAACGGTTTCTTTGATTTGTCCAGAAGTACACATGGTGTCTTCGTAATGATCACGGATACTTCATCTTTGGCAATCTCTTCTTTTACAGCCTTTTCCACAGCCTGAATATCTCTTGCATTGACTTCTACCACATTCTTAACACCTATTGCACGACATAATGCCGGAATATCAATTGCATATGTCGGATCTCCCTGCAGTGTCTTTCCTGTTGCCGCATGATCCTGATGTCCGGTCATACCGGTTGTAGAGTTATCCAAGATGATGACGGTTCCTGTTGCTTTGTTATACATCATATTCATCAGAGAATTGACACCCGTATGTAAGAATGTAGAATCGCCGATCACAGCAACCCAGTTCTTAATATATTCTTTTCCTTTTGCCTTTTCCATACCATGAAGGCTTGAAATACTTGCTCCCATACAGATGGTTGTATCCACAACACTAAGTGGTGCTACTGCGCCCAGTGTATAACAGCCAATGTCACCTGCCGCATGAATCTTTAACTTGTTCAGCACATAGTACACACCTCTGTGTGGACATCCCGGACATAAGATTGGTGGTCTTCCCGGTGCCTGCGCAGGCTTACTGATATCAAGTTCTTCTTTCAGAATTGCCTCACGGAGCATATTGGCACTGTATTCCCCCTGTACCGTGAAGATTTCTTTTCCGATTGCTTTGATGCCCCAGGATTTAACCTGTGTCTCAATCACCGGGTCCAGTTCTTCTACAACATATAAGGTATCTACTTTTGAAGCAAATTCTTCGATCAGCTTTCTTGGAAGCGGATTTACCATACCAAGTTTTAATACAGATGCTTCCGGAAGTGCTTCCTTTACATACTGGTATGGAATACCGC
>OHYF01001166.1_pt1 | contig 11064 bp, 6 predicted proteins | sample 1580111 | NCBI WGS metagenome assembly OHYF01 (sample SAMEA3882530, study PRJEB24775) | human gut metagenome | biome: human-associated habitat; feature: intestine environment; material: feces | place: Netherlands | collected 2009/2010
CCGTCCGGGAATCGGGACAGGTCCGCCGGAGTCTCCGCTCCGCCGAGCTCCAGCACCTTGTCGGCAAACTCGTACAGCAGCACCGCGACCTGCTCGCGCGTGACGGGCGTGTCCGGTGCGAAGGTCGTCTCGCTCACGCCGGACGTCACGCCGGTCTGGTACGCCCAGAGCACCGCGGTCTTGTACCAGTCGGCCGTGAGATCGGTAAACGGCGTCTCGCCGCTGACCTCCGGCGCGCCCGCAAGCCGATAGAGGATCTGCACGAGCTGTGCGCGCGTGGTCAGCGTCTTCGGTTCAAACCGGCCGCCGCCGACACCGGCCATGAGCTCATAGTCGACGCAGTACTGGATGTCCTCATACGCCCAGCTGTTGGGGGCAACGTCGTCAAAGCGCTCGCTCACGGGCACCCGCGGGGCAAGCTTGGGGATCTCCTCGGTGCGCGTGGCATTGCAGCCGTAGGTCCTGCAGGTATAGGTGCGCACGCCGGTCGTGGTCTCCGTCGGCAGCGTCGTCACACGGCCGATGCCCCAGTAGTGGCCGCGGGCGGGGAGTGTCATTTCCTCCGTGTGACCGCAGCCGTCGTCGGTGCAGGTGCGGGTGCGCTTGCCCTCGGTCGTGCAGTTCGGGTCCGTGCCCGTCCAGGAACCGTAGTGGTGGATGGGCGCGTTGAAGTTCACGGTCACGCCCTCCGGCAGCGCGTTCTCGCCCTTGGTCAGCTGGGCCCACTCGGCCTCGGTTCCGCTGTAGTCGATGGCCGTGAGCGCGGTGCAGCCGGTGAAGGCGCCCGCGCCGATGCTCGTGACGCTCTTCGGGATGAGCACGCTCGTCAGCGCGGCGCAGCCGGCGAAAGCAAAGTCGCCGATCGTCTTCAGGCCGTCCGGCAGCTGAACGTCCGTCAGGCTCAGGCAGCTGGTGAAGGCCTGCGCCTCAATGGTGGTGAGGCTCGCCGGGAACGTGACCGCCGTCAGCCCCTGACAGTAACGGAACGCGCCCGTCTTGACGGTCTGCACCAAGTCGAGGATCTCATAAGCCGTGCACCTGTTCGGCGCGGCCAGCATCTGCCTGCCGTCTATGGAGATGAGGCCGCCGTTGTAGGTCCGGAGATACCGGCTGCCGATGGCCTCAAAGGAGACGAGGTTGACGCAGCGGGCCAGCACATTCTCGGCGACGCCGCGGATCTCATACCCGAGGTCAACGTGCGTGACGGCGGTCCAGTCGCCGTTCCAGCAGTCGGCCGTGGCAACGCCGCCGCCGGAGATGGTCAGCAGACCGGTGCTGTCCAGCTCCCACGTGAGACCGCCTTCGAGTGTGCCCGTGTCCGCCGCGAAGGCCGCCGGCACGAGCGCGAGCATCAGGCTCAGCACAAGCAGGATGCTCAGAAGTTTCTTTCTCATACCATTTCTCCTTTTTTCAACAAAGTGGGTATGAAAAAGAATACCATCCCCACCCCGGAAATGGCAAGCCTTTTTGCACAACTTTTTGCTTATTTTACAGGATTTTTTTGTGCAATGCAAGACCGGCGCTCCCAAATGGGAGCGCCGGTCTTGTAAAAAATATGCGTATGTGCTTATGCCTCGAGCTGCTGCGTGACCCATGTGATCTGCGCCTCGACGCTCGGCACGGACGTGCCGCCGTAGGACACGCGCCGCGTGACGCAGTTGGTGAGGTCGATGGCATCGTACACGCCGTCGTCAAAGAGGTCGCTGAAGGTGCGGAAGGTCTCGAGCGGCAGCTTTTCGAGCACGGTATTGTGCGCGATGCAGTAGGCCACGAGCTGGCCGGAGACCTTGTACGCGCTGCGGAACGGCAGGCCCTTCGTGACGAGGTAGTCCGCGAGGTCGGTCGCGTTCAGGAAGCCCGTCTGCGCCGCGTGGAGCATCTTGTCGGCGCGCACGGTCATGGTGGCGAGCATCGGCGCCATGACGCGCAGGCACATCTTCACGGTGTCCACCGCGTCGAACACGGCCTCCTTGTCCTCCTGCATGTCCTTGTTATACGCCAGCGGCAGGCCCTTGAGCGCCGTGAGCATGGCGATGAGGTCGCCGTAGACGCGGCCGGTCTTGCCGCGCACGAGCTCGGCCATGTCGGGGTTTTTCTTCTGCGGCATGATCGACGAGCCGGTTGTGTAGCTGTCCGAGAGCTGCACGAACTGAAACTCCCAGCTCGACCACAGCACCAGCTCCTCGCTCAGGCGCGAGAGGTGCATCATCTCGATGGCGTAGGCATCGAGCAGCTCGACGCAGAAGTCCCGGTCGGACACGCCGTCGAGACTGTTGCGCGCCACGTCGTCAAAGCCGAGCTGCTTGGCCTCAAAAAACCGGTCGGTGTCATACGTCGTACCGGCGAGGGCGCAGCAGCCGATGGGCGAGACGTTCATGCGCCTGACGGCATCCTGCATGCGGTCGATGTCGCGCAGGAGCATCATGGCATAGGCCATCAGGTGGTGGCCGAAGGTGATGGGCTGCGCGCGCTGCAGGTGCGTGTAGCCGGGCAGAATGTCGCCCTTGTGCGCCCCGGCCTGCTCCACGAGCGCCGCGAGCACGTCCTTTGTGAGCGCGATGATCTCGCTCGTTTCGTTGCGCAGGTACATGCGCAGGTCGAGCGCGACCTGATCGTTGCGCGAGCGGGCGGTGTGCAGCTTCTTGCCGAGGTCGCCGATGCGCGCGGTGAGCACCTGCTCGACGAACATATGGATGTCCTCGCACGCGGGGTCGAACGCGAGCGCGCCGCTGTCGAGATCGTCGAGGATGCCCTGCAGCGCGTCGATGATGGCATCGGCGTCCGCCTGCGGGAGGATGTGCTGCGCGCCGAGCATCGCCGCGTGCGCCATGCTGCCCGTGATGTCCTCGCGGTACATCCGGCTGTCGAAGCGGATGGAGGAGTTGAAATCGTCCGCGACCGGATCGGTCACGCCGGCCGTGCGGCCCGCCCACATTTTTGCCATGGTGATGGTCTCCCTTCGTGCGTTGTCTCCACAGAGAACCGCTTCGCTGGGTTCTCGTTTGAAAAAGCTTTTTTGACAGGCTGCCCCGCGCCGGGAGGCCCGGCGCGGGGAGAAAATCATTTCTATATATTTATTGTACCGCTTACATGCTCTTGCCGTCAACCTTTGCCTGCACGGCGATCGGCAGACCGTAGAGCTGGATGAACCCGGCGGCGTCCGCCTGGTTGTAGTCGCTCTCGCCGAAGGTGGCGATCTCCTCGGAGTACAGGGAGTACGGGCTCCAGACGCCGGCGTTGATCATGTTGCCCTTGTAGAGCTTGAGCCGCACCGTGCCGGTGACGTGCTCCTGCGTCTTGGTCACGAACGCGCTGAGCGCCTCGCGCAGCGGCGTGAACCACTGGCCGTTATACACCAGTTCGCCGAAGGTCACGGCGAGCTTCTGCTTCTCGTGCATGGTCATCTTGTCGAGGCAGAGCGTCTCGAGCACGCTGTGCGCCTTGTAGAGGATCGTGCCGCCCGGCGTCTCGTACACGCCGCGGCACTTCATGCCGACGAGCCGGTTCTCCACGATGTCCAGAATGCCGATGCCGTTGGCGCCGCCGATGGCGTTGAGCTTGAGGATGATGTCCTTGGCGCTCATCTTCTCGCCGTCGAGCGCGACGGGCTTGCCCTGCTCAAAGTCGAGCGTGACGTAGGTCGGGGCGTCCGGCGCGTCGATGGGGCTGACGCCCATCTCGAGGAAGCCCGGCTTCTCGTACTGCGGCTCGTTGCCCGGATCCTCGAGGTCGAGACCCTCGTGGCTCAGGTGCCAGAGGTTCTTGTCCTTGGAGTAGTTCGTCTCGCGGTTGATCTTCAGGGGCACGTTGTGCGCCTCGGCGTAGGCGATCTCTTCCTCACGCGACTTGATGTCCCACTCCCGCCACGGGGCGATGATGGGCATATCGGGCGCGAAGTGCTTGATGGCCAGCTCGAACCGGACCTGATCGTTGCCCTTGCCGGTGCAGCCGTGGGCGATGGCGTCGGCGCCCTCTTTCTGGGCGATCTCGACGAGGCCCTTGGCGATGCACGGCCGCGCGTGGCTCGTGCCGAGCAGGTACTCCTCGTACATCGCGCCGGCCTGCATGGTCGGGATGATGTAATCATCGACGTACTCGTCCGTCAGGTCGAGCACGTAGAGCTTCGACGCGCCGGTCTTGATGGCCTTCTCTTCCAGACCGTCGAGCTCGCCGGCCTGGCCGACATTGCCGGACACGGCGATGACTTCGCAGTTATTGTAGTTTTCCTTCAGCCAGGGGATGATGATGGACGTATCCAGACCGCCGGAGTAAGCAAGGACGACTTTTTTGATATCTTCTTTTTTCATCATGGTTGCCTCCATTGATTATTCATTCATAAGATGTGCATATTATTCACCTTTTTCGCGCAAATGTCAACCCTCTTTTTGAATAAAATTCACGCGAGAAACGCTTTTCTTTCGGTGATATGCACAAAAGCGCGAAAGATATGCGAAAAACGCCGCCGCTCCGGCATCCAGAGCGGCGGCAGAATATGCAGTTATGCACGCATTTTTAAATATTTATCTCAGGACAGCTCGCGGCGCAGCGCGTCGATCTCTTCGCTCCAGAGCGATCCTGCCGCGTCCGGCGGCCAGTGCAGCGCCTGCGCGCTGCTGCCGAGCGCGACGTGGTCCGGCAGCGCGGCCGGCCGCCGGAACAGGCAGCGCGTGAGCGCCGCCATGGCGCGCAGGATGTCGGCGTCCGCGGCCGCGTCGCCGAAGGCGGCGCGGGCCAGCCGCAGGATGCGCCGCGGGTGCGCGCCGCAGCGGACAAGATGGTAAAAGCAGAAGTCCGTCAGCGCGCACGAGACGCCGGCGCAGTCGGCGTCGGGCGCGGAGAGCGCGGCGCGCAGCTCCGCGCGCAGGGGCTCCTCGGCGCGCTCGGCCTCGGCCGCGATGAGCCAGCGCACGAGCGTGCGCGGCACGGCGGCGTTGACGCCGTAGGCCTCCGGCGCGCACACGGCCTCGCCCAGCAGCAGCGCCGTGAAGTCGGGTGCGGCGAGCGGGAGCGCCGCGTGCGTGCGCGCGAGCCCCGCGCGGTCGGCGTTCGGCCGCACGGACACGCCCAGCGCCTTGCACAGGCGCAGCACGCGCGCCCGGTCACCCCCCGGCTGCGTGACGGCGAGGACATCGTGCCGCGCGCGGCCGAGCAGATCCATCGTGCGCGCGCACACGAGCAGGGCGAGCACGCTGTCGAGATCGTCCGTCACGGGCAGCAGCGCCGCCCGGCTGCCGGTGTGCAGCAGGCGCTTGCGCAGCCCGTGCGCCTGGATGGAAAGCAGGAGCTCTGCGCGCTTGCGGCGCAGGGCTGCATCGTCCGGCACGAACGGGTGCGGCGACACCGCGCGGCTGAGCGCCGTCGGGCGCAGCGGCATGGAAAACGGCACGGCGCGCGCCCCCGCCCCCTCGGGCACGAAGGTCGTGTTGCGCCGGCGCTCGGCCGAGAGCGTCAGCAGGTCGAGCTCCGTCACGAGCAGGCCGGGCTCGGGCGCGAACGGCGCGTGCTCGGCGAGGATGTCCCCGTTTTCCGCGATGAGGTGGTGCGCAGAAAAGACGGCGCGCGCGCTCGACTCGTCCGGTCCGGCGTTGGCATAGACATAGCCGCAGAGGCCGCGCGCGCTGGCCGCGCGCAGCAGCGTGCGGCGGCGGGCGGGCTTGCCGGCCGCCTCTGGCGAGGCCGAGCAGTTGGCGATCACGGTCGCCCCGGCGAGGCACAGCCGCACCGACGGCGGTATCGGCGCCCACACATCCTCGCACAGCTCCACGCCGAGGCGAAACGCTGGCATCTGCGCGCAGGCGAACACCAGCCCCGTGCCGAACGGCACGTCCGCCCCACTGACGGGCACGCTGCCCGGCCCATGGTACGCCGCTGCGGAGGCAAAGCAGCGCTTTTCCGCGAACACGTCGTAGTTCGGCAGCCACGTTTTCGGCACGACGCCGAGGATGCGCCCGCGGTGCAGCACGGCCGCGCAGTTGTAGAGCTTGCCCCCGGCGCGCAGGGGCACGCCGAGCACGACGACGGGGTCGCAGTTTTGCGTGTGCACGCAGATGTTCAGCAGCGCTTCTTCGGCCGCATCGAGCAGCAGCGCGGACAAAAACAGGTCGCCGCACGTGTAGCCGGTCACGCACAGCTCCGGCAGCACGAGCAGCGCGGCACGCGCCCGGTGCGCCTGGTCGATGCGCGCGCAGACCGCCGCCGCGTTGCGCCGGGGGGCTGCCACGGCCACGGGGATGGACGCCGCCGCCGCGCGCAGGAAACCGTCTTGCATGGTCATTCCTCCCTTTTGGGTCAGTATGCCCAAAAAGCGCGCAAAAAGCCCCGCGCCCACTTTTCAACCGCCCCGCCGCGCGGTATAATACAATATAATATGTGTGCCGGTGACGGACACGACACCACACGATCATCATCCCGCAAGGAGGTTTTCCATATGACCGACCAGACGCTTACGACCGGGCGCTCCCTTTCCGAATTCACCGCGCAGCTCGCCTCCGCGCAGCCCGCACCGGGCGGCGGGGGCGCGGCCGCGCTCGCTGGGGCGCTGGCGGCGAGCCTGGCCGCGATGGCCGCGAACGTGACGGCAGCCAACCCCCGCTACGCCGACCGGCACGACGCGCTCGCCACGCTGGCCGCCAGCTGCGACGCGCAGCGCACGACGCTGCTCGCGCTCATCGACGCGGACGCGGCGGGCTTTCTGCCGCTGCAGCGGGCCTACGCCATCCCGAAGGACGACCCCACGCGCGCCGCCCGGCTCGCGGACGCGGCGCACACGGCGTGCCTTGCCCCGCTGGCCATGCTGGAGCACTGCGAGCAGGTGGCGCTGCTGCTGCCCGCCGCGCTGAGCACGGCCAGCCCCCTCCTGCACTCGGACATCGGGTGCGCGGCGGCGCTGTGCAGCGCGGCGGCGGAGGCGGCGGAACTGAACGTGCTGGTCAACACCGGCCTGCTCGCGCCGGACGACCGCGCCGCGACCGAGGCGCGCGCCGCGCGCCTGCGCGCGACCGTGGTGCAGTGCTGCGCGCAGACCGCAGACGCGGTGCGCGCCGCGCTGCGCGGGGAGGGCTGAACCATGCCGAACACCCTGACCGGAACGGAGGCCGCCGCGGCGATCTATGCGCAGGTGCGAGCGCGCGCGGCGCGGCTCGATGCACCCCCCTGCCTCGCGGCCGTGTCCGTCGGCGCGCAGCCGGACGACCGGGCCTATCTGCGCAGCATCGCACTCTCGGCGGCCGGCTGCGGCGTCACCGTGCGCCCCGTGCCCCTGCCGGCGGACTGCGCGCCCGAAACCCTGACCGACACCCTGCGCACCCTGAGCGCAGACGACGCGGTGCACGGCGTGCTGCTGCTGCGGCCGCTGCCGGCGGCGCTGCGCGCGCAGGAAATTCTCGACGCGCTCGATGCGCGCAAGGACGTGGACGGCATGACGACATGGTCGCTCGGCGCGCTCGTGACTGGGGCGGCGGGCTTCGCCCCCTGCACGGCCGAGGCGTGTATGGAGCTGCTGCGCGCGCACGGCATCGACCCCGCGGGCAGGCGCGTGACCGTCGTGGGCCGGAGCCTCGTGATCGGCCGGCCGGCCGCGCTGCTGCTCACGCGCGCGGACGCGACCGTGACGCTCTGCCACCGGAAAACGCCCGACCTCGCCGCCCGCTGCCGGGCCGCCGACATTCTGCTGGCCGCGGCGGGCGCGCCGGAGTGCGTGCGCCCGGGGCAGATCGTGCTCGACGCGGGCGCGACCGCGCTGCCCGATGGCACGCTGCGCGGCGACGTGACGCCTGCGGCCGCCGCCATCGCCGCCTGCACGCCCGTGCCCGGCGGCATCGGCAGCGTGACGACCGCGCTGCTGCTGCGGCACACTGTGCAGGCTGCCGAAAAATCCCACCATTTTTAAGCAAATATTCACAAACTGTTGTTCCATTCCACCGCGCGAGACGCTATAATATTCGGTATATTTGGTGTTATCACATTGGAGGCAGACCTTTGGCCAATCTGATCGAAAAAATCAAAGACCGGCGCGCGCCCGCGCCCGAGACGCCGGAGCGGCGAGACGTGCCCGTCGCGCACCCCGACCCGCAGCAGGGCCTGACGAGCGCGCAGGTGCGCGAGCGCGCGGACGCCGGCTGGACGAACGCGCCCGTCGATCCGCCGGGCAAGACCGTCAAGCAGATCGTCCTGAGCAATATCTTTACCTATTTCAATATGCTGTTTTTCCTGCTGGCGCTGTGCGTGATCGCGGTGCAGCAGTGGCTGAACCTGACGTTCATGGGCGTCATCATCGTCAACACCGCCATCGGCATCATTCAGGAGATCCGCTCGAAGAAAACGCTCGACAAGCTGAGCATCCTCGCATCGCCCAAGGCCGTCGCCGTGCGCGACGGCAGGCGCGTGACCGTGGACACCGCGCAGCTCGTGCGCGACGATATCGTCGTCTTCGCCGCCGGCAACCAGATCTATGCCGACGCCGTCGTCGCGCAAGATAGCTGCTACGTCAACGAGGCGCTCATCACGGGCGAGTCGGACGAAATTAAGAAAAACCCCGGCGACAAGCTCCTGTCGGGCAGCTTCGTCGTCAGCGGCATGTGCCGCGCGCAGCTGACGGACGTCGGCGCGGACTCCTACGTCTCGCGCCTGACGCAGGAAGCCAAGCGCGCCAAGAAGCCGCAGCAGTCGGAGATGATGCGCTCGCTGCAAAACCTCGTCAAGTGGATCGGCATCCTCGTCATCCCGCTCGGCGTGGTGATGTTCGTCAAGGAATACGTGTGGCTCGGCCGCGCCGTGCCCATCGCCGTGACGAGCACGGTCGGCTCGATCATCGGCATGATCCCAGAGGGGCTGTATCTGCTCACCAGCCTCGCGCTCGTGGCCGGCGTCGTGCGTATGGCCCAGCGCAAGACCCTCGTGCACGAGCTCGGCTGCATCGAGACGCTCGCGCGCGTGGACACGCTGTGCGTGGACAAGACCGGCACGGTGACGGAAAACAAGATGATCGTCGAGGACGTCTGCCCCCTGTGCGACGACCGCTTCACGCTCGAGGACATCCGCATGATCATGGCCGACTACGTCTACGCCATGCAGGCCGACAACGACACGATGGCCGCGCTGCGGCGCTACTTCACGGGCGAAAAGACGCAGGACGCGACGGCGACGCTGCCGTTCTCGTCGGCGAAGAAATACGGCGGCGTGTCGTTCCACACCGAGGAGACGTACCTGCTCGGCGCGCCGGACGTGCTGCTCGCCGGGCGCGAGAACCCGTATCAGGAGCAGATCGAGGGCTACTCCGCCAAGGGCTGCCGCGTGCTGCTGCTGGGCATGTATGACGGCGCGCTCACGGACGAGACGCTCAGCGCCGGCTTTCTGCCCATCGCGCTGATCCTGCTCTCAAACAAGATCCGCGCCGAGGCGCCGGAGACGTTCGGCTACTTTGCCAGCCAGGGCGTGGCCGTGAAGGTCATCTCCGGCGACAACGCGCGCACGGTGTCCGAGGTGGCCAAGCGCGCCGGCATCGAAAACGCCGACCGCTTCGTCGACGCGCGCACGCTCACGACCGAGGAGGCCATCCGCGACGCGGCGGGCAAGTACACGGTCTTCGGCCGCGTGACCCCCGCGCAGAAGCGCAGCCTCGTGCAGGCGCTCAAGGCCGACGGCCACACCGTGGCCATGACGGGCGACGGCGTCAACGACGTGCTCGCGCTTAAGGAGGCCGACTGCTCCATCGCCATGGCCTCGGGCAGCGACGTGGCGTGTCAGGTGTCGCACATCGTGCTGCTCGACTCGAACTTTGCCTCCATGCCGTCGGTCGTGGCGGAGGGCCGCCGCGTCATCAACAACATCGAGCGCAGCGCGTCGCTGTATCTGGTCAAGAACATTTTCTCGTTCTGCCTCGCGTTTTTCACGCTCTTTGCCACGCTGCCGTACCCGTTCAGCCCCGCGCAGCTCACGCTCGTGAGCGCCGTGACCATCGGCATCCCGTCGTTCATCCTCGCCATGGAGCCGAACGAGAGCCTCGTCAAGGGAAAATTCCTGCGCAACGTGCTCTTCCGCGCGCTGCCGGCCGCGATGACGGATTTGGCGATGGTCGTGGGCATTCTGCTGTTTTATATCGCCTTCCAGCTCGACGACACGGCCATGATCACGATCTGCACCGGCGTCATGGGCATTGTCGGCCTCATGATGGTGCACCGCACGTGCCAGCCGTACAACACCATCCGCAAGGTGATGATCGTCGTGCTCGGCGTGCTGTTCGTGATCGCGTATTTCGGCTTCCCGACGCTCTTCAGCCTGCAGAAGCTCAATCTGCAGAGCGCGCTCATCCTCATCGTGTTCGGCCTGCTGTCGTGGCCGGTGATGAAGGCGTTCTGCCGCCTGAACGACCATATGCGCACCCGGTTCGAGGCGTGGCGCGCGGGCAAGACCGCGAAGGCCGCGTGAGAAAGGCTGCACGGTGGCCGCAGGCACATAGGAACGGCTGCGAAAAGGCAGCCGCGCAGGATAGCCGGCAGAAAGGCAGCCGCGCCTGCGCGGCTGCTGTCACAAAACTCCGCCCAGCATCGGTTCGATGCGGGGCGGAGTTTTTCGTCTCCGTTTTGCGGAGGGCAGCGCCGGAAAGGCGCGCGTCGGACGCGCAGCGCATGACCAAAGTCGCCGCGACGGATGAGGTGGACGTGGGATGCGCGCTGCATGACCGGCGGTGCGGGCGATGCCGAAGTCCGTCTCTGGCCGCCGCCTGCGTGATCCCCTGTTTCCAGTTTAGTATGCTTTTGCATAACTTGTCAAGCATTTTTTCTCTCGGAAAGAAAGCCAGCCAGCGCGCCCTGCGCTGCACCCGCGTCCCGCACCGCACGGCCGCCACAACGCGCCAGCCAAAAGCGTCCACCACACCCGCACCGGCCGAAAGCCCGCGCCGGACTGTGCCCGACCAAAAGCCCCTGCCGCACCCGCACGTCCCCCCTGTCGGCACTGCCCCATGCTCCGCCGCGCCCGTGCCCGTGCCCGCAGCGGCCTGAGCGCCTTGCAACAAGTTTTCCACAGAGTTTTCCACATTTTCGCCGGTTTCCAACAGCGGCTTTC
>OHYF01001170.1_pt1 | contig 11047 bp, 9 predicted proteins | sample 1580111 | NCBI WGS metagenome assembly OHYF01 (sample SAMEA3882530, study PRJEB24775) | human gut metagenome | biome: human-associated habitat; feature: intestine environment; material: feces | place: Netherlands | collected 2009/2010
GCCCAGTGCCTGTTCTGCGGTGCGGAACGCAAGCTCGCAGCTGGCGCGGGACGCCACATCGCACTGCACGGCGGTGATGCCGGGCAGCTGTTTTTCCAGCTCTGCAGCGGCTTTGGCATTGCTGTGGTACAGCACCGCCACGCGGTAACCCGCCGCATAGAACGCCCGGGCCGCAGCGGCACCAATGCCGCGGTCGCCGCCGGAGATCAGCACACAGCGGCCATTGGCTGCTGCCTGCACGGTAGGTGCAGGTGTTTTCTCCGGCTCTTCCTGCACAGGCTCCGGCATTTCCGGCTGCGGCGCAGGCTGGGGCTTTTCCAGCACCATCACCCGGGTGGGTTCGTCCACCACGGGTGCTGCCGCCTTTGGCTTTGGCGGTACGGGCGGCTCCTGTGCAGCCTGTTCCGGCTGCGGCTCCTCACCCGACAGATTGAACGTCAGTTCAAATTCATCTTCGTACAAGAGTATAGTCCTCCTGTCGTGATCTCTGCACTGCAAAGGTATGCCGTGCAGGAGATGTCTGTGCGGCCCATCGCCGTCCGTTCAGCGTCCATTTCTTATCCGGTCAAAGTCCGGTGCTCGGCGCGGCAGACAGCTGCATAAGATGGGTTTCGACAAAACACCATTGAATAATATAGCACAATTTGCCGAAAAAAGAAAGTGGAAGCCGCCTACTTTTTCACGCAGCTTCCACTTTTTTACGGTTTCTTCATATTCCATGCCGGTCATACAGGCGGTTTCCACTTCGGCCGGGCCGCAAGCCGTGCCCGCAGATCCTTGAAAAACGCCTGCAGCAGCTCCTGTGCTTCCTCTGCGCGCAGCCCCTGCTCCACCACCGGGTGGTGGTTGAAGGGCATTGCAAACAGGTCGGTCACACTGCCGCAGCAGCCCGCCTTGGTGTCTGCCGCGCCGTATACCACCCGCCGGATGCGGCTGTTGATGATGGCCCCGGCGCACATGGGGCACGGCTCCAGCGTGACGAACAGCTCGCACTCCCACAGCCGCCAGCCGCCCAGCTTTTTGCAGGCGGCATCAATGGCCAGCAGCTCTGCATGATGCAGTGCGTTTTTTTCGGTCTCGCGGGTGTTGTGGGCGACAGCTACCACCTCGCCGTTGCGGGCCACCACGGCCCCCACCGGCACCTCGCCCAGTGCAGCCGCCTTGCGGGCTTCTTCCAGCGCAAGGCCCATCAGTTCAGAATCGGTCATAGGTTCCCCTTTATCCTGCTGCAAAAACCAGCAGATTATTCAATGTATGCAAAAGCATCCCCGGCCATACCCTGCCGGTGCGTTCACGAAGTGCGCCCAGCACAAGGCCGCAGCCAAGCGCCCACGCCATGCCCGCCGGGGTGCCGTGCTGCACCGCAAACAGTACCGCCTGCAGCGCCGCGGCCTGCCATCTGCCCAAGGGCTGCGCCAGCTGCTGGATGGCCCCGCGGAACACCAGTTCCTCCACGACAGGTGCAGCGATGCAGTGGTGCACAAAACTCAGCGCCCGCACATCCCACGCCGGGGCAGGCAGAAATGCCAGCACTTTGCCTGCCAGCAGGTAGGTCAGTGCGCAGCCGAACGCAGCCAGCAGCGCCCTTGTTTTTGCCTTTTGCTCCATGGCCTGCCCTCCCTGCCGTGCGGTTCTCAGCGCCTATCTTATCATAAGCAGCGGCTTTTGCGCAAGTATTTTGCGCTGGGACGAAGCAATTTTCGCTCAGGTAATTGACTTTTCCCTGTGGATTCTGGTATAATGTTTCCCGACGTTTTATTGCAAAGCGTCGGGAAACATGACTTGAATTTGTTTTTACCGGAAATCCGGAGGTATTTTATGATCCGTATTCTCACCGATTCTGCGTCCGACATCCTGCCCGCCGAGGCAGAACAGCTGGGCGTGACCGTGATCCCCCTGAACGTGACGCTGGAGGACGGCACCGTCCTGCGGGACGGCATCGACATGACCCCCAGCGAATACTATACCCATCTGGCAGCCTGCCGCAAGCTGCCCACCACCAGCCAGCCCAGCCCGGAGCAGTTCGAGCGGCTGTATCTGGACGCCGCTGCCGCCGGAGACGAGGTGCTGGGCATCTTTTTGTCCGATGCGCTGTCCGGCACCGGTCAGTGCGCCAGACTTGCTGCCGACCTTGCCAACGTGGATAATGTGGTGTTCGTGAACACCGAGAACGTCTGTCTGGGGCAGTCCTTGCTGGTGCGGCTGGCTGTGCAGCTGCGGGACGCCGGCAAGACGATCACCCAGATCGCCGCCGATCTGGAAAAGGCCAAGCAGCACCTGCATCTGGTAGCTGCCGTGGACGATCTGAAGTATCTGCGCAAGGGCGGCAGACTGTCCGCCGCCGCAGCTGTGGCGGGCGGTATGCTGGGCATCAAGCCCATCCTCGCCGTCATAGAGGGCAAGGTGGCGCTGGCCGGTAAGGCACGCGGTCTGCCCGGCGTGTATGTGGCGCTGTTCAAGAAGATCGACGAGATGGGCGGCATCCACCCGGGCTACACCCCGCTGCTGGGCTACACCGTCAACCACCGGGAGCTGCAGCCGCTGCTGACCTACCTGCAGGACAACCTGCATCTGGACGCACCGCTGGTGCGCCAGATCGGCTGCGTCATTGGCACCCACACCGGCCCCGGCGCCTTCGGCATCGCGTTCTTTGATAAAGAGCTGACGCTGGAATAAAACCTATTCGCAAAAACAAGTCGGACAGCCCGCGGGCTGCCCGACTTTATTTTTACCCGTGAAAAAGTAGTTCCGAAACGCCCGCAGGCGTTTCGGAACTACAAATAAAATATTCTTTCCGCTGATTATGGCCAGAGCAAAGCGGAGACCATTCCAAATCGTCCCGCCTTGCCCTTACAGCACCGCGTCCGAGATCAGCTTGCCCAGCAGCAGCACCAGCACCACCAGCATCATGGGGCGGATGAAGCGGGCACCCTTTTTCAGGGCAAAATGGGAGCCAAGCAGGTTGCCCAGAATGTTGCTGATGGCGCAGGGGATGCCGATGTGGAACACTACCAGACCGTTCATCAGATAGGTGAACAGGCTGGCGTAGTTGCTGGCAAGATTCAGCACCTTGCCGTTGCCGTTGGCGGTGCGCAGGTCAAAGCCCATCAGGGTGGTAAAGGCAATGATGGCAAAGGTGCCGGTGCCCGGGCCCATGACGCCGTCGTACAGGCCGATGCCAAGGCCGATGGCCAGCGCCAGCAAAATCTTTTTCAGATCCAGCGTACCATCGTCCCGGTTCTCGTCCGGCAGGTTGCGCTGCCACAGAATGATGACCGCCGCCACCGGCAGGATGATGAACATCATGGTGCGCAGCATCTCATCGCTGAGCAGCAGCACGATGTGCGCGCCCAGCGCACTGCCCGCAAAGCTGCCGATGGCTGCAAGAACGCCCACCTTCACGTTCATGGCACCGCTTTTGAAAAAGTTTGCCGTGGCAAAGGTGGTGCCGCAGGCGGCGCTGAACTTGTTGGTGGCATAGGTGTAGTGGGGCGGCAGCCCGGCGAACAGATAGGCAGGCAGACTGATCAGCCCACCGCCGCCGGCTGCCGAATCCACAAAGCCTGCAAAGCCGGTCATCAGCATGAGAAACGCCATCATCCACGGCGAAATCGTGATACCCATTGTTATAATTCCTCTTATCTTTCCAAGTCGTTTGTTCTTTTTCAGGGGACGCGCGCCTTAGACCATATAAAACCTCCCCTCGCAGGGCAATACACAGCCCGGGATACCCGCGCAGCGCAGGGGTATCCCGGGCACATTTTGCAATTTTAAGACGTTTTATTACAGATTGTTTTTAAAGAAGCGGTATGCATTGCGCCAGTAGATGGCCTCTACCTCGTCCTCAGTAAAGCCCTCGCGGCGCAGTGCCTCGGCCAGCAGCGGCATATCTGCCGCCGTTTCCAGCTCGTGCTGACCGCCGATGCCGTCAAAATCGCTGCCAAGGCTGATGACCTCAATACCGCCCACCTGCTTGAAGTGTGCGGCGTGCTTTGCCAGCCGTTCCACCGTGCTGCGGCAAAGCTTGGGGTGTGCCGAGTCTGCGTCCACAAAGGAAGCGCAGTAGTTCAGCCCTGCAATGCCGCCCTTTTCTGCCAGTGCGCGGATCATCTCATCGGTCAGGTTGCGGTTGTGGGGCGACAGGGCACGGCAGTTAGAATGGCTTGCCGCAAAGGGACGGGTGCTGTGGTTTGCGATGTCCCAGAAGCCCTTATCGGAAAGGTGGCTCACGTCTGCGGTGATGTGCAGCTTTTCCATCTCTTCCAAAAAGGCAAAGCCCCGCTCGGTCAGGCCGGTCTCGGTGTTGGCCACCAGCGGCCCGCCGGGGTTTGCGTTGGGGGCTGCCAGCTCGTTGGGGTAGTTCCATGTCAGGGTCATCATGCGCACGCCCAGTTCCTGCAGCCGCCGCAGCACGCCCAGACTGCCCTTGCAGCAGCCGCCCTCTTCCACCGTCAGCATGGCGCTGAGCTTGCCCTCGGCGCGGTTGCGCTCAAGGTCGGCGGCGGTGTACACCGGGGCGATCTTTTCCGGGTAAGCCGCCATGAGCCGCTTGAAGATGTCGATCTCCTCCAGCACGCTCACCAGCGGGTCGGCCCCGGGGGCGGGGTCGGCCAGATCCACATAGGCCGCAAAGCATTGCAGCAGATAATCCCCCTGCTGCAATTTTTCAAGGTCGATATGCAGATCGTTGTGCAAAAAGCTTTTGGGTGCGCCCGCCTTTTCGGCGCGGCGCAGTTCGTACAGGGTATCGCAATGCAGATCCCAAACCTTCATGATGGATACACTCCTTTATGCTTCTTCTCCCAGCAGCTGCAGCAGCTGTTCGGGGTTCATAGACAAAATCGCGCCGTCTGCCCCGCCGGTAACGGTGTCGGCCAGTGACTGCTTGGCCTGCTGCAGCTCCACGATCTTTTCCTCAATAGTGTCCTGCGCGATCAGCCGGTACACCTGTACCGGGTTGCGCTGACCGATGCGGTAGGCGCGGTCGGTGGCCTGATTTTGCGCGGCAAGGTTCCACCACGGGTCGTAGTGGATGACGATATCAGCGGCGGTCAGGTTCAGACCCGTACCGCCCGCCCGCAGCGAAATCAGAAAGACGTCCGCCTCGCCCTGATTGAACCGGCGCACCTGCTCGGCACGCACCGGCTTCGGGGTAGAGCCTTGCAGGGTGAAGTGGCTCACCCCGGCCTCGTCCAGCCGCTTTGCCAGCAGTTCCAGCATGGAGGTGAACTGGCTGAACAGCAGAATGCGGTGCCCGCCCGCCACTGCCTCGGTGACAAGTTCCAGACAGGCTTCCAGCTTGGCGCTGCTGCCGGTCCAGTTGTCTGCCACAAGACGCGGGTCGCAGCAGATCTCCCGCAGCCGCATCAGCACGGCAAACACGGTCATCTTGTCCTCCGGCTTTGCCGCCCGCAGCTTTTCCCGGGCGTCCACCACCGCTGCCAGATACAGCTTGCGCTGCTCGGTCTCCAGCTCAACGCGGCGCACGTTCTCGGTCTTGGGCGGCAGCTCCCGCAGCACCTCGGACTTCATGCGCCGCAGGATGAAGGGGCCGGTGAATTGGTTCAGCCGCCGCACGGCGTTGGCATCCTCGTCCTGCACGATGGGCTTTTCAAACCGGGCGCAGAAGGTCTTGTAGGGGGGCAGATACCCCGGCATCAAAAAGGAGAAGATGCTCCACAATTCGCCCAAGCGGTTCTCCACCGGGGTGCCGGTCAGGGCAAAGCGCACCCGGCTGTTCACCCGGCACACCGCCTTGTATTTCTGGGTGGTGTGGTTTTTGATGGCCTGCGCTTCGTCCAGAATGCAGGCGTAAAAGCTTTGCCCGGCATACAGTTTTTCGTCCCGGCGCAGCAGGTCGTAGCTGGTGATGACGATGTCCGCCTGCGCCCACCCATCGACCAGCGCGGCGCGGTGGGCGGCATCGCCGTCCATGGCAACACTTTGCAGCTGCGGGGTGAACTTCTGGCATTCCTCCTGCCAGTTCAGCACCAGCGACGCCGGGCAGACGATGAGGCTGGGCAGCTGCTGCCCGCCCTCCTTCATGGCCAGCAGGTAGCTGAGCACCTGCACGGTCTTGCCAAGGCCCATATCGTCGGCCAGAATGCCGCCCATGCCGTAGCCGTCCAGCGTGCGCAGCCAGCGGTAGCCGTCCCGCTGGTATTTGCGCAGGGTCTTTTGCAGCGAGAGCGGCGGGGTATACTCGCTGTCCCGCACGGCGTGGAAGCTGCGGCTGATGCGCCGGAAGGCATCGTCCCGGTCGAACCGCAAGCCGTTCTGCCCCGAAAGCGCCCAGTCCAGCGTGGGGGCACGGTAGAGCGGCAGGGCGGCGTGGCCGTCCTTCAGCTTTGCACCGGAAAGTTCCAGCGTGTCGTTCAGCTCGTCCAGCCCTTCCAGACTGTCATCCAGCCGCAGCAGACTGCCGTCCCGCAGGCGGTGGTAGCGTTTTTTCTGGTGCAGGGACTGCAAAAGCTCCCGCAGTTCCTCCACCGGGAACGCGCCGGTGTCCACTTCCAGATCCAGCACACTGCCGTGCACCGATACCCCTACCGAAATTTTAGGCGGGGCGGCTTGTAAGTTGCGGAAGGCATCGGTCTGGTACACCTCGCCCATGGCCAGCAGGGCGGGAATGCCCTCTTCCAGCAGCTGGAAAAGCGCCTCCTCCCCGGAAAGGCTGTAATGCCCCGGCTTGCCGCTCTCGGGTTCCAGATAGGTCTCCAGCAGGCGCTTTGCCCGGTTCTCGGTGCGGGCATCTCGCAAAAGGTCGGGCGGCACCGGCTCGCCGGGGGCCACCCTGTCCTCTCCATACAGAAAGACCGGGTAGGCCGTGACGGTAAGCCCCCGGTCGGCGTCCAGATAAAACTGCACCACCGGCTCCAGCGGGATCTGGTTCAGCAGCAGCCGGTCGGGGTCCACGATGTTGACCCGGTTGCCCAGTTCCGGCAGCACATAGCTGCAAAAAGCGGCGGCGTCCGCGCTGGTAAAGAACAAGCTGCGCCCGCCAAAGGTGTCCAGTACCGGCAGAACCCGGCGGCATTCCTCCCGCTGCATCCGCCAGAGGGTACTTTCGCCCAGCAGATAGGCATAGTCCAGCCCCTGCACCCCGCTGAGCGCCGGGGTACAGCTCAGCTGCACGCCGCCCTTGCGGCGCTCCACCTTCAGGCTGATGACCGGCAGACCCTCTTTAAGGGTATAGCCGCCCACAACGCCCTCGGCGGCGTAAAGCTCCACAAGAGCATCCAACCCCTCGCCGGTCAACGGCAGACCGCCCGCCGGGCCTTTCTCCCAGCCAGAGCGCACCGTGCCCTCGGCTTCAAACGCCTGCCGGGCGCTTACCTGACGGCGCAGCAGCCGCAGCAGCTGCTGCGCATCCGGGGCAAAGGCGTCCCACCGGTGCACAAAGGCCAGCGATTTCCCGTAGCTGACGCTTTCGCCCCGCTCGATCGCATCCAGAAACTGCGGGATACTTTTTATCAGATACTGCCGCCCGCCGATGCCGTCCGAGACCCGCAGCCGCAGCCAGATACGGCCATTGTGCGGCGTAAGCTCCGGTTCCAGCAGAGCAAAGCCGGTGCGCTGGGCGGCGTTCTGGGGCTGGGGCTGCGCATCCTCCCGCTGATAACGCTTCAGCAGCAGCTGGGCCTCATAGTCGGTTTCCGGCTCCTCGCCCCGCCACTTGCGGCCGAACAGCATATCCAGCCCGGCGCTGTAACTGTCCTTGCGGGGCTCCGGGTTCAGCCCGGCAACGCCCCGCTGCACCCCGGGGATGCTCTCCGGCTTTTTTTCCGGGGCAGGCGGGTTCTTTTCCGCATCCTGCAGCAGCAGCGCGCCAATGTGCTTACAGTAGGTGCCGTCGCCGTTTTGATTATAGGGGCAGTCGCAGGAGGCGCTGACAAAGCTGCCGTTTTCCCGCAGCCAGACCTGCGTATAATAGCAGTCCGGCCCGCTGCCCTGCACCAGCGCCGTCAGGTGCCGCACCCCGTCCTCGTTGGTGGTGCAGCTGCTTTGCAGGATGCGCTTGCGGTACTTCTGTGCCCGCTCAAAGATGCTTTTGCCCAGCAATGCGCGGATCTCCTGTGCGTCCATGTGGTCTCCCTCCCCTGTGCTGTCGCGGTTCCGGTCTATTCTATAAGAATACCGCGTTCCACCCCGGGATGCAAGGGCAGAAGGGTAAAAAACGTTTAGAACGCGCGGGCGGGACGATTTTGAATGGCCTCCGCTTTGCTTTGGCCATCTTCAGCGGAAAAATTATTTTTATATAGAGCAATACCGGAGCGTCTGCGGACGCTCCGGTATTGCATTTTTCACGGGAAAGGCCGTAAAGGCAAACGGCATTTGCAGTGCCTGTTTCCTGCGGAAACATCCGCACTGCGGGGTTGCTTCTTGGCTCTCAACAGGTCAAAGAAAAAGCACCCGCAAACGCCTTCGGGTGCCAACGCACAGACAGGAAGGGTTGCAGGTGCCTTCTTTGTTTTAGGAAACTCCGCGCTTGCGGGTCTTGAGGTGGTACATTTCCTGATCGGCTTTATCGATCAGGTCGTGCACGGTGGCAATGTCCGGCTCAAGACGGGCGCAGCCGATGCTGATCTCGATCTGGTAGGGCTTGCCGGAGGCGGCGTTGGCGGCATCCAGTTCCCGCTGGATGGAGACGATCAGGGTGCGCACCTCCACGCTGTTGCAGCCGCAGGCGATGCAGAATTCATCGCCGCCGTAACGCGCCAGCACGCCGTTGTAGTTGGCACACACCTTTTTCAAAATGCCTGCCAGCAGTACCAGTGCGGCATCGCCCTCCAGGTGGCCGTACTCATCGTTGATGTGCTTGAAGTGGTCCATGTCCATCATGAGGAAATGCAGCGAGCGGTTGGGGTGGCGGCGGTAGTAGGGCAGCTCGCTTTCCAGATACCGCAGCGCCACGATGCGGTTGCTGACGCCGGTCAGGGTATCCACCGTGAACTTGGTCTGCAACACCAGCACATACACGCACACCAGCCCCAGCGTAATGCCGCAGCACAGCAGCCCGCGCCCGGGCAGCCAGCCTTGCAGCAAAAAGCCTGCCGCCGGCGCAAGCGCGAGCAGCAGCAGGGTCTTCAGTTCCTCTTTGGGTGTTTCCTGCTTCCAGTTGCTCAGCGTCCAGCTGCAGCGGAGAAAGGCCGCCGCCAGATAGGCAAGCCCCACCAGCTTCGCCCCCCAGAACAGGGTGCTGCCCCGCAGCCCCTCTGCATCCAGATAGCAGAAGCCGTTTTCGTCCCGCGCTGTCAGCAGCGCCAGCAAAAGCAACGCCACCGGTGCGGCGCTGAGCGCCAGCCTGCGGCCGTCCTCCATCCATGTACGCCCCAGCTCTGCCTCCACATACAAAAACACCAGCAAGCAGCAGCACGCCGCCAGCAGATAAAACAGAATACTGCCCCCGGCGTTCAGCCGGTAGGTCAGGGGGATGCCCAGATCCTGCCACGCGCCCAGCTGCGCCAGCGCACTGCCATGATCTACGATCGTCAGCGCCCCGGCAGACCACAGCAGCGCCGTGAACAGCCGCCCGGGCAGACTTTTATCCCGCATTTTCTGCTGCGCCCGCAGCAAGACCGCCAGCGTGACCAGACAGACCACACTGACCTGAGTATGGGCAATCGCATCCATGCCGCAACGCTCTCCTTTACCCTAGGGCGGCTTTGCGCCGTCCCGGCCCTTTTTCGCTCTTCCAACGTTCCTTTTCCGCACAGATTTATTGTACCAAATCCGTAACAGATATGCAACACAAACCGAAAATTTCATACAAAAAAAGACACCGGAACGTCTTTCGGCATTCCGGTGTCTCTTGGAATCATATCACTTTGCCTGCGGATGGGCGGCGTCGTTGCGCAGGGCGCTTTCGCGGATCTTTTCCAGCGTCTGCTCGCTGAGGATGTGCTCTGCCTTGCAGGCGTCCTCGGCGGCGGTCTGCTCGTCCACGCCCAGCTGCACAAAGAAGTGGGTCAGCAGCTGGTGGCGGCTGTAAATGCGCTGAGCGATCTCCAGCCCGGGCTCCAGCAGGGTCAGGTTGCCTTCGCCGTCCACCGCGATATAGCCGTTCTCCCGCAGCTTTTTCATGGCGATGCTCACGCTGGCTTTGGTAAAGCCCAGCTCATTGACAACGTCAATGGAGCGCACTTTGCCCATACGCTGGCTCAGCATCAGGATCGTTTCAAGATAATCTTCTGCGGACTGGTGGATCTGCATGGTTTGTCCGGCCTCCTGCCTCATTCCCTCTGGGGGATTTTTCCGACAGGGGATGTGTACCCTCTGTCGTATGTTAAAGGATATCACACTTTTGCGGTTGATGCAAGTAATTCGCAGCAAGTTTTGTTAAACTAACCATATTTTTCTGCACAGAACTGCTGTTTTGCCGGTTTTGTACCGCGCCTGTTTTGTGCAAAGGGTGCAATTTAGAGCGCAGCCAGATAGGCCGCAGGGCCCGCCTCGTACAGATCGCCGCCGTGGGCGTCCAGCACAACGGTCAGGGGCATATCCTGCACGGTCAGGCGGCGCACCGCCTCACAGCCCAAGTCCGGCCATGCGATCACTTCCAGCGTCTGTACGCTTTTGGCCATCAGCGCACCGGCGCCGCCCAGCGCGGCCAGATACACCGCGCCGTTGCGCACCACAGCTGCCTTGACAGCGGCGTCCCGCTTGCCCTTGCCGATCATGATCTTGTTGCCAAGGTCCAGCAGCCGGGGACTCATGGCGTCCATGCGCCCGCTGGTGGTAGGCCCTGCCGAGCCGATGACTTCACCCGGACGTTCCGGGGTGGGACCTACATAATAGATGGCGCTGCCTTCCAGATCAAAAGGCAGGGTCTCGCCCTTGTCCAGTGCTTCCATCATCCGCTTGTGTGCCTGATCCCGGGCGGTATACACCACGCCGGAAAGCAGCACGGTATCCCCCGCCTTCAGCGGGGCAAGCTCCTGCGCAGTGCAGGGGGTAGTCAGTCTGTATTCCATCGTTCTCCCCTCCTTACAGCTCCGCGCTGGCGCGGCGGGTCACATGGCAGGAAACGTTCACAGCCACCGGCAGA
>OHYF01001182.1_pt1 | contig 10947 bp, 10 predicted proteins | sample 1580111 | NCBI WGS metagenome assembly OHYF01 (sample SAMEA3882530, study PRJEB24775) | human gut metagenome | biome: human-associated habitat; feature: intestine environment; material: feces | place: Netherlands | collected 2009/2010
GCGCGAGCGCGTACCTGACGTTCCGGCGCGGGCGCGAGCTGAGCGAGATTGCCGAAAAGCGCCTGAGCGCCATCCGCGAGTTTGCGGAGTTCAACTCCGGCTTCCGCATCGCCATGCGCGATCTGGAGATCCGCGGCGCGGGCAGTCTGCTCGGGGCCGAGCAGTCGGGCCATATGATCGACGTTGGTTATGATATGTACCTCAAGCTGCTCGAGGAGGCCGTGCTCGAAGAGCGCGGCGAAAAGCCCGAGCAGCGCGCCGAGTGCGCCGCCGACCTTGCGGTCTCGGCCAACATCCCCGAGAGCTATGTGCCCAGTCAGGAGCAGCGCATGGATCTCTACCGCCGCATCGCGCTCGTGCGCACGGAGGCGGAGGCCGACGACCTCATGGACGAGGTCATCGACCGCTTCGGCGACCCGCCGCCGAGCGTGTACACGCTCGTGCAGGTGGCGCTGCTGCGTGCCGACGCGGGCAAGGTCGGCGTGACAGACATTTCGCAGAAAAACGGCTGTTTGAAGTTTCTGCTGGCGCAGTTCGATATGCAGAAGGTATCGGCACTGTACGCCCGGCCGGAGTTCAAGGGCCGCTTGAAGGTGGATGCGGGGGCAAAGCCGGGCGTCATTTTGCGCCTCAAGACCCGCACCCACGTCATCGAACAGGCAAGAGCGTTTGTTTCCGCATGGGCAGACGCCCAGGGAGACCGCGCATGACCCCCATGTGCAACGAAACGAAAGGAAGCGTTTGCTGATGAAAACCAGAATCACCGCCCTGCTGCTGGCGCTCGTGATGGCCGTCTGCTGCCTGACCGGCTGCACCTCGACCCGCGTGCGCAGCTACTCGGAAGAGAGCAGCGATGCATCGACCGACAAGTATGCCGCCGCGCTCGATGCTTACAAGAGCAACAAAAAGGTCATGACCATCAATGGCAGCCCCGTGTACTGGAACGAGTACGCCTATTTCCTGTGCGCCATCATGGCGAACATGGAGCGCTACGGCATGCAGATTACGGACTGGAGCGATGTCTATGACGAGAGCACGGGCGAGACGTACAGCGACATTATGACCAAGAGCGTCGTCAACAACATCGCCTGGAACCACCTCATCGAGGTCAAGGCGGCGGAAAACGACGTGGCGTTTGACGCGGCGGGCGAGCAGTACGTGCAGGACACGATCGACCAGACCATTCAAAACGTCGTGGGCGACGACGGCACCGAGGCCGAGCTGAACGAAAAGCTCCAGTCGTACTACATGGATCTGGACCTGTTCAAGTATTTCACCAAGACGCAGTATCTCTATAACGGCCTGGCCAGCAAGTTCTTCGGCGAGAACGGCGCGAACATCTCCGACGAGGACGTGCAGGAATACGTTGATGCCAACGACTACATGACGGCAAAGCACATCCTCTTCAAGACGACGGACGACAGCGGTACTGCCCTCTCGGACGACGAAAAGGCCGCCAAGAAGCAGCAGGCCGAGCAGGTCGCGGCGCAGGTCAAGGCCGTGACCGATCCCGAAAAGCGCGTGGAGCTGTTTGACCAGCTCATGGAGCAGTACAACGAGGACACCGGCGAGAGCAGCTACCCGCACGGCTACTGCTTCACCTCCGGCACGATGGTCACGGAGTTTGAGGACGCCTGCAAGGCGCTCGATACCTACGAAGTGTCCGGCGTGGTGGAGAGCAAGCACGGCTATCACGTCATCCTGCGCATGCCGACGCAGGGTGACGACCTGGTCATGAGCAGCGACGGCAGCCAGCAGACGCTGCGGATGCTCGTGGCGCAGGAGCAGCTCAGCAGCCTGCTGACGGGCTGGGTCGACGAGGCGGACATCAGCTGGGAGCCGAAGTTCAGCAGCATCGACTACGCGGCCGTGTTCACGCCGAAGGAGAGCTTCTGGAAGCGGCTGGACGTGTTCGACTGGTTCGAGAAGTAAAAGCAGCATAAAAAGATCCCGTCATCCGACCCGGATGACGGGATCTTTCTTCTTTTCGTTCAGGCGCGCTTGATCATGCCGGCGATCTTTTTCATGAGGCCGGAGCCGAGCTTTTCATCAAAGTAGTTGAGCCAGGCGCGCACGGTGTCGATCGTCTCGGGATCGCCGAGCCAGTGGCGCAGGATGATATTGCGGTCGGTGCTGCGCAGGAGCTTGGCCACCGACACGAGGATGGCGTAGGCATCGTCGATCTTGCCGAGCAGCGGGAAGGAGTCCGGCACGAGGTCCAGCGGCGAGAGGACATACAGCAGCGCGAAGCCGAGGTCGAGCTTGCGGCTTGAGGGCACATCGGGGTCGAGCATGAGCTTGCAGATCAGGTAGGCAAAGTCCGGCAGCGTCGTGAGATAATCGGCCGCCTTGCTGCCGAGTTTTCCGGCCACGAAGCTGTTGGCCTGATAGCGGGCGCGCTTATAGAAGCGGTCGAATGCGTTGTCGTCCATGTAATAGATGTTTTCTTTGGTCATGATCCTGCCTCCTGATGGGAGATGATTTCTTTCTATTATAGCGAAAAACCGGCCGGGCTTCAACCGGTTTGTGAAATTTTTCGGAATTCATTGCCAAGCGGGCCGATCCGGCGTATAATGCAGGAGCATTTCAGGAAACGGAGGCTGAGCCTATGATCCGCTTTTTCAACGGCCGCACGCTCACAATGGCGGACGGCGTGTCCGTCACGACGGACGAGGTCTGGACCGACGGGGACAAGATCGCCTACATCGGCCCCACGCCGGAGGACCTGCCCGCGTTCGAGCGGCAGATCGACCTCGGCGGCGACCTTGTCATGCCGGGCTTTAAGAACGCGCACGCGCACGCCGGCATGAGCTTTGTGCGCTCATATGCCGATGATGTGCCGCTGCAGCCGTGGCTGTTCGAGCAGATCTTCCCGCTCGAGGCCAAGCTCACGCCCGAGGCGGTGTATGCGTTTACCAAGCTGTCCATCCTCGAGTATCTCACGAGCGGCATCACGGCCGGCTTTGACATGTACTATTTCCGCGAGGCCATCGCCCAGGCGAGCATCGACTGCGGCTTCCGCACGGTGCTGTGCGGGGGCGGCGGCAGCGCGCAGCAGCTCGAGAGCGAGTACCGCAAATTCAACGCCCTGCACCCGCTGATCTCCTATCAGCTCGGCCTGCACTCGGAGTATACCTCGAACCTCACCGAGATGACCGAGGCCGGCGAGCTGGCCCGCGCGCTGCACGCGCCGGTGTTCGCGCACAATGCCGAGACCGCGCGCGAGGTGGCCGAGTGCCGCGGCCGCTGGGGCAAGACGCCGACGGAACTGTTTGATTCCCTCGGCCACTTTGATTACGGCGGCGGCGGCTTCCACTGCGTGCACATGACGGAGCACGATCTGGAGATCTTCCGCAATCGCGGACTCTGGGCCGTCACGAACCCCGGCTCGAACGCCAAGCTCGCCAGCGGCATCGCCCCGCTCAAGCAGATGCGGGCTCTGGGCATCCATATGGCCATCGGCACCGACGGCCCGTCGAGCAACAACGCGCTCGATTTCTTCCGCGAGATGTATCTGGCCGCCGTGCTGCAAAAACTGCGCTGCGGCGACGCGGCCGCCCTCCCGGCGGACGACGTGCTGTATATGGCGACGGTCGGCGGCGCGCAGGCCATGGGCCTGACCGACTGCGACGTGCTCGCCCCCGGCAAGCAGGCGGACCTGATCGTCATCGACCTGCAGCGGCCGAACATGCAGCCAGTGCACAACGCGGCGCGCAACCTCGTCTACAGCGGCTCGAAGGAGAATGTGCGCCTGACGATGGTCGCCGGGCGCGTGCTGTATGAAAACGGCGCGTTTTTCGTCGGCGAGCCGGCGCAGGACATTTACCGCGCCGTGGACGCGGCCTTTGCCGCCATGCGCGCCAGGCTCTGATCGCTTTTTCTGCGGGCTGCGGGGCGGCACACGCCGTCTGAGGTGATATGCCCGAAACGATAAAAAATTCCGGAAACATCATGTTTCCGGAATTTTTTATGCCCTGCAGGCTTTATGCTTTCGTTTCGAGCACTTTCACGCCGTGCATGATGATCTCGCCGGCAAGCACGGCCATCTCTTCGGGCATCTGTTTCATGCCGTTGTCGATCCATGTGAGCGCGAGCGACATATTGCCCGATACGATGAACGAGCAGAAGTAGTCGAGCATCTCGGGGTCGTTCGGATAGTAATACGCGAGGAAGTCATACAGGAATTCGTCGCGCAGGATGTGGCAGATGCGGTCGGTAAAGGCGATGTCGCCGTTTTTGCCGAGCAGCACGTGACACAGATCCGAATTTTGCTGGATGAACTGGTACAGCTCCATCAGGTACGGGTAGGTCTTGCCCTCGGAGTCTTTCGCATTGTGCCGGCGGCAGACGACCGTCAACCCGTCCGCCAGCTCGTCCTCGAGGCTGGACAGCAGGTCGTACACATCCTTATAGTGAATATAGAAGGTGCCGCGGTTGATGTCTGCAATCGCTGCCAGTTCGCGCACGGAAATGTCCTTGACGCTCTTTTCCGACATGAGCTTCATCAGCGCAAGCCGAAGCTGCCGTTTCGTCTTTCGCACTCTGCGGTCTACAACTTTTTCTTCCATTCGCCGATTCCTCCTACCTGTTTTTTGTTATCTTGACATACATGATACCACCAAAACGAACAATAATCAACATTTCGTTGCATAAAAATCGTGATTTTTTTCGAAATTTTCGTGAAAATCTTCGGGAAAAGCAGACAGTGTGGTGAATCATCACCTTTTTGCCGCCCATCTGGTCTGCGGATCGGCGACCAGATGGGCGCCGGAAAACGCAGTGGCAAAATGGCGCGCGATATGCTATGATGGGGGCAAATCCCGAAAAGGAGTACAAGACCATGTTTGAAAACGGAACGTTCGCGGTCCTCGGCCCGGACGGAAAACAGGTGCAGTGCGACGTGCTGTTCACCTATGACTGTGAGGACAACGGCCGCTCGTACGTTGTGTTCACGACCGGCGAAGGCGCGCAGCAGCGGCTGTTCGCCAACCGTTACGACACGCGCGACGATGGCCAGCTTGCCCTGCTCGCGCTCGAAAACGAGCAGGAATACGCCATCATCAAGCACTGCTTCGAGGAGCTCAAGGCAAAGCTCGCCGAGCAGGCCGCGGAGACCGCCGCACAGGAGGGTGAACCCGAAGCATGACAGATCCCTTTCATCCGCTGAGCGTGCGGGACATCCCGCTGCTCACACGTTATTTTGCCCGACAGGATACGCGCCTGTGCAACGCCTCGGCCGGCGCGGCCGTGCTCTGGCAGCCGTACTTTCAGGACGCGGCGCTCGAGGTGGACGGCACGCTGCTGCTGCGCGAGCAGTTTCCCGGTCTCGGCATGGTGTTTTCCACACCGATCGGCGAGAATGTGGGAAACGCTTACGATTTTCTCGTGAAATATTGCCGCGCGGTGGGGCAGCCGGTACAGTTTTTCCCCGCCACGGCGGCCGATGTGGAAAATCTGCGCGCGCGCTTCGGCGACGTGGAGGTCACGCCGGTGCGCGACTGGTTCGACTATCTCTACGACGCGCAGGACATGGTGACGTTCCGCGGCCGGCGCTTCAACGGCCAGCGCAACCACATCCACCACTTTCAGCGCCTGTACCCGGACTGGGCGTTCGAGCGCGTCACGGAGGAGAACCTGCCGGAGGTGTGCGCGTTTTTTGACGACTTCACCCGCCGCTACCATAAGGACAGCGACAGTGCGCAGGCGGAAGAGGGCTGCGTGCGGGAGTTCCTGCGCGATTTTGCCGCCTACGCCCCGCTCGCGGGGCTGCTGCGCGTGAATGGGCGCGTGGCCGGTTTTTCCGCCGGGGAGATCGTGGGCGACACGCTCATCATCCACATTGAAAAGGCGGACATTGCCTACGAGGGCATCTATCAGGTGCTGGTCAACGAATATGCCAAGTGCTTCGTCACGCCCGACGTGCGCTACATCAACCGCGAGGAAGACGTGGGCGACGAGGGGATGCGGCGCTCGAAGGAATCGTATCACCCCGTGCGCCTGCTCGAAAAATATCTGGTACGCATTCCGGTACAGCCGGAGAAGGGAGAAACGATCATGCAGGAAGTCTATGAATTTCTGAAAAAGTGCGGCACGTATTATCTCGCCACCGTCGATGGCGACCAGCCGCGCGTGCGCCCGTTCGGCACAGTGAATCTGTTCGAGGGCAAGCTCTATATCCAGACCGGCAAGGTCAAGGCCGTCTCGAAGGAGATGGCGGCCAATCCCAAGGTGGAGCTGTGCGCGTTTGACGGCGAGACCTGGCTGCGCGTGAGCGCGACGGCCGTGGAGGACGACCGCGTGGCGGCGCGGCAGGATATGCTCGACCACTATCCCGAGCTGCAGAGCATGTACGCCGCCGACGACGGCAACACGCAGGTGCTCGCGCTGACGGACGCGACCGCGACGTTCAGCTCCTTCGCCGCCGCACCGCGCACGGTGCGCTGGTAAGCGCCGAAAAGAGCAAAAAACGGCCCGCCGGCCCCGGCACGGTGGCGGTGTTCTTCTTCGGCGACGAGCGCGCGCCGGAATGAGCGCGGCAAAAATAAAAAGCAGGAGACCGCCCGCGATCCGAAACGGATCGGGGCGGTCTCCTGTTTGCATGCAAAGCAGAAAGGCTGATATTAGCCGATCAGGCCCTGAATGTAGTTCACCGGCCACTGGCAGAAGTCCTTGACCAGGTCAAGCTTATCGCGGATGGCGAAAGCGGTGTTCTCGTCACAGAGCGACTCGAGCTTTTTCTTGATGGCCTTGGTGTTCACCTCAAGCAGCCCGCTGACGCTCGACAGGATCTTGCCACCGTCGATCTCCTTGATCGAGGTCCAGAGCTCGGAAGCGTACTCCTTGACGCCAACGCTCTTAATTGCCTGAATGCACATACCTATTCCTCCCTTAAAATACTGGTGCTCCCGGCCGCTCGACTGCGGCCGGAAAACAAGATTGCTCTTATCAACAGTGCTCTCATTCTAGCACAAAGCCGTGGGATTGTCAAAGAGGAATACAGAGAAATGTGCAATTTCCCACATTTTGTGGTCAATGTGCACAAACCGGACAACAGGTAGCGGAAAATCTACCCAGAACCGGTGAATGGACTATGCGGGCGCTTACGCCTCGGCGATGACCTCGCACTCGACGAGCACGTCCTTGGGCAGGCGCGCGACCTCAACGCAGCTTCTGGCCGGGAACGGCTCGGAGAAATACTCGGCATAAATGGCGTTGACGGTGGCGAAATCGTCCATGTTCTTGATGAACACCGTCGTCTTGACGGCCTTGGACATGTCGCTGCCAGCCGCCTGCAGCACGGCGCTCAGATTGCGGAAGACCTGGTGGGCCTGCGCGTCGATGCCGTCGGCGATGACGCCGGTAGCGGGGTCGATGCCGATCTGGCCGGACGTGAACACAAAGCCGCCGGAGATCTGCGCCTGAGCGTAGGGGCCGAGCGCAGCGGGGGCGTGATTGGTAGCAACTGTTTTCATGATGATGACCTCCTATCAGTCGATTTTTACGTGATAACCGTTTTGAATGAGCTGGTCGAGCACGCGGTCGCCGTGCTCTTTGCCGCCGACTTCGCACGAGACGTGCACGTCGATCTCGTTGGGATTGAGCCCGGCGGTGAGCCGGTCATGCTCCACGGAGAGGATGTTCGCGCCGAGCGCGGCAATGTCGTTGAGCAGCTTGCCGAGACTGCCCGGCCGGTCGAGCAGCGTGACCGTGAAGCGCAGCCGGCGGTGGCGGGACACGAGGCCCTGCTCGATGATGCACTGGATGAAGCTCACGTCGATGTTGCCGCCGGAGAGCAGGCACACGACGTTTTTGCCCTTCACATCGACCTTGCCCTTGAGCACGGCGGCCACGGGCGCGGCGCCGGAGGGCTCGACGATCTGCTTGCAGCGCTCCATGAGCAGGAGCACCGCCTCGGAGATCTCGAGATCGTTGACGGTGACGACGTCGTCGGCGTATTTCTGGATGAGCGGGACGGTGATGTCGCCCGGCGCCTTGACGGCGATGCCGTCGGCGATGGTGGCGACGGAGTCGGTCTGGACGTAGCTGTGCGAATGGAACGACTGCGCGATCGCGTTCGCGCCCTCGGCCTGCACGCCGATGACCTGCACGCGGGGGTTGATCTGCTTGATGCACGCGGCCACACCGGCGAGCAGTCCGCCGCCGCCGGCCGGCACGATGACGATGTCCGCCGTGGGCAGATCGCCGAGGATCTCGAGGCCGAGCGTGCCCTGACCGGCAATGACCTCGGGGTCATTGTAGGGGTGCAGGAACGTGGCGTGCTCCTGCTCGCAGATCTCGCAGGCTTTGGCGTAGGCGTCGTCATAGCAGTCGCCCGCGAGCACAACGGTGGCACCGTAGCCCTCCGTGGCCTTCGCCTTGGCGATGGGCGCGGTCTTGGGCATGACGATCGTGGCCGGGATGCCGAAGCGGTGCGCGGCGTAGGCCACGCCCTGCGCATGGTTGCCGGCCGATGAGGCCACGACGGCACCGGTCTCGCCGCGCTCGACGAGCGCCGCGATCTTGTTGCTCGCGCCGCGGATCTTGAATGAGCCGGTCTTCTGGCTGTTTTCGTACTTAAGATAAATGTTGCCGCCCGTCATGGCTGAGAACGTGGCCGACAGGTCCAGCTCCGTGTGGTGCAGCACGCCCTTGAGCCGCTGTGCCGCGCGTTCAAATTCCTGCAGTGGGATCTCCACAGCAAACACCCCCGTAAAAATATCTGTTTGGGTCTTTCTGTCCCTACTATACCGCGGGAAGGCCGGAAATACAAGCGCCGCAATGCAAAATGTCCGCGCCAAAAAAACTTTTTTGTGAGATCGTCCGCGGAAGAAAAACATTCGCGCGCGGGCAGCGAACGGGGCGCAAAGCAAATCTTACACATTTCTTAAAAAGTGAGAAATCGGTTGCCGCTGCACACTGCGCGAGGGTATAATGCACGAGAAAATGGGAAAGCAGCGCCGGCACGCACCGGCGCGATCATCAGGAGGAGACATCATGCTCAACATTCAGCATTTTACCAAGACCTACGGCGAGAAAAAGGCCGTCGACGACCTGAGCCTGCACATCGCGCCGGGCGAGATCTACGGCTTCATCGGCCACAACGGCGCCGGCAAGACGACGACGCTCAAGGCGGCCGTCGGCATCCTGCAGTTTGACGCGGGCGAGATCACGATCGGCGGGCACTCCATCCAAACCGAGCCGCTGGCCTGCAAGCGGCTGCTCGCCTACATCCCGGACAATCCGGATCTGTACGATTTCATGAGCGGCATCCAGTACCTGAACTTTATTGCCGACGTTTTCGGCATCCCGGCCGCGGAGCGCTGGGCGCGCATCGAGCCGTATGCCGACGCATTCGAGCTCACGGGCGATCTAGCGCAGCCGATCAGCGCGTACTCGCACGGCATGAAGCAGAAACTCGCCATCATCGCGGCGTGGATCCACGACCCGAAGCTCATCATCATGGACGAACCGTTCGTCGGCCTCGACCCGAAGGCGGCGCACCTGCTCAAGGGCATGATGCGCGAGCTGTGCGACGTCGGCGGCGCGATCTTCTTCTCGACGCACGTGCTCGAGGTCGCCGAAAAGCTCTGCGACAAGGTGGCCATCATCAAGGGCGGGCGGCTCATCCGCTCCGGCACGATGGAGGAGGTCAAGGGCGACGACAGTCTCGAGGACGTGTTCCTGGAGCTGGAGGATGCATCATGCTGAAGACGCTTCTGAAAAAACAGATGGCGGAGATCTTCCGCAACTATTTCTACGACCCGAAAAAGAACAAAATGCGCTCCAGGGGCGCGACGATCGCCTACATCGCGCTCTACGCGCTGCTGATGGTGGGCCTCCTCGGCGGGATGTTTGCGCTGATGGCCGTGGGCCTGTGCGGCCTCCTGGTCGAGGGCGGTATGGGCTGGCTGTATTACCTGCTCATGGGGCTGATCGCGGTGTTTCTCGGCACGTTCGGCAGCGTGTTCAGCACGTATTCGAGTCTGTACCTGTCCAAGGACAACGACCTGCTGCTGTCGCTGCCGATCCCGGTGCGCTGCGTGATGGCCTCGCGCCTGCTGGGCGTGTACCTGCTGGGGCTGATGTACGCCGCGGTCGTCATCGTGCCGGGCGTGATCGTGTACTGGCTCACGGCGCCGGTCACGGCGGGGACGATCGTCGGCGGTGTGCTGATGGTGCTGATCGTGTCCGTGATCGTGATGGTGCTCTCGTGCCTGCTCGGCTGGGTGGTCGCGCGCATCAGCCTGAAGCTGAAAAACAAGAGCTTCATCACCGTCCTTTTGTCGCTGCTGTTTCTGGCGGCGTATTACTTCGTGTACTACAAGGCGCAGGCGCTCATCACACTGCTGGTGGAAAACGCCGCCGTGTACGGCATGAAGATCCGGGGCTCGGCGTATCTGCTGTACCTGTTCGGCAGCGTCGGCGCGGGCGACTGGCTGGCGATGGGGATCGTGACGGTCACGCAGGCGGCGCTCCTCGCGCTGACGCTGTGGGGCATCGCGCGCAGCTTCCTGAAGATCGCCACGGCGACCGGCAGCGTGAAGAAGGTGCGCTTCGAGCACAGGGCCGTGCGCGCGCAGAGCGTGCAGCGGGCGCTGTTCGGCAAGGAGCTGCGCCGCTTCACCGCCAGCCCGAACTATATGCTCAACTGCGGGCTCGGCATTCTGATGCTGCCGGTGGCGGGCATCGTGCTGCTCATCAAGGGCGGCGCGCTCGGCCGGATGCTGGCCGACGTGTTCAGCGGCAACGTGGGCGTTGTGCCGGTGCTGATGTGCGCGGCGGTGTGCCTGCTCGCGTCGATGAATGACATGGCCGCGCCCGCCGTGTCGCTCGAGGGCAGGCAGCTGTGGCTGGCGCAGTCGCTGCCGGTCGTACCGTGGCAGGCGCTGCGCGCGAAGCTGGACGTGCAGCTCGTGCTGACCGGCGTGCCGGTGCTGTTTTGCGCCC
>OHYF01001188.1_pt1 | contig 10896 bp, 7 predicted proteins | sample 1580111 | NCBI WGS metagenome assembly OHYF01 (sample SAMEA3882530, study PRJEB24775) | human gut metagenome | biome: human-associated habitat; feature: intestine environment; material: feces | place: Netherlands | collected 2009/2010
GTTGACATTCTTGCAGCTCTCGGGGTCGATGCCGTCGGTGTTGGGGCTTGTGGAGCTGTTGCGGATGCGTATGTTCAGGATGTCCACATTCTCGGAGTAGGTCGGGTGGATGGTCCAGGAATAGCTGTTGCAGACCAGAACGCCGTGCAGCACGACGTTTTTGGCGCCGCTGGTGAAGAAAAGGCGCGGACGCCAGGCAATATTATTTTTCTTCGGGTTCTGGTACCAGTCGCCGTTCTGGGCGTTGGCGTCAATCATACCCTCGCCGGTGATCGTCACGTTCTCGGCGTTGATGACGTTGATAAGACCCGCAAAGCTGTCCAGCGGGTTGCCCTCCCACAGACCGAGGTAGTGCTCGTCCTTCTCGTTATGGCAGGGGAGAACACCGGGCAGAATGGGGTAGTCAGTGCGGTTGGTGCCGCCCAGCAGCGTGCAGCCCTTTTCGAGATACAGCGTCGTGCTGCTCTGCAAAAACAGGCTTTGGGTGCGGTAGGTGCCGGCGGGCACGTAGACCGTGCCGCCCGCGGGGCAGGTGGACAGCGCCGCCTGCAGCTTGGCCGTGTTGTCGGTCTCGCCGTCGGCGACGAGGCCGTAGCGGGAGGCATCCACGAAGAAGCTCTCCTCCGCGGTGGTAAAGTCCAGCGTATCGGTCACGCCGTCAAGGGTGACGGCCAGCGTGTAGCTGCGGCCCGGTTCCATCGAATAGAGTGAGAACACATTCGTATCGCCCTCACAGACTGTGGCGCCGTCCAATGAGACTGTATAAGGAGCCGGGGCGCGGTAGCAGCCGGAGTTGACCAGCTCAAACACTGCGCTGCGCGCCATAGAACGTACAAGCGTGATTTTCATGTGTGAACCCCCAAGTGTTCAAAAATAGTATAAAAATAGTTTGAAAAACAGCAAAAAATGTGCTATTCTAAAAAAGACAACAATAACCAATCGCCGGGTGCCCCGCACCACGGCAGTGAGGAGCAGTGTTATGGTTTCGGAATATGTCTACTCGCCCCACGTTGACTTTTTTATTGACCGTGTGGACCGTGACTCCGGGTATGAGATGGCCAGCTTCCATATCCATCATAAATACGAGGTCTATTATGAGATAGAGGGCAGCCGCCGCTATTTTATTGAGGATGCCGCCTATATCGTCAACGCGGGATGTGTGGTGCTGATCGGTGAAAACCAGATCCACAAGACTGCCTCGCTCGGCGACACAGCCTCGAGCCGTATCGTGATGAATTTCAGCCGCGAGTACCTCGACAAAATTATGGACATCTTCCCGGAGGTGGACTTCTTCTCCTTCTTGAGTGAGGAGCATAACCACCTGCTGTCCAACATCACGGTCAAGCAGCAGAATCATATCTACTCGATGCTGCAGCAATTGCTGGAACTGCAGGAAACATCCCCGGAATCCGATGCACTGCGCAAGATGCTGCTGGCCACGCTTTTGCTGGAGCTCAAGGACCTCTGCCGCCGGCAGCAGGAGCAGGGCGGCGAGAATGGCCGCGTCAGCAACCACATTGTGGATCAGATCCAGGCCTATATCGCCGAGCACTACGCCGAGAAGCTGACCCTGACCGGCATCGCCAGTCAGTTCTATATCAGCCCGTATTATCTGAGCCGCCTTTTCAAGAAGTCCATCAACCTCTCACTCATCGAGTATATCAACGGCGTGCGCATCAAGGCCGCGCAGAACCTCATTGAAAAGTCGAACGAGAGCATCTCGGACATTGCGGAAAAGACCGGCTTTATGACGACGGCACATTTCCGCCGCGTCTTTAAAGATGCCACGGGCCTTTCGCCCCAGCAGTACCGGCAGTATTATAAGAGAGTGAATAAGTAAAGCCAGAACTATCCGCCGCCCTGTCTTGGGGCGGCTTTTCTTTTTAGGGAACGCCGTAGGGGCGGATTCTATATCCGCCCGTGCCCGTTTGCTGATGGCACGGCGCTGCGGGCGCATATAGAATGCGCCCCTACGGTGTCACGGAACGGTTATTCACCGTCCTCCGACACATCCTTGCTCTCGGCGTCGTACACCACAGGGCCGTCGCTGCCGACATCGCGCTCGGCGGCTTCGGCCTCGTCCAGGGCGTCGCCGATGGCACCCAAGGCCGCATTGGCGGCGGCAGAGGCCATGCGGTCCAGTGTGCGCAGTTCCATGGCGGCGTAGAGAATGCAGCCTAAATTCAGCGCACCTTCGGCGATCAGCAGGATGCCGCAGAGCATGACGGCGCTGACCGCCGCATCAAACGGGTGCAGCACCAGCAGTACGCCCAGGGCAACGGATACGATGCTGAACAGCAGCAGCAACCACCATTTCTGCCCCTTGCGCTTGGCAAGGTCAATGGCGGTACCGATGCGGCTCAGGCCGTCAACGACGATGAAGATGCCGAACACAATGGGCAGAAAGCTGGTCACTACCTGCGGCTTTGCCAGCGTGAAGATGCCCAGCCCCGCCGTGATGACGCCGCCCACCAGCATGAACGGCGCGGTAAATCCGGTGCCGCGGATGCGGGCATACTGGACCAGGCAGACAATGCCGGTGACAAGCACCACAACACCAAAAATGTTGCAGATCCAGAGCAGACTGGTCTCGGGCATGATGAGCAGCAGCATACCGATGACGATATACGCGACGCTCAACAGCAGCATTCCGTTTTTGACATAGCGCAGCATAGTGAAAGGCTCCTTTTTACTTGTCGGCTTCCTGCATAGCCCTGGCGGCGGCCACGATCAGGTCGGCGCAGGCCTCGCGGCCCAGGGTCGCATTCAGGCACAGATCGTAGTTCTTGGCCTCGCCCCAGCGGTTCTCGGTGTAATAGTTGTAGTAGCTTGCACGGGCGCGGTCATGCTTGGCCAGCTGGGTCTCCCACAGGCGGTCCGGCATGTCCTTGGCGTCGGGGCGGCTCTTGGCAAACTGGATGCGGGTCTCCAGCGGCGCGTAGACGAAGGTGCGCAGCACGTTGGGGCGCTCACGCAGGACGTAGTCACCGCAGCGGCCCAGAATGACGCAGGGGCCCTCGGCGGCCAGCTCCTTGATGACGTTGCTCTGCAAAATGTAGACCTGGTCGGCCAGGGGCATTGTGTTGCCCATCATGTACAGGCTGTAGATCAGGCTGCCGCTGCGCTGGTTCTCGCTGGCGGCAATGGCCTCCTCGGTCAGACCGCTCTTTTTGGCGGCAAGGGTGATCAGCTCCTTATTATATAAGGGAATACCCAGCTTGTCGGCAACGGCCTGTGCGATCTCGCTGCCGCCGGATGCGTACTCACGCGCCATAGTGATGACCATAGGTTCCTTCATACTGATACACCTCACAATATTTTATGTAGTATGCGCAAAAAGGCATACTATTCTGCTTATATTATAACCTGATTTTGTGGAAAACGCAAGAAAAAATTGCGGGAAAGGAGCAGTGTCGGAGGGGCTTTCGCGCCTTGCCGCCGGCGTTCGTCCCCACAAAAACTGCCCGCGGCAGAACACCGCGGGCAGGGAAAACAGAATGTAAAATCTTATTCGGTCACTTCGCCGGAAATCTCCTTGATCGCGGACACGGTTGCGGCGAGATTCTGCATGTCGCTGGGCACGATCAGCTTGGTGGCCTTGCCGTCAGCGACCTTCTCCATGGCCTCCATGCTGCGCAGGGCCAGATAGTTGTGGTTGGGGTTCGCCTCGTTGATCATGCGGATGGCATCGGCCTGTGCCTTCTGGACGGTCAGCAGGGCTTCGGCTTCGCCCTCGGCCTCGCGGATGCGCTGCTGCTTCACGGCCTCGGCGCGCAGGATGGCGGACTCCTTTTCGCCCTCGGCGCGGGTGATGGCAGCCTGCTTTTCGCCCTCGGCCAGCAGGATGGAGGCGCGCTTCTCGCGGTCCGCCTTCATCTGTTTCTCCATGGCCTGGCGGATCTCCACCGGCGGCTCGATGTTTTTCAGCTCGACGCGGTTGACCTTGATGCCCCAGCGGTCCGTGGCCTCGTCAAGGCTGGCGGTGATCTTCGTGTTGATGAGGTCGCGGCTCGTCAGGGTCTCGTCGAGCGTCATCGAGCCGATGATGTCACGCAGCGTCGTGGCGGACAGGTTCTCGATGGCCTGGATCGGGCGGTTCACGCCGTAGGCGTACATCTTGGCGTCAAACACCTGAAAGAAAACGACGGTGTCGATCATCATCGTGACGTTGTCGCGGGTGATGACGGGCTGCGGCGGGAAGTCGGCGGCCTCCTCCTTCAGCGAGACCTTGCGGGAGATGCGCTCGACAAACGGCGTGCGGATGTGCAGGCCCGCGCCCCAGGTATCCTTGTAGACGCCGAGCCATTCGGTGACATAGGCGTTGGACTGCGGCACAATAACGATGCAGCGCACCAAAACCACCAGAATAATGATGAGCAGGATGGCAAAGACTAACAGCATTTGGGGGTCCTCCTTTTTCCTTTGTGATTTAAACCGCAGCCGCGTCAGCGGTCACGGGAGCGACAATAAGGATCGCACCGTCCACGGCCACGACCTTGCAGCGGGTGCCCTGCGGGAGTGTGACCTCGGCGCGGGCCTGCCAGTCCAAGCCGTCCACGCGGACCCGGCCCGGAAGGCCGGGCTCAATGTCCACAAGCACAACGCCCTGCTTGCCGATGGTCAGCGGCGAGCCGTTCGTGACAGGGGCACGGTGCGCGCCGCGCCGACTGATGAGCCGGGGCAGCATCAGGCCGAGTGTAATGGCCGATACAACGGCAAAAACAAGCATCTGCCAGCCAAAGCCGACATTAAAAAAGCTGACCAGCATGGCCGCGGCAGCGCCCACCGCAAACCAGACCGAGACAAGCGCCGTTGTGGCGGCCTCGACCATGATGAACGCCACGATGGCAACCAGCCATAAAATCGTATCAAACCACATGGAAATCTCCTTTCAGGGACAGAAAGCGGCTTTGTGACCACTTTAACATTATGACGGTATTCTGTCAAGATTGCCGAAGAAATTTTACAAAACTGCAGGAAAAGTGCAAAGGATTGCAGCCCTCCTTCGAGCGGCTTTGCAGGGAGGGGTCTTGCCCCCTCCGCGGCGGGGTGAGGGCACCCCGCCCTACGGTTTGCTTGTAAGGGGGGATGTAGGGCGGCATGCCCTCATGCCGCCGGGATGTGTGCGGCTGCAGCAAAGTGCCCGGGGCGTCGGGGACGCCGCCCCCTACAGCACCGACGCGCCCGGCAGGCTGGCGCTGACGAGAATTTTCACGAAAAACATCGGCTTTCCGTAAATTATTGTGATTCCAATCAAACGGCTCTTTACCTTTTGAAAAAAAGTGGTATAACAGAAGCAAGTAAGGTGAACAAAGTATGCGCTGTAAACAGTGTACCACAAAACAGGAGGAGCGACAATGAAAAACTGTTTTGACCGCACACCCCACACGATGAAGGACTGGCTGCTGCTGGCGGCGGGCGTCGCGGCGGTGTTTGCCGCGGCAGACTGGCTGCCGGGCGTGCTGCGCGGGGCCGGGGCGTTTCTCGGGCTGCTGGCACCGTTTGGCTGGGGGCTGCTGTTGGCCTATGTACTGGACATACCCACGCGCTTTTTTGCGCAAAAGCTCTTTGGCGGCAGGCGCGGCGGGGCGATGGCCGTCAGCTATGCGCTGTTTTTCGGTGCGCTGGCGCTGCTGGCGGCGCTCGTCGTCCCGCAGCTCGTGCAGAGCGTGACGACCTTTGCCGGGCGGCTCGGCGCGTATGAGGAGACCATCCGCGGCCTGCTGATCTGGGTGCAAAATACGTTCGGCATCGATACGGCCACGGCGGAACAGCTTGTGCAGATGGTGGGCACGGCACTGCAAAATTGGTTCGGCGGTTTGTCCAGCAGTGCGGCGCGTGCGGCGGCGGATTTCGTCTCCGGCGCGGCGGGGGCTGCGGGCAACGCCGTGGTGGCACTGGCCGCCAGCATCTACCTGCTCTCCGGCAAGGAGGCGCTGCTCCGCGCGGCCCGGGCGTGTCTGCACGCGGCGCTGCCGCCGCGTGCCGCGGGCAGTGTGTTGGAAATCTGCCGTCTTGCCAACAAAATTTTCAGCGGCTACATCGGCGGGCAGCTGGTGGACGCCCTGCTCGTGGGCGGGGAAACATTTGCATTGATGTCGATCTTCGGGCTGGAATACGCGCCGCTGCTGGCCGTGCTGGTCGGCGTGACAAACATTGTCCCGGTGCTGGGGCCGTTCCTCGGTGCGGTGCCGGGGCTTATCATCCTGCTGCTGGAATTGCCCTGGAAGGCGGCAGAATTTGCCATCATTATTTTTGTGGTCCAGCAGGTGGACGGAAACTTTATTGCGCCGCGCATTCTGGGCGGGGCCACCGGCCTGCCGGGGCTGGGCGTGCTGTTGGCCATCGTGGTGGGCGGGGCGTGGTTCGGCATCCCGGGCATGGTGCTGGGCGTGCCGACGCTGGCCGTGCTGGCGGCGCTGCTCAAGCAGGCTGTCGGGGCAGGGCTGACGGCCCGCGGCCTGAATGAAAACGGTGAGCCGCGCCGGAATTTACCAGGCGGGCCACAAGAAAATTAACAAGTTATTCCTTGCAATACAGGCGTGCATAGCGTACAATACTCTTGTAAAATGATGTAAAAGGAGCGGAGCATTTGAAAGAGGAACATATCTGGACCAAAAAGCCGGAGACGATGCTGGACTGGTTCTGCGTGGTCGGGGCCTGTATTGCGCTGTATCTGACTTTGAACAATCTGGGGTACTTTCTGGGGAAAATCGGTGTGTTTATCGGCATCGTGTCGCCGTTTGCGGGCGGCATAGTCATTGCCTATGTGCTTGACCCAATGGTCAAGTTCTTCTACACAAAGCTGTTTAAAGAGAAGAAAAAGACGCGCGGATTCGCGATCCTTCTGGCGTATCTGGTGGCAATTCTGCTGCTTGTGCTGCTGGCATGGCTGGTCATCCCGCAGATCGTGGACAGCATCGCCATGCTGTTTACGAACTTCCCAAGCTACATACAGAGCGTACAGGATATGCTGGGCATGGCTCAGGAGCGCTTCGGCGTTGACCTGTCGTCGGCCACAAAAGTGCTGGACGATTCCGAGGCGATGGTCAAGGAAATCTACAGCATGGCCAGCGCCGCCATGCCGCAGATCGTGGCCAGCATCGGCAGCGTGGCATCGAACTTTGTGGCGATCTTCACCTCGATTGCGGCCAGCATCTATATGCTGGCGGACAAGGAGCATCTGCTCCATCAGCTGCGCACGCTGGCGCATGCCTTCCTGCCGGAAAAGGCTGCGGAAAACACGCTGCGCATCTGCCATTATGCCAACGTGAATTTCACGGGTTTCTTTGTGGGCAAGATCATTGACTCGGCCATCATCGGCGTTATCACGTTTGTGGCAATGGCGATCCTGCGGCTCGATTTTGCACTGCTCATCAGTGTGTTTATCGGCATCACGAATATTATCCCGGTATTTGGCCCCTTCATCGGCGCGATCCCCAGCATCTTCATTCTGCTGTTGGTTGACCCGATCCAGGCGGTCATCTTCGGCGTGCTGATTCTGGTCATCCAGCAGGTGGACGGCAACTTCATCGGCCCGAAGATCCTGGGCTCGTCCATCGGCATCTCTGCCTTGTGGATCCTGTTTTCCATCGTGGTCGGCGGCGACCTGTTCGGTCTTGTAGGCATGGTCGTCGGCGTGCCGCTCTTTGCGACCTTCTACGGCCTGGCGCGGGAATTTGTGCACTATATGCTGGACAAGCGCGGGCTGGACAGCGAGGGAAACCACGTTGGTGAAGTGGTGGAGGATGAGGAGAACGTGTTTGAGTGATGCAAGGGGGGAACGGGCGGTGTAATTCACGCCCGACAAAGCCCCTCCGGCCATCGCTGGCGCTCGGCCACCTCCCCTGTGAGGGGAGGCTTTAGACGCGGGCGAAGTCGCCTGAGGGACTCTGCCCGTTTACGGCTGCCTGGCACTTGGCCCCCTCTGTCCTTTCTTTATAAAGAAAGGACCAAAGAAATTTCAGCGTCTTACCCCAAAAGCAAAGCACCTGTTTACTGCTTTTTACCGCAGCAAACAGGTGCTTATTTTTTATGGCTTTGTCTGTGGCTGATTCTGTGCGCCCGGCAGCAGGGTCACCACATCCCGCAGCAGTACCAGCGGGCTTTCGCCCTTCTGCACGCGCAGGCTGAAATAAGGTCGGCCCAGTGCATTGTACAGCACCCGATGCGGGAACTTTTCCATGACCTCGCCCAGCTGCTTTGGCCCGACGATGTCACTATACAAAATCAGCTGGTCGCCGCGCTGGACGATCTCCGCAATGCCGACGCGGGCTGCGGTCACGCGCACGAGGGAGACGTCCACCAGCCCCTGCACGCTCTTGGGCGGGCTGCCGTAGCGGTCGATCAGCTCGTCGAGCACGTCCTCGGCGTCGCTCGTCGTCTCGATGGCCGCAATGCGCTTGTATGCCTCGATGCGCCCGGCAGCGTCCGGGATATATTCCTCCGGCAGGAATGCGTCCACGGTGATGTCCACCAGGCAGTCGCTCTTGTCGGGGGCGGGGGCCTCGCCGCGGGCCGCGGCAATGGCCTGACCCAGCATCTTCACGTACAAATCGTAGCCGACGGCCTCCATGTGGCCGTGCTGGCTGTGGCCCAAAAGACTGCCCGCACCGCGGATCTGCAAGTCGCGCATCGCAATGCGGAAGCCCGACCCGAACGACGTGAACTCCCGGATGGCCGAAAGTCGCTTGGCCGCAATCTCGGTCAGCACCTTATCGCGTGTGAAGGTGAAATACGCATACGCCTTGCGGGAGCTGCGTCCCACGCGCCCGCGGATCTGGTACAGCTGGCTCAATCCCATGCGGTCCGCATTTTCAATAATCAGCGTGTTGCAGTTGCGCACGTCCACGCCGGTCTCAATTAAGGTGGTGCAGACAAGGATGTCGATCTCGTTGTCCAACAATTGCTGCCACACCGACGAAATCTGTTCCTCGGTCATCTTGCCGTGGGCAATGCCGATACGCGCCCCGGGCACGAGCTTGCCCACCCGCGCGGCGCATTCCTCAATGTTGTCCACGCGGTTGTGCACGTAGTATACCTGCCCGCCGCGGGCCAGCTCCTTGCGGATGGCCTCGGACACGATGCCCTCGTCGTACTCGAGCACATAAGTTTCAATCGGCTGGCGCTCAAACGGCGGCTGCTCAATTGTGCTCATATCGCGGATGCCCGACAGCGCCATGTTCAGCGTGCGGGGGATCGGCGTGGCCGACAGCGTCAGCATATCGACGCCGATGAAGCTCTCTTTAAGCTTTTCCTTGTGCTTGACGCCGAACCGCTGCTCCTCGTCGATGATGACAAGGCCCAGGTCCTTGAATTTCACATCGCCGGACAGCAGCCGGTGCGTGCCGACTACAATGTCCACGGTGCCGTCCTTCAGCCCGCGCAGCGTCTCCTTCTGCTCCTTGGCGGTGCGGTAGCGGGACAAAAGCCCGATGCGGATGGGGAAGGACTCCATGCGGGTCAGCGCGGTGTTGAAGTGCTGCCACGCCAGAATCGTCGTGGGGGCCAGGATCGCGCACTGCTTGCCGCCCATCACGCATTTGAACGCGGCGCGCAGTGCGACCTCGGTCTTGCCGACGCCGACGTCACCGCAGAGCAGCCGGTCCATCGGCCACGGCTCCTCCATATCGTGCTTGATGTCTGCCGCGCAGGTCAGCTGGTCGGGCGTTTCCTCGTAGGCAAAGCGCTGTTCAAAATCGCCCTGCCAGGTGTCGTCGGCGGGGAAGGCGTAGCCGTGCGCCTGCTTGCGGCGGGCGTACAGCTCGATCAGCTCCTTCGCCATCTGCTCCGTCGCAGCCTTGACCTTCTTGCGGGTCTTGGCCCAATCGCTGCCGCCCAGGCGGCTCAGCTTCACGTTGTCGCTGTCGCCCGGTGCAGTGTAGCGGGACAAAAGGTCCAGCTGGGTGACGGGCACGTACAGCACGTCCTTTTTGTCGTACTCGATGCGCAGATAGTCCTTTGTGACGCCCTGCACGGCCATCCGCTGGATGCCCGCGTACCGCCCGATGCCGTGGTTCTGGTGGACGACCAGATCGCCCACCGAGATTTCGCTCAGGCTGTTCAGCGCGTCCTTATTGCGCTTTTTCTTCTTCTGCGCGCCGCTCACGCCGAAGGCGCGGGCCGTAAACACGGCGTATTTCGCAAACGGCAGGCTGCACCCGGCGGAAAGCTGCCCCGGCAGGATCTGCACCAACCCGGCACTCGGCTCCGCCGCCGCGTCCGTCGTGACGTTCAGCCCTTTGGTGCGCAGGTCGGCGGCCAGACCTGCCGCCGCACGGGGCGTGCCGGCCATGACCGTGACCGCCGTGCCGCCGCTGCAAAGCGGCTGGATGTCCTCCAGCAGCGCCGCGACCTCGCCGCCCCAGGCGGGCAGCGTGTGGGCGGGTGCGTTGACGATGGTTTTCAGCGCCACATCGGGCATGCTGCGGGCAAAGTTCTCGGCGCAAAGCGTGCGGTGCGCGGCGCACTGCGCCCAGAGCCAGCCGCTCTCGGCGTAGAGCTTATCCAGCCCTGCCGCCAGCACGCCGTCCTCCAGCAGGGCGGAAAGCTCCTCGTCCCGGCGGAACGCGGTGGCGCGCTCGGCCTCCCGCAGGGAGGCCGGCTCCTCCAGGATCAGCAGCGGATCGTCAAAGTAGTCTAAAATCGTCGCAGGCTCGGGATAGCGCAGCGTGAGATATTTGTCCATGTTGACGGGCATCGCGCCGCCGTCCAGCTGTGCCAGGTCCGCAGCGGTGCAGGTCTCCAGCGCCGTGCGCCGCCTGCCGCGGGCCTTTTTGATATAGGAGCGGATCTTCTCCGCTGCGTCGGCGGGCTGACCGAACAGTATCTCCCGCGCGGGGGAGACGTAGATTTTTTCAATCGGCTCGTCGCGGCGCTGGGTCGCCAGATCGAAGG
>OHYF01001196.1_pt1 | contig 10880 bp, 12 predicted proteins | sample 1580111 | NCBI WGS metagenome assembly OHYF01 (sample SAMEA3882530, study PRJEB24775) | human gut metagenome | biome: human-associated habitat; feature: intestine environment; material: feces | place: Netherlands | collected 2009/2010
AGGCAGCCTTGGGGGTGCCCATGAGGATGGCGTTGGCCTGGGCCACGCTCTTGCCGCGGATCAGGTCGCAGACGATCTGGACCTTGCGGGGAGAGATGCGGACATATCTCAAATAAGCTTTAGCTTCCATTGTTCAGTGCATCCTCCTTACTTAGACTTGGCGTGGCCGCGGAAGGTGCGGGTGGGAGCGAACTCACCCAGCTTGTGGCCGACCATATCCTCCTGGATATAGACGGGCACGTGCTTGCGGCCGTCGTGAACGGCGATGGTGTGGCCCACGAAGGCGGGGAAGATGGTGGAGCTGCGGCTCCAGGTCTTCAGGACCTTCTTCTCACCGGTCTTGTTCATCTCTTCGACTCGCTTGATCAGCTCAGGGGCAACAAACGGGCCTTTTTTAATGCTTCTGCTCATTTTTACATTGCCTCCTTTTACTTATCGTTACGACGCTTGACGATGAACTTGTTCGTCGGGTTCTTCTTCGAACGGGTCTTGTAACCCATAGCCGGCTTGCCCCACGGGGTCATGGGACCGGGGTGACCGACAGGGCTCTTACCTTCACCACCGCCGTGGGGGTGGTCGTTCGGGTTCATAACGGAACCGCGGACGGTCGGACGGACGCCCATGTGGCGTTTGCGGCCGGCCTTGCCGACGGCGATGTTGGCGTGGTCAACATTGCCGACCTGGCCGATGCAGGCGATGCAGTTGAGGCGGACCTTGCGGTACTCGCCGGAGGGGAGACGGACGGTAGCCATGCCGTTTTCCTTCGCCATGAGCTGCGCGGCGACGCCCGCGGAGCGGACCAGCTGCGCACCCTTGCCGGGGTAGAGCTCGATGTTGTGGATGACGGTGCCGACCGGGATGTTGGCCAGCGGCAGGGCGTTGCCCGGCTTGATGTCCGCCGCGGCGGAGGACAGGACGGTGTCGCCCACGTTCAGGCCGACAGGGGCCAGAATGTAGCGGCGCTCGCCGTCGGTGTACTCGACCAGGGCGATATAAGCGCTGCGGTTCGGATCGTACTCCAGGCGCAGGACGGTAGCAGGCACGTCCATCTTGTCGCGCTTGAAGTCGATGACGCGGTACTTTTTGCGGTTGCCGCCGCCCTGATGGCGGACGGTGATGCGGCCGTAGCTGTTGCGGCCGGAGTGCTTCTTGAGGACCTCCACGAGCTCCTTCTGCGGCTTGGCGTGCTTATCGACACCGTCGAAGCCGGAAACGGACATATGTCTGCGGGAAGGCGTGGTGGGTTTATAGGTTTTAATCGACATTGTTCAATTCCTCCCTTACACCATGCCCTCGAAGATCTCGATGTTCTTCGAATCAGCGGACAGTTTTACAACGGCCTTCTTGCCGGTGGCGGTCATGCCGGAGGGATTGGCGCCGACGCGCTTCTCCTTGGCACGGATCGTCGCGGTGGTGACCTTGATGACCTTCACGTCAAAGATCTCCTCGATGGCCTTTTTGATCTCGATCTTGCCGGCGTCCTTGGCGACTTCGAACGTGTACTTTTTGATGTCGAGGTCTTCCATGGACTGCTCGGTGATGATGGGACGGATAATGACATCGTAAGCGGTTCTCATTATGCGTACACCTCCTCAATTTTCTGGAGCGCAGCCTTGTCAACGACCAGGACGCGGTGCGTCAGGATCATATAGGGGCTGAGGATGGTGGCGATGGTGCTGCTCACGCCGGGGATGTTGCGGGAGCTCTTGACGAGCTTCTCGTCGACCTGCTCGGTCACGAGCAGAGCCTTGCCGTCGGCGCCGATCTTGGTCAGGAACGCCTTGACGGGGGCGGTCTTGATCTCCTCGACGGCCATGCCGTCCACGACGAGGATCTCGCCGGCAGCGGCCTTGGCGCTCAGCGCGCTCTTGAGGGCCAGTCTCTTGACCTTCTTGTTGAGCGTGTAGCTGTAGTCGCGCGGCTTCGGCGCAAACGCGACGCCGCCGTGGGTCCACACCGGGCTGCCCTTGTAGCCGGCGCGTGCGCGGCCGGTGCCCTTCTGGCGCCAGGGCTTTGCGGTGGTGTAGGAAACCTCGCCCTTGGTCAGCGCGCTCTGCGTGCCCTGACGGCAGTTGGCCAGGTGGTTCTTCACGGAGTCGTGCAGGACGGACTCGTTGGGCTCAACACCGAAAACGGCTTCGGAGAGCGCCACTTCGCCGACCTGATCGCCGGCCATATTAAACAACTTAGCAGTAGGCATATTCGCTCTCTCCTTTCCTTACTTTCTTGCAGAAGCCTTCTGCGGGTTACGACCGGAGGCCTTCTGCGGGTTGGTGCTGATGCCGGCGTCGCCCTTCTTGACGACGGTCTTCTTGACGGTGCTCTTGATATAGACAATGCCGCCCTTCGGGCCGGGGATCGCGCCGCGCACAACGATCATGTTGAGCTCGGGATCGACCTTGACCACGTCGAGGTTCTGGACGGTGACCTGATCCACGCCCATGTGGCCAGCCTGCTTCTTACCCGGGAAGATACGGGAAGGATCGGTGCTCGAGCCCATGGAGCCGGCGTGACGGTGCACAGGGCCGCCGCCGTGGCTGGTCGGGGTACGGCCCTGGCCGAAGCGCTTGATGACGCCGGCGTAGCCGTGGCCCTTGCTGATGCCGGTGATGTCGACCTTGTCGCCTTCCTTGAAGGTGTCGGCCTTGACGACATCGCCCACATTGACAGAGGCGCAGTCCTCGAGACGGAACTCTTTGAGATGCTTCTTGTAGCCGACGCCCGCCTTGTCCAGGTGGCCCTTCTCGGGCTTGGTCAGCTTCTTCTCGGCGACGTCCTCGTAGCCGAGCTGGACGGCTTCATAGCCTTCCTTTTCCGTGGTCATCTTGCCGGTGACCGTGCAGGGGCCTGCCTCGATCACGGTGACGGGGACGACCTTGCCTGCTTCATCGAAGATCTGCGTCATGCCGACCTTTTTACCGATGATGGCTGTTTTCATACATGTTCCTCCTTCAGGTTATTGGTCAGCTCGCTTAGCTCATGGCCAGAGGCTGCTGACTTGACCCGTCCGCACACGCAAGCTGCGGACTGCGGGTTTGTAAATATGCGCTCGCGCGCAGGGTTAACGGGGTGTGCTTACAGCTTGATGTCGATCTCGACACCGGCCGGCAGCTCCAGATTCATCAGAGCCTCGACCGTCTTCTGGGTCGGGTTCATGATGTCGATCAGGCGCTTGTGGGTGCGGCGCTCAAACTGCTCGCGGCTGTCCTTATACTTATGAACAGCGCGCAGGATGGTGACGATCTCGGTCTTCGTCGGCAGCGGAATGGGGCCGGAGACCTTCGCGTCGGTACGCTTTGCGGTTTCGACGATCTTCTCCGCCGCCTTGTCGATCAGCTGGTGATCGTAGGCCTTGAGGCGGATACGGATCATTTTCTTGTTGCTCGTGGTTGCCATGTTGTTTCCTCCGTTACGAATTTTTTTGGCGGCATTGGCTCCGCCTGGTTCGCACGGATGAGATCGCCATACACCGTTCCGTGCGTATCAAACCCTGCCCGAAAAACAAACCGGCTCTCGCCGGTATGCAGCCGCGCAGGTGATATACGCAAGTGCTGGCTGACTCAACCGCCCGATCATCTGCCGTGCAAGGGCGCGGCAGCGGACATACTCCACGGAAGTTACCGGAGACGGGCTCCGCAATCTCCCGCTTCATCGCAGAATGCACCTGTTTCCACACAGGCGCTTTATAAGAGTAGCAAAAACCCTCCCGAATGTCAAGAGGGTTTTTCGCTCAAACGTAGAAATTTTGCAAAAAAGTTTGTGCAGTCCGCCAAAATTACGCCTCCGGCGGTTCTGGCAGCTCCGGGGCCGCCTCCGCCGCGGTGTGCACGGCGGCCGCGAGCGCATCGGCCTGCCGGAGCAGGTCCTCTGCCCCGGTCAGGAGCGTCTGCCCGGCGGACGTGAGCGTGACGGTGTGCCGGTCGCGCATGAGCAGCGGCACGCCGAGCTCTCGCTCGAGGGCGGACACGGCGCGGCTGGTCGTCGAGTGGCTGACGAAGAGCTGACCGGCCGCGCGGGTAAAACTGCGGCAGGCGGCAACGGTGCAGAAAATGCGCAGCTGTTCGAGTTCCATGGCGGATCCCTTAATAATTAAAGGTATAGGGCATGAGCTCGCTCAGGCGGTTGCTGACATAGCGGCCGCCGCCCATGGCGGACAGCACCTCCATATCGGGCGCGAACTCGGCCAGAAACTGCCGGCACGCGCCGCAGGGGTAGCAGTAGTGCTCGCCGTCGCCGTAGACGGCGATGCGCACAAAGTCGCGGCGGCCCTCGCTGACGGCCTTGCAGGCGGCGGTGCGCTCGGCGCAGATGGTGCTGCCGAGGGCAGCATTTTCAATGTTGCAGCCGGTAAAGACCGTGCCGTCGCGGCACTCGAGCGCCGCGCCGACGGCGAAATGGGAATACGGCACATAGGCATTGCGGGAGGCCTGCTCGGCCAGATTAATCAGTTGACGATCTGTCATGATCCTGCTCTCCTTCCGTTTGTTTGGGGACTGCGAACACAATATACTTATAGCCGAAGTAGTTGAACAGCGCGACCTCGAGCGTGACGCCGACCTTGGCGATGTACGGGTTGAGGCCGAAGTGCGTCAGCAGGCCGATCATCACCTCGCTCACGCCGAGGGACACCACGTTCCACATCACAAAGCGCAGGCACTGCCGCCAGCGGGCGATGTGCCCGTCGCGGAAGGTGATGCGGCCGTTGAGAAAATAGCTGCAGACCGTGCCGACAAAGTAGCCGATGGCCTGGCAGATCACGGGCGTGAAGTGCAGCAGCTCATGTGCAGTTGTGAACGCCACCCAGTCCATGCCCGTGTCAAAGCAGCCGACGAGCGCATAGGTGGCAAAGCGCTTGGCGCGCGCGATCCACTCTTGTTTCATGCGTTATTGATCTTCCAATCCGTGATGCTGTGGAAAATGTTGTACTTCGTGGGAGAAAAACCGCCGACGGCGCCGCGGTGCACGTACAGGCAGTGCTTTTCAAAGCAGACGGGCACGATGGGCGCAGTGTCCGAGATGGTCTGGAGCATGGTGCTGCAGGCCGCTGCGCGGTCGGAATCCGCGGCGGCGAGGTAGGCGTTGATGACATCGGCATACGTGCCGGTCGTGATGCCGCCGTAATTGAGCGAGCCACCGGCCTTGAGCAGCGCCGAGAGATCGAAGTCCGCCGGGAGGGCAACCTCGCCGTAGTACATATCAAACTTGCCGCCCTTGAGCGCATCCTGATAATTGTCCCAGCTGAGCTCGCGCACCTTCACGGGGATGCCGATGCTCGTGAGGTCGGCCGCGATCTTGTTGGCCATGCTGACCTTGGTCGTGCTGTCGGCATAGACGATCAGCGAGAGACTGATGTCGAGCGGGGACTGCCCGTCGGGCATGTACTCGCGCTCACCGTCGCCGTCGTAGTCGACGATCTTCAGGTCGTCGAACAGCTTCTTTGCCTTATCCAGGTCATAGGACAGCGACTCGTTGAGCGCGTTGTCATAGAGCGTGCTCGCCGGATGGACGGGCAGCGCGGTGGCGACGGCGCAGTCGTGCAGCAGCGCGACGGCGAACGCGCGGTCGATGACGTAATTGAACGGCTGGCGGTAGCGCGCCGTCATGAAAAAGCTGCTGTTGGTGTTGAAGCCGACATACTGCAGGTTCGTCGTGGCGTACTGGCGCTGGTCGTTCAGGCTCGAAAAGCTCAGGTCCGTGCCGGAGCTGGGGTCACTGAGCGCGAGATCGAGCTGGCCGTTGTCAAACGCGGAGACGATCTCCTCGACCGACTTGCACTCCATGAGATAGACCGTGTCGACGGGCGCTTTGTCCGCGTCCGGGTGGCCGGAATAGACCGTGAGGCTCTGGTGATCGGACGCAAACTGATACAGCCCCGTGCCGCTGGGGTAGGTGCTGTCAGCCGCGTTGTTTTCGATGACCGGGATGTTCAGCAGCGCGGGAAACTGCGTGTTCGCGCGCGCGAGCGTGACCGTGACGGTGCCGTCGTCGCTGTCCTTGACGTCCTTGACGGCGCTCAGGCGGCCGGAATACAGATCTGACGCCATGGCGGTCTGAATGGAATAGGCCGCGTCCTGCGCCGTGAGCGCGTGCCCGTCGTGGAAGGTGCGGTCGGCCGCGACGGTGAAGGTCCAGGTCTCCCCGTCGTCGCTGCTCCACTCGGTGAACAGGCCGGGCTCGGCCTCGAAGGCATCGGTGAGCTCCGTGAGCGTCTCGTACACGAGGCCGCAGACGGCGAGGTTATCGGAATTTTGCGTCTTGTAGGGGTTCATGCCGGCGGACGCGCTGTAGTTGAGCGTGAACTTGCCGTCGAGCTCGACGGTGGTCTGCGTGTCCTTCTGGCCGACGGTGTCGCCGGTGTCGTCCGTGGTCTTCTTGCCGCAGGCCGTGCAGCCGAGCAGCAGCACAAGTGCGAGCGCGAACGCGAGCACGCGGGTCAGGTGCAAATGTTTCATGGTGTTCCCCCTTGGGTCACAGGGTGATGACGGCGGCCTGCACGCCGCGGCGGCCGTCCGTCGCGCGGTGCGACCAGAACACGTCCGGCCGGCACATGGTGCAGGCGTCCGACACGGCGATCTGCCCCGCCGGGACGCCGAGCTGCACAAGTCTCCGGGCGTTGACGCCCTTGAGATCGAGCAGGGCCTTGCCGTCCGCGCGCGGGCGCGCGAGCGCACCGAGCGGCGCATGCAGCAGCGCCTCGGCCGCGGCCACGACCTCGAGCCCGACCTCGAAGCAGCACGCGCCGATGCCGGGGCCGATGGCGGCGCGGATGTCCGCCGGGTGCGCGCCGAGGGCGCACATCTGCGCGACGGCAGCGCCGAGGATATCGGCCACCGAGCCGCGCCAGCCGCAGTGCACCGCGCCGATGACCCCGGCAGCGGGGTCGTGCAGCAGCACAGGCAGGCAGTCGGCCATAAAGACCGCGAGCGGGACGCCCGGTTCGTTCGTGACAAAGCCGTCGCAGGCAAAGCGCGGCTCGCACTCCGGCGGCTGCGCGTCGGCGGCGTGCGCGATGCGCACGTCCGCGCTGTGGATCTGCCGCGCATACACCGCGCGTGTGAGATCCAGCCCGGCGGCCGCGCCGAGCCGCCGCCAGTTTTCGCGCACGTTTTCGGGCGTGTCGCCGCGGCGGACACTGAGGTTCAGGCTCTCGAGCACGCCGGTGCTCACGCCGCCGAGGCGGGTGGAAAAGGCGTGGCGCGCCGCGATGTTCGGCGCGGTCAGGTACGCTGCGCCGCGCGCGGCGTGCAGCGGGAAAGCGACTTCGTTATGCATTCTTGCCGCAGCAGTCCTTATACTTCATGGGCAGGCCGTTCGGGCGCAGCTTGCCGCACGGGCACGGGTCATTGCGGCCGGGCTTCTTGACGCGGCGGACGGGGCGCTTCTTCTCGCTGTCGTCCCCGCCGGCATTCGTCGCGGCGCTGCGGGCGACGGTCTTGCGCTCGAGCTTCTGCTCGCGGCGCACGCGCACCGTGAACAGGCGGCGCACCGTCTCGCTCTGGATGCCGTTGACCATTTCGTCGAACATGTCAAAGCCGGCGCGCTTGTATTCATCGACGGGCTTGACGTTGCCGTAGGCGCGCAGGCCGATGCCCTGACGCAGGTCATCCATGGCCTCGAGGTGATCCATCCAGTATTCGTCGACCACGCGCAGCATGACCACGCGCTCGAGCTCGCGCATGAGCGGCGTGCCGTCCGGCTGCAGGCCGAAGGCTTCCTCGCGCGCGGCATAGGCCTTCATGGCGCAGTCATACACCGCGTCGGAGAGCGTGTCGGGCGTGAGCTTGTGCAGTTCCTCGGCCGTATAGCTCAGGTCGCACGGGAAGAGCTTTTCGAGCGGGGCGAGGATCTCGTGCAGATCCTTGTCGTTTTCGGGGTGGTGCTCGGCCATGCCGGCGGCAATGTCGCCGGTGATGACGGTGCGGATCATGTGCTGGACGTGCTCCTGCAGATCCTCGCCGTCGAGCACCTTACGGCGCTCTTCATAGATAACGTTGCGCTGCACGTTCATGACATCGTCGTATTCGAGCACGTTCTTACGGGCCTGGAAGTTGCGGCTCTCGACCGTGCGCTGGGCCTGCTCGATGGCGTTGGAGAGCATCTTGTGGTCGAGCGGCGTGTCCTCGTCGACGCGCAGCGTCTCCATCATGCTCTGCATACGCTCGGAGCCGAACAGACGCATGACGTCGTCCGTGAGCGCGATGTAAAAGCGGCTCTCGCCGGGGTCGCCCTGACGGCCGGAACGGCCGCGCAGCTGGTTGTCGATGCGGCGGCTCTCGTGGCGTTCGGTGCCGATGATGAACAGGCCGCCTGCAGCGCGCACCTGCTCGGCTTCGGCATCGATCTGGGGCTTGCACTGGGCGTACAGCTCATCGAAGCGCTTGCGGGCAGCAAGGATGTTGGCATCCTCGGTATCGCCGTGGCCGTTGGCTTCGGTCAGCAGCATTTCCACTGCAGCCGGGTCGGCATCCTCGGGCTTTTCCGGGTTCAGCAGGTTTTCGCAGAAGTGTTCCTTGCGCATCTGGGCCTTGGCCATGAACTCGGCGTTGCCGCCCAGCATGATATCGGTACCACGGCCTGCCATGTTGGTGGCAATGGTAATGGCACCCTTTTTGCCGGCCTGCGCCACGATCTCAGCCTCGCGCTCGTGGTTCTTGGCGTTCAGGACATTGAAATCGCGGGTGTACTTCTGCAGCATTTTGGCCAGCGTCTCGCTCTTTTCCACGCTGACGGTACCCACCAGAACCGGCTGGCCGTTCTTGTGGCATTCCAGCACCTGCTCAATGACAGCCTTGTACTTGCCGTTGACGGTCTTGTAGACCGCGTCCGGGTAATCCTTGCGGATGTTGGGGCGGTTGGTGGGCACGGTGACGATGTTCAGGCCGTAGATCTCGGTGAACTCGGTGGCTTCCGTCTTGGCGGTACCTGTCATACCGGACAGCTTCTTGTACATGCGGAAATAGTTCTGGAAGGTGATGGTCGCCAGCGTCTTGCTCTCGGCGGCGATCTTCACGCCCTCCTTGGCCTCAATGGCCTGATGCAGGCCCTCGTTGTAGCGGCGGCCGATCATCAGGCGGCCGGTGAACTCATCCACAATGATGACCTCGCCGTTCTTCACGACATAGTCGATATCCTTCTGCATCACGCCGTAAGCCTTAATGGCCTGATCGATGTGGTGGGCCAGGGTCATATTCTCAGCGGCGGCCAGGTTCTCGACCTTGAAGTATTCCTCGGCCTTCTGGATGCCCTTGGCAGTCAGGGTGCAGGTCTTGTGCTTTTCGTCCACGACATAATCGCCGTCGGTCTGCTCATCGGTCTCCACCTTATCTTCCAGCTCGACCACCACACTCTTGTGCAGGGTGCGGACGAAGCGGTCCACCTGGGTGTACAGGCTGGAGGAATCCTCGCCCTTGCCGGAGATGATCAGAGGGGTGCGGGCCTCATCGATCAGGATGGAGTCCACCTCATCGACGATGGCAAAGGCGTGGCCGCGCTGCACCATGTTGTCCTTATAGGTCACCATGTTGTCGCGCAGGTAGTCGAAGCCGTACTCATTGTTGGTGCCGTAGGTGATATCGGCGTTGTAGGCACGGCGGCGGGCATCGCCATCGATGCCCTGCACGATCAGGCCGACATTCAGGCCCAGCCAGCGGTAGAGCTTGCCCATCCACTCGCTGTCGCGCTTGGCCAGGTAATCGTTGACGGTGACGATGTGCACGCCCTCGCCGGTCAGGGCGTTCAGGTAGGCGGGCAGGGTGGCCACCAGGGTCTTGCCTTCACCGGTCTGCATCTCGGCAATGGAGCCGCGGTGCAGGGCAATGCCGCCCATGATCTGCACCGGGAAGTGCTTCATGCCCAGCACACGCCAGGCAGCTTCGCGGCAGACAGCAAAGGCATCGGGCAGGATATCATCCAGCGTCTCGCCGTTTGCCAGCCGCTCTTTCAGGGCCGGGGTCTGCGCCTGCAGCTCGGCATCGGACATCGGCTGATACTTTGTTTCCAGTGCCAGCACCTTTTTGGTAATGGGATTGATCTTTTTCAGCTCCCGGTCAGAGAAGCTGCCAAAGAGTTTTTCAGCAAGGGACATTATTACACCTCATCTATCAAAAATCGGGGCGGCAGGCCGCCCAACAGCGGAAAAACCACATACTGTTTATATGATACACCAAAGCTGAAAACCCGTCAAACCCGATGGATAGATTTTATCCGTTTTTTGGGTGAACTTTCTGTTAATTTAGAAAAAAAGACCCTCTCCGGCATTGCGCAGCAATGACGGAGAGGGTCGGTCCTATACCAATGTCGCCCCCGGGCGGGGAACGTGCTCCGTCAGCAGAGCGCGCAGCTGTTCCGGCAGGGCGTAGAAATTGCCGTTGGTATATTTCCACGCCCCCACCGCGGCGAGAGCCGCCAGCAGAGCCAGCACCAGCAGCGTCATGCACACCCGGCGCAGGGGATGCCGCTTGGGCTGGGGGCCAGGCGAAACGTCCTTCTTTGCAGCCCTGCGGGCAGGCAGGAAGCCTGTCCCCTCAGCCTGAGGCTTGTTTGCCGCCGTGCGCCGGATGATATCCAGCAGCCAGAGGGCGGGGTTCTCCCCCGCCGGGACGGTGCGCAGAAAGCAGCCCTTCCTGCAGCTGAGCACCAGCACACAGTCATTTTCCCGCTCGGCACAGGCGGCGGAGAGATCCGCCCCCACCACGCGGCGGGCAGCCTGAGCCCGGGCCAGTGCCTGCCGGAGCGGGTCGGTGCAGTCCTTGGGCAGGCGGGCACGCTTTTCGATCAGAGGGCCGGTCTTGGGGTTGGCATAGCTCACCGCACCAAAATCAAAGACCTTCTCGGCCCCGGGCAGGTTCTCGAGCCGGGCTTCCAGCAGGGCACCGGCGGCA
>OHYF01001214.1_pt1 | contig 10754 bp, 6 predicted proteins | sample 1580111 | NCBI WGS metagenome assembly OHYF01 (sample SAMEA3882530, study PRJEB24775) | human gut metagenome | biome: human-associated habitat; feature: intestine environment; material: feces | place: Netherlands | collected 2009/2010
GTCGTCAGCTCGTGTCGTGAGATGTTGGGTTAAGTCCCGCAACGAGCGCAACCCCCGCCGCGTGTTGCCATCGGGTGATGCCGGGAACCCACGCGGGACCGCCGCCGTCAAGGCGGAGGAGGGCGGGGACGACGTCAAGTCATCATGCCCCTTATGCCCTGGGCTGCACACGTGCTACAATGGCCGGTACAGAGGGATGCCACCCCGCGAGGGGGAGCGGATCCCGGAAAGCCGGCCCCAGTTCGGATTGGGGGCTGCAACCCGCCCCCATGAAGTCGGAGTTGCTAGTAATCGCGGATCAGCATGCCGCGGTGAATGCGTTCCCGGGCCTTGTACACACCGCCCGTCACACCACCCGAGTCGTCTGCACCCGAAGTCGCCGGCCCAACCGCAAGGGGGGAGGCGCCGAAGGTGTGGAGGGTGAGGGGGGTGAAGTCGTAACAAGGTAGCCGTACCGGAAGGTGCGGCTGGATCACCTCCTTTCTAGGGAGATAAATCTTCTAGAGAGAAAACACTTTAACTCGAATTGAGGGCAGGAGCCCGTCCGGTGGATGTCGCCCGCGATGATTCCCCGCAGCACCCGGTCCCCGGGGTCGCACCCGCGTACCTTGAGAGCCGCATAGCGATAGGAGAGAGATGGAAGATCATTCTTCCAGACTCGATTCTTTTCTGCGATTTATCAGACAGAATGATAGCAATCATTCATCCGATCCAAACAAGAAGAATTCACTTATATATGAGTGAGGAGCATCTGATCGCGAGCACAGTCAACTACTGTGCCGCGGTATGAGATACCCGAATTGCGACATACGAGCGCTATTCATGATATCGATTAATTAACTTAATTAGCGACACGTGGATATCCCGCGGGCCCGAGAGCGGTCCCGCAAGATACCACGGGCGCACGGCGGATGCCTTGGCACAGGGAGCCGATGAAGGACGCGGCAAGCTGCGATAATCCCCGGCGAGGAGCACACATCCTTCGACCCGGGGGTCTCCGAATGGGCGAACCCATCCACAGAGGTGTGGATATCCCCGGCCCGAACACATAGGGCCGGGGAGGACAACCCGGGGAACTGAAACATCTAAGTACCCGGAGGAGAGGAAATCAATCTCGAGACTCCCCGAGTAGCGGCGAGCGAAAGGGGACCGATGGCCAAACCGTCGAGCGGGCATACCCGGCAGGGGTTCCGCCGACGGGGTTGCAGGGCCGCGCATCCGGGGGCTGCCGCCCCCGGGCGCAGGTCCGGCTGGGGAGCGGAACGGCATGGGAGGGCCGGCCGCAGCGGGTGACAGCCCCGTACGCGAACCCAGACCGGACGGCGCGACGCGGTCCCTGAGTAGGGCCGGGCACGTGAAACCCGGTCCGAACCTGGGTGGACCACCATCCAAGCCTGAGTACTACCCTGTGACCGATAGCGCACCAGTACCGTGAGGGAAAGGTGAAAAGCACCCCGGGAGGGGAGTGAAACAGTACCTGAAACCGTGCGCCCACGAGCAGTCGGAGCACCTTTATGGTGTGACGGCGTGCCTTTTGTAGAATGAGCCAGCGAGTCGCTGGCGCGGGGCGAGGTTAACCGAAAGGGAGCCGGAGCGAAAGCGAGCCTTAACAGGGCGACTTGAGTCCCGCGCCGCGGACGCGAAGCCGGGTGAGCTATCCGTGGGCAGGCTGAAGCGGGGGTAAGACCCCGTGGAGGGCCGAACGCACGTCGGTTGAAAACGGCGGCGATGACCTGCGGATAGGGGTGAAAGGCCAATCAAACCCGGAGATATCTCGTTCTCCCCGAAATAGCTTTAGGGCTAGCGTCGCGCGTTCACCGCCGGAGGTAGAGCACCGGATGGACGAGGGGGCTTCGCCGCCTACCGAATCCAACCGAACTCCGAATGCCGGCGGCCCAGAGCGCGGCAGTCAGAGCATGTGGGCTAAGCTGTGTGCTCGAGAGGGAAACAGCCCGGACCGCCCGCTAAGGTCCCCAAGTTCCAGCCGAGTGGCAAAGGATGTGCGTCCGCCCAGACAACCAGGATGTTGGCTTAGAAGCAGCCATACATTCAAAGAGTGCGTAACAGCTCACTGGTCGAGTGGACATGCGCCGACAATACACGGGGCTAAGCTGGACACCGAAGCGGCGGGATTTTAATTCATTAGAATCGGTAGGGGAGCTTCCCATGGGCGGAGAAGCCGGAGGGCGACCGACGGTGGAGCGCATGGGAGTGAGAATGCTGGCATGAGTAGCGAGAGACGAGAGAGTAACTCGTCCGCCGTGAACCCGAGGTTTCCTGGGCAAGGCTAATCCTCCCAGGGTCAGTCGGGGGCTAAGGCGAGGCCGGGAGGCGTAGCCGACGCGCAGCAGGCAGACATTCCTGCACCGCGCACGCGGCGCTACGACCGACGGGGCGACGGATGGGGGTGGCTCGGCGGGGTTCTGGACGTCCCCGTGATGGAGCGCGGCCCGCGGACCAGGGAAATCCGGTCCGCATTGAGGGCGAGGCTCCGGACGAAGCGACTGAGCGAAGCGAGTGAGCCCGAGGTCCCTAGAAAAACCCCTAGGCAGGCGCGTGCGCGCCCGTACCGCAAACCGACACAGGTGGGTGGGTAGAACATACCGAGGCGATCGGGTCAACCATGGTCAAGGAACTCGGCACAATGGCCCCGTAACTTCGGGAGAAGGGGTGCCCGCGCGTACGTGAACCGGCTTGCCCGGGGAGCGGAGGCGGGCCGCAGTGGAGAGGCCCAAGCGACTGTTTACCAAAAACACAGGACTCTGCAGAAGCCGCAAGGCGACGTATAGGGTCTGACGCCTGCCCGGTGCCGGAAGGTCACGCGGAGGAGTTAGCCGTTAAGGCGAAGCCCCGAAGCCAAGCCCCGGTAAACGGCGGCCGTAACTATAACGGTCCTAAGGTAGCGAAATTCCTTGTCGGGTAAGTTCCGACCTGCACGAAAGGCGCAACGACTTGGGCGCTGTCTCGACCATGGACCCGGTGAAATTGCACTGGTCGTGAAGATGCGACTTACCCGCGGAAGGACGGAAAGACCCCGTGAACCTTCACTGCAGCTTGGCATTGGCCGCTGGTCCCGCGTGTAGAGGATAGGCAGGAGGCACAGATCCGGAGGCGCCAGCCCCCGGGGAGCCGCCCTTGGAATACTGCCCTCGCGCGACCGGCGTCCTAACCCGAGGCCGTCAACCGGCTCGGGGACCGTGCCAGGCGGGCAGTTTGACTGGGGCGGTCGCCTCCTAAAGGGTAACGGAGGCGCGCGAAGGTCCGCTCGGGACGGTCGGCAACCGTCCTTTTGAATGCAAGAGTACAAGCGGGCTTGACTGCGAGGCCCACAAGCCGAGCAGGTGCGAAAGCAGGCTCTAGTGATCCGGCGGCCCCGAGTGGGTGGGCCGTCGCTCAACGGATAAAAGGTACTCCGGGGATAACAGGCTGATCTTGCCCAAGAGTCCACATCGACGGCAAGGTTTGGCACCTCGATGTCGGCTCATCGCATCCTGGGGCTGGAGCAGGTCCCAAGGGTACGGCTGTTCGCCGTTTAAAGCGGTACGCGAGCTGGGTTCAGAACGTCGTGAGACAGTTCGGTCCCTATCCTCCGTGGGCGCAGGAGAATCGATGGAGGCTGCCCCCAGTACGAGAGGACCGGGGTGGACGCACCTCCGGTGAACCGGTTGTCGACCAACGGCACGGCCGGGTAGCCGCGTGCGGCGCGGATAACCGCTGAAGGCATCTAAGCGGGAAGCCGTTCCAGGGATTAGTTCTCCTTCCGGTAAGGGCCCAGGTAGACTACCTGGTCGATAGACGGCAGGTGCAAGGACGGCGACGTCCTCAGCCGAGCCGCACTAATCGCCCGAGCTCTTCCGGAACCGCACCTCGCGGCCCGCGGGACTGAGCGCTCATGCGCGGTCCGGGCACGAGGATGCCCCCGAGTCATCTTTCCTATGCGCCATGCGGCCCCCAGGGCACGTGCAGAGTGAGACCCAGGACACCGTAACGGTGGGCGCCGCCCACCGGTCAGCGGCCAGAGCATGGGGGGCACGCCCGGTCCCGTTCCGAACCCGGAAGCTAAGCCCCATCGCGCCGAGAGTACTGCGGGGTCAGCCCGTGGGAGGCCAGGGCGCCGCTGACCGGTGGACGGCACCGAGCCGTACGCTTGAACTGAGAAGGGGGAGGCCTCGCGGCCTCCCCCTTTTTTGCGTTTACGGGCTTTTGTCTCACATAGTAGCTGTGTTTTATAACCCTCGTTTGTCGCATCTTCTGTGAACGGGCTACAATAACTTAGTCTGTGCGATATGGAGGTGAACATGGCTGAAGCTGGTATCGGCGTTGATATCGTCGAGATTTCCCGCATGAAATCTATTCTTGAAAAGACGCCGTCGTTTGCTCGGCGTGTGTTTACCGAAGAAGAGCGTGCGTATTGCGATGCATCATCGCGTCCCGCTGCTCACTATGCGAGCCGCTTTGCTTCGCGCGAGGCGGTACTTAAAGCTCTCGGCACGGGTTTTAGTCAAGGCGTGGGTCGCAAGGATGTTTCGGTAACGCGTGATAAACTCGGCAAACCGAAGGCGCTGCTTTCGGGCCGTGCTCTCGAGATCGCTCAAGAACTGGGTGTTGTTGAGGTCGCTCTTTCCATTACGCTTACAGGAGACTTGGCCGTTGCGAATGCCATCGCGATTACCGAAGATGCTCGGCCTAAGCCAAAAGATGAAAAGGTGAGCACCAAGAAACGCGTAGCGCAGACATTTAAAGAGGCTCGCTCTGTTTTAGATGAGCTTGAGCAGCTGCAGAATTCAGCATTGACGGAGCACCTGGGCGATGCTTCGCAAGATACGCTAGGAGCATAGATGAAACCGGTTTTGAGTACCGAAGAAGTCGTTCGTCTCGAAGATATCATCGAGCGCGAAGGGACTTCGAAGGCCGAGCTTATGGAGCTAGCGGGTGAGTTTGCCGCCAACGAGGTCTTGAAGCTCAATCCCGATCGGGTTCTCGTTCTGGTCGGTTTTGGTAATAATGGCGGCGACGGTTGGGTTGCCGCCGATATCCTGAGCCATAAGGGTGTGGACGTGGATATCGTTTCTCCGGTTGAGCCGGATGAGATTCCTGCTGCTCTGGCACGTCATGTTGCTCGTCGTACTGCCGGCCGCGATGTGCACGTTTGCGTTGGCCCCTCGCGTGACGAACTCGAGGTTTTGATCGATAAGGCCGATGTTGTTGTCGATGCCATTTTTGGTACCGGTTTTCACGGGAATCTGCGTGCGCCGTTCTCCATCTGGATTCCTACGGTCAATGAATGCGCCGATTGTGTCGTATCCATTGATGTCCCCTCGGGCCTGAATGCCGAGACGGGCGTTGTTGATGACGACTGCATTCGTGCCGAGCATACGGTGACGATGATTGCGCCCAAGATTGGTCTGTATAGCGCTGATGGCCCTGAGTATGCTGGCGATTTGATCTGCGGCAATCTTTACGACCGTCTTGACGAGGTCATCGATGATGTCGACCACGCCGCCGAGATTGTCGAGCCCGGTGACTTAGTTGATTACTTTGCTCCACTACCTACGAATATCGATAAGTATTCCCGTGGCTCTGTGCTTATTGTCGCCGGATCTGCACAATATCCTGGTGCTGCCATTATGGCGGCCAAGTCTGCAGCTCGCGCGGGTGCTGGTTACGTGGCAGTCGCGGCTCCTGACGCCTGCGCTAATCTTATTCGCATGGCACTTCCTTCGATTCCCGTCTTTGCTATTCCGTCTGATTCCCGCGGCTCCTTTGGCGCCGCTGCGCGCATGACGGTGTGCGAGATTGCAAAGAAGTACAGCTGCGTACTGTGCGGTCCCGGTATGACGACGTCTGCCGGCGCTATGCAGGTGGTTTCGGGCTTGCTCGAGCTTGATGTACCGCTTATTTTGGATGCTGATGCACTCAACTGCCTTGCTAAGATTGCCATTGACGGTATTGATAGTAACCCCGAGATGTATCGTCGCGAGCAGCCGTTGGTTATGACGCCGCACTATCGTGAGCTTTCGCGTCTGGTTGCCGGTGACGAGGTGAACGACCTTGGTACCGCGATTGCAGCCGCGCAGAAGGTTGTCTGGGCTGCAGGCTCCGACAATCTGGTGGTCATTGCCAAGGGGCCGACGACGGCTATCTGTGGCGTTGAGCGTGTGCTGCTGCCGCTCTCGGGTCCGGCTTCTCTGGCAACTGCCGGTTCGGGTGATGTTCTCGCGGGTATTTTGGCCGGCACGCTTGCCACCATGCGCGACGAGATGGATCGTTGGGAGTTGCTGTATTCGTACGCCGTCGCACTTCACAGCTACGCCGGTTTTGCCGCGGCGACGGAGTATGGTGAGAAGAGCGTTATCGCGACCGATCTTATCGACTTGATTGGTCCTGCCATGGAGCTGGCAGCAAAGGATGCGCTCGAAGATCTGGGAATCATGGACGAAGGGTCGGATGACTAATCATGAATAAAGCCGATTTGACGCGCTGGTCCTGGGTCGAGATCGACCGCGGGGCGCTCCGTCGCAACACGAGGGCCTATAAGAACTTGTTGAATCCACGTCAGCGCCTGTGCTGCGTGGTCAAGGCCGATGCTTATGGTCATGGAGCTGTTGAGTGCGCCAAGATCATGTATTCGGCTGGTGCCGACATGTTTGCCGTGGCGACGGTTAACGAGGGCGTTGAGCTCCGACAGGGCGGGATTACGAAGCCCATCCTCATCCTAAGCGAGCCGCCTATCGAGGCCATTCCGACGTTGCTCGAGTTTGATATCATGCCTTCGGTCTATACGTCTGACTTTGCTCTTGCGTATGGCGAATGCGCCGTCGCGGCGGGCAAAGTGGGCAAGTATCATCTCGCCATCGAGACGGGCATGAATCGTATCGGCGTTCACTACACGCAGGTGCTCGACTTTGTCCGCGGTATAAATTTCCATCGCGGTATTCAGTGCGACGGCGTATTTACGCACTTCGCCACGGCCGATGAACCTTCGGGCTGGGACTACAAGCTGCAGTGTCAGCGCTTTACCGAGGCCGTTCAGGCCATTAAGGATGCGGGTTTTGAGTGCGGTATCGTGCACTGCGCCAACACGCCGTCCTCGATGCTCGACCCCTCGATGCATTTTGATATGATCCGCGCCGGCGTTGGCTTGTATGGCATGCAGCCGTGCGAGCTGAGTGGCCGCGTGATGCAGCTTGATCCCGTTATGAGCGTCCATGCGCGTGTGACGCGCGTGGCACACCCTGCGATGGGTGAGGGCGTGGGCTACGGTTTTACCTACCGCGTACCGCGTACGCGCGTTCAGATCTGCACGCTGCCGATCGGTTATGCCGATGGCCTATCGCGTACGCTTTCCAATCATATGGATGTGCTGTATCGCGGCGAGCGCGTGCATCAGGTTGGCAATATCTGCATGGACCAGTTTATGGTCGCCATTCAGTCCAACCCGGCACACGAGATTCCCGAGGCCGAGTATGGTGACGAGATGATCATTGTCGGCCGCGATGGCGATGCCGAGATCACTATGGACGAGATGGCCCGACTGCGCGGAACGATTAACTACGAGGTCGCCTGCGGCTTTGGCATGCGTCTCGACAAGGTCTACGTGTAGGAGCCGCTATGGGCGTCATGCACATCCCGGGCCATACCCATCAGGCGCCGCGTGAGGTCGCACTCGAGGAAATTGAGGCCGTTCTGGGCGATTGTCACCTCTGCCAGCTCTACCAGTCGCGTCACAATATCGTGTTTGGCGTGGGAAATCCCCGCGCTCGCGTGATGTTTATTGGCGAGGCACCGGGCCGCAATGAGGATTTGCAGGGCGAACCCTTTGTGGGGGCGGCAGGCGAGGACCTCAACGGCATTTTGTCGCTGGCGGGGCTCAAGCGCGAAGACGTCTACATTGCCAACGTGCTTAAGTGCCGCCCGCCGGGAAACCGCAATCCGCGTCCCGAGGAAGTGCTGGCTTGCTCGCCGTTTTTGCGTGAGCAGATTCGAAGCATCTGGCCCGATATTATCGTGACGCTCGGCAACCCCGCGACGCACTTTGTGCTTAAGACCGAGATTGGCATTACTAAGCTGCGCGGCAGGTTCCACCAGATGGGGCATTTTGTAGTAATGCCCACGTTCCATCCGGCAGCAGCGCTACGCAATCCGGCGTGGCAGGAACTGCTGGAGGAAGACTTTAAGATGCTGGGCGACTATCTGGAGCGACATCCTGCACCAGAGGACGCCTCGGAATAATAAGGAGCATATATGTCCCTGGAGCGCCTGGGGGTAGGTACTTACAAAACGACTTGCGCTGCCGATACGGAGTACTTTGGCGAGCTAATTGCACCGTGCCTTGAGGACGGCGATGTGCTCATCCTGACCGGTGGCCTGGGGGTGGGCAAAACTCACTTTACCAAGGGCGTCTCGCGCGGGCTGGGCGATGGGCATATGGTTACGAGCCCTACGTTTGCGCTCATGGCCGTTCACGATCAAGGCCGTATTCCGCTGTTTCACTTTGATCTATACCGCCTGGAGCATGCCTACGAGCTCGAGGATACGGGCATTTTCGATGTGCTGGGCTATGAGGGTGCTTGCCTGCTGGAATGGGGCGAACAATTCCAAGACGAGCTGACGGATGAGTATCTTTCGGTGACGCTCAAGCGTGATGAGGGCGACAGCGATGTGCGAACGATAACGCTCGAGGCGCACGGTGACCGCGCAATGGAGCTTTCCCATTTGATTGATAAGGCTGTACAAGATGAGCTTGCATAACGACAACGCGCTGGTGGTGGCGCTCGATACCTCGACCGACATGCTTGCCTGCGCGGCAAGCTGGATTGATGGGCAGACGGGCGAGACGAAGCTCGTGAGTGGCGACCACATGTGTCGCCGTCACGCCAACGTTGAGCTCGTGAATACCGTTGATGGCGTGCTGGCTCAAGCCGGTCTGGATCGCAGCGATGTTGGTTACTACGTGGTCGGCCGCGGCCCGGGGTCGTTTACGGGTGTGCGCATCGGCATCTCCACTGCCAAGGGCCTCGCGCGCGGTGCCAATGTTCCGCTGCTGGGCGTGTCGACGCTCGACGCTTGCGCTTGGACGGCGTGGAAGGCTGGCGTGCGCGGCAAGCTTGGTATCTTGGCCGATGCTATGCGCGGTGAGGTATATCCGGCGCTGTATATGCTGGTCGATGAGGGTCCCGAGCGTCAATTTGAGCGCGAACACGTGGTCAAGGCCGCCGTGGCGCTCGATGAGTGGCGCCAAGCAGCGGACTGGGACCAGGTTCAGCTGACCGGTGACGGTCTCGTGCGCTATGGCAAGCTGCTGGGTGAGGACGAGACCGCCCGCTGCGTGGAGCGCGACCTGTGGTGGCCTTCGGGCGAGGGCTTGCTGCTCGCGCACGCTGCGGGTGACGGCGATCCGGCTCGCGTCCTGCCGATTTACACGCGCCTTTCTGATGCCGAGGAAAACGAGCGCAAACGTCTTGGTCTTGCCGAGAGTGCGCAGAGCGAAATTACGGGCGTTGCCGATGAGCTCGCCGGTCGTCATCTGCAGTTCCGTCCCATGGGCGCGGCGGATGCCGAGGGCGCGAGCGCGCTAGAGGCTGCCTGCTTTGAAGGTGCCGGACACAAGGCGTGGACGCCGGGCATGTTCCTGTCCGAACTGGGCGAGGACGTCGCTGCGCCGCGTAGTTGGTGGGTGGCACACGACGACGGCAAGCTGCTGGGCCTTGCCGGCGGTATGGTCGTGGACGGTGATGTGCAGATTCTGGATGTCGCCGTCGACCCGGCACATCGCCGCGAGGGCATTGCCCGCAAGCTGCTGTCGCATGTGAGCTATGATGCCCAGATGCTCGGCTGCACCACGGCTTCGCTCGAGGTCGAGGACGGTAACGAGGGAGCGATCGCGCTTTATAACGCTCTGGGCTTTACCGAGGCTGGCCGTCGCCGCGGTTACTACGGTGTTGGCAAAGATGCCATCGTCATGACGGCGCCGCTGCCCTTGGTGCTCCCGGTCGACAACGCTTCGCCCGAGCCGACGGCGGCTGAGCAGCGTGTATGGCCGCTGCCTGCGCCCGAGCGAACCGTTGAGGAGCGCGCTGAAATTGAGCGCCGTCGCCTAGTGCTCGCTATCGAGAGTTCCTGCGACGAGACGGCCGTGGCGATTATCGATGCGGATGGCAATATGCTGGCCAACCAGGTGTCGACACAGATTGATTTTCACGCCCGCTTTGGCGGCGTGGTGCCCGAGATCGCCTCGCGCAAACACGTTGAGGTGATTGTGAGTGTCGTGGATGCGGCGCTCGAGGATGCCGCAGCATCGCTTGGTCTTGAGGGTGGAGCCATTGCCCCCAGCGAGCTTGCCGCCGTGGGCGTGACGCAGGGTCCGGGCCTGGTGGGCGCCCTCGTGGTGGGCGTTGCCTTTGCCAAAGGCTTTGCCTACGCTGCCGGTAAGCCGCTCGTATGCGTCAACCATCTGGAGGGGCACCTGTTTGCCAACTTGCTGGCGCAGCCCGACCTCAAGCCTCCGTTTATCTTTACGCTTGTCTCGGGCGGGCACACCATGCTCGTGCACGTAAAGGCATGGGGCGACTACGAGGTGCTCGGTGAGACGCTCGACGACGCCGTGGGCGAGGCCTTCGACAAGGTGGCCAAGGCGTTGGGCCTGGGCTATCCCGGTGGCCCCATCATTTCCAAGCTGGCCGAGACGGGCAATCCCCGCGCGATCGATTTCCCCCGTGCGCTTAACAGCAGGGGAGACTATCGCTTCTCGCTTT
>OHYF01001217.1_pt1 | contig 10732 bp, 17 predicted proteins | sample 1580111 | NCBI WGS metagenome assembly OHYF01 (sample SAMEA3882530, study PRJEB24775) | human gut metagenome | biome: human-associated habitat; feature: intestine environment; material: feces | place: Netherlands | collected 2009/2010
CACACTGAAAAGTCATGAAAGTAGCTTGCGATATACTGCAAGGCTGAGTAGTGGACAGTCTCATAGAGTGTGTGCTTACAACGTCTAGCAAGGTATCTTGTGATGACGTGGCAAGCACAGACGATGAAATGGGACGGTGTAGGTGAAAGGTAGTGAAATCATGCTGTATCTAGTCTCTAAACCATTGTACTAAACAGTGGTATTCCAACCATCAAGAGATGGTCAATCAAATTTTTTTTGGTAAGCATGGCTACACAATGGGATACATGCAAGAAAGGAAGAAAAATCATGGAAAGAAAAGAAATCACGGCATGGGGCATGAACACATGGACTAAAGACAATGGGTTGATTATGTTTGATGAATTTGCTATCGGCAGGATTAAAGACAGCATTTCAAATTTCATAGCAATGCAAGAAGGTTATGAAAACGGTAAATGGGAATGCATTGAAATCAAAATTCTTGAAAAATTCAGTAGTTACGATTCACCTGACATTGCACAAGGTGATGTGTGCTTTTATGCAGGGCGCACTCTCAAGGTACGTTGTGACTATGCAGGGAACTTAGTTGCATATTGCTTTGATGATGTTACCCATATCAATCATTTAGACACGGCATATAAATTGAAAATTGTGCTTGTGAAGAAAAGCAAGTAAAAGTCGAAACTAGACACAAGAGAGGGTGTGTCTAGTCAACGTGAGATAGCTGCCCACGTTCTGATGAGACAAGCTACAGGTAAAGAAAGAAAGGATGAAAAATCATGAAAGTATTTGAAGAAATGAATTTTAATGACATTCTCAGCACGTCTTGGGGTGGTGCAGGGGCTACGGCGGAATGCATTGAAGAAAAAGGAAAAGGGGATGAATTTGTGTCTCTTATTGAAGAGTTGTATCCAGAAGGGATTGATAGAACAACACTCAATGACATTCTTTGGTTTGATTATGAATGGGTATTTGAAAGTTTAGGTATTAAATTAGGCATTAAAGATGACGAAGATGAAGAAGAAAGTGGGGATGATGAATAATGCTTAAATGGTTCAATATTGAAAAAAGCAAGCATACCACGAAAAATTACACGGTATGGAAAGACACAAACAGGGACAATGTGTCTACAGAATATGAGATGTACTCTTACAATACCCTTGTAATCAAGGGCACACTGGATCGTCTTGAAATTACAGGACTGTATAGTATGACTACTCGCAGACACATTAGATGGTTTGTCGATGAACATGCGAACACAAGGGCAAACATTCCCTTTGAACTTGTCAAAATGGTGGCAAGCAACAAAAACTACAGACTGGACGTACTACATGCACAGGTAGTGGATATCACGACAGGTGAACTCATTGCATAAAGTCGAAACTAGACACAAGAAAGGGTGTGTCTAGTCCATGGGGGATAGCCTACCCATGCTGATGAGACAGGCTAGGATTAAAGAAAGGGTGGAATGACAATGGCTATGTATAAGTATATTCTTAACAAAATCAACAAGTATCATCAAGAAATCACGGTGGATGATAAGTTCTGGAAGAATATGAACAGATTATCGTAGAACAGTATCTCAAGTACGTGCAGGATGACTTGGAAGAAGTACTGGAAAAACTTTCCAATCACTCAATTTGGTGGCGAGAAGAAATGAGTTGGGAAGACTTAATCAAAGAGTTAGGGGCGGAAGGCTATTGGGGGGATAGCTTTGATAAATTAGAAGATTATCTGGATTATGACAAGTTAGCTAATGCCCTTATGTGTGATGGGTTCATCGAATGTGACTTTGGTTTTTTGGAAATTGCACAGTAAGTGGGATCAGTTTTGAAAGGAAGGAATTATCATGAGAGAAGTAGTACAGAAAGTTTACAAGTTCAATGAACTGGAAGAGAAAGTGCAGGAAAAAGTGCTTGAACGTAAACGTTACGCATATGTAGAAGAAATGAATTGGTGGGCATATATGATTGAAGATTTTGGAAACATTATGCATGCTGACCACAGCTTCTGTGTAGATGAAGACAGTGTGTCTTTTGACCTGTATTCGCAGGACGCAGGTGCAGGATTTACAGGGGAATTTGAGACAGCACAAGCAGCAATAGATGTTGCCCTTGCCTTTGATTTGAGAGGGGACGTAAATAAGGCAAGTATTCTTGATGAAATCAGAGAGTGTGGAGAAGTTATGGTGTCTAAGCTCTCATATAGCAATACTAGCCCACGCAACTGGAATACCTATATTGAACTTCTGATTGGTGGTGTGCCAATGGAAGAAGATGAAAAGTATGCCCCTTTCGTTAAGGCACTGGAAGAATGGAAGGATGAAGAATGTTCCAGATTATATACGGCACTTGAAGAAGAATACGATTATCTCACAAGTGATGAATATGTAAGGCAAGAATTAGAAGAAGGGGATTATGAGTTCCTGGCAGATGGTACTGATTTTTAGACAAGAAAGGAAAGAATAATCATGAAAGAATTTGACTGCGTATTATGCAATGGAATTGGAGTATTCACAGAGGACACAGAATACCTAAACGTCTATATAACAGAGGAAGCGCAATACAGCGTGTCTATTGGGGATTGGGATGACCTAAAACTGATACATTTTATAAAGAAGTTATCAGAACTTCCTGCTGCTCAAATAGTCGCTGCCTTTGTGTATGATGATCTCACAGAGTGCGGGATTGAAGAGGGGCTGTATGCAGCTAAGCACCGTAAAATTGGATGGGTAAAGAAAGAGGATGGAAACTACATTCATTCGTTAAAAGAATTATGCATGTGGGTGTTGTCTAGTCAGTTCTTTACCGAAGTACCCACCACGATCATAGAAAGTGTGGATATTGAAGAATTTGGTATTCACTTATTAGAAGGAAACACTCTCTTTTTATATGATGATGATAAAAAGAGAGTTCGTACGCACACAGGGCAATATTATATACATAATAATCTCATCCTTTATCATTTAGGAATGTAATTGTGGCACGTAAGGGAAGAGAGAACATTTTCGTTCTCTCTTTTTCTTATGTGTTTTTTTTTTCAGAGAAAGGACGAATATCATGGACTATGAAAACATCACTCTCAAAGATGAACTGGAACTGGAAAGACGTGCAAAGACACGTGCAGAAGAAGCAGCACAGCGTGTCTTACAGAACAGCTGTAGCAATGGAAGAGCTACAGAGACACAAGTCGGAAAAGGCATGATGGACTATGCATATGATAAGTTTATTAAAAGTATTCGTGAGTTTGTAACATATGAATTGCAGCCAAAATGCGGTGTACAAGCAGCTTATCATAACATGTTGGAACAGTTAGCACAGATCTATGATGATAAGACACACCTTTATGCCGTGCTTGCTCTGAGTACAATGGCGTGTACAATGGACTATGTTTTTATCAGAAAGAATGAACTTAGCACCATTGCTAAACGTATTGGGGAAAGCATTGAAGATGATGCTAATCTTGTAGCCTTTGAAAATTCTAACCCTGAAAATCTGAAAGAATTAAATACCGGATTAAAGAAACGTGTAGGTGAACATTTCAAGAAGTATTACATTCAGCACAAAGCAATGACAGAAGCAGGATTTAACTGGATTGAATGGAATACCGCTGCCAAAATAAAATTAGGGGGCAAGTTGATTGAATGCCTTGTGTCTTCCACCACCTTATTTGAAATTGTACATATCAATCATGGTACTGGAAGAACAAGCATGGATAAACTTAACCCTACTCAACTTTTTATTGATTTATGGAATATCAATGAAGTAGCATTGTTGCAGAATACTTGTAGAGCAATTCCTACGATCATCCCCCCTAAAGAATGGACAAGCTACACGAATGGTGGTTACTATGGAGAATTAAGGACATCATATTCTTTGATGAGACTGCATAAGAATAAAACTATCTTCTTTACGCAGTATTTGGAAAAGCTGAAGCAGACAGATTTAACTAGTGTCTTACGTGCAGTCAATGCTGTACAGTCTACACCGTGGAAAATCAATACTAGAGTGCTGAAAGTAGTGGAAGAAATCGTCAAGAATGGTGGGGATCTTGCAGGTATTCCAAAGTTTCAACCTTACGACAAGCTCCCTAGATTAGAAGGAGATTATACAGATGAAGAGCTGAAAGAACATAAGAAGCTCGCAGTTGACCTGATTCATCGTGAAAATGCACGAAAGGGAAGGGCACTTAGATGTTTATCTATGCTTGCCATCGCTAAAGAATACGCTCCCTACAAGAGAATATTCTTCCCTTGTAATATGGACTTTAGAGGGCGTGTCTATCCAATTCCTGCATTCTCTTTTCAGGGTGATGATTTGACAAAAGGGCTGATCCTGCTTGCAGACACCCCTGCTGCTACTGATGAAAAAGCTGAATACTGGATGCGTGTAGCAGGTTGTGAGTTTTACGGCAATGACAAGGTGTCTTTTGACGATCAGATTCAGTGGACGAAAGACAATGAAGAAGCTATCTTGTCAGTAGCGAATGACCCATTAGGAAAAGACAAAGGTTTTTGGGCTAACTCTGATTGTCCTGTAGAATTTCTTGGATGGTGCTTTGAATACAAGGACATGCTGTCTTATAAAGACAAGCACAACGGCTCTGTCATTGGGTGGACTTGTGGTGTACCTGTAGCATTTGATGGGACTTGCTCTGGATTACAGCATTTTTCAGCAGCTCTTAGGGATGAAATTGGGGGACGATCCGTAAATCTGATTCCTGGTGATAAACCTAGGGATATATACGGCGAAGTAGCTGAAAAAGTGAATGTCATGTTGCGAGAAAACGCTAAAAGTGGTACTTCTGATGCATGGATTATCAACAAATTTGGTGAGAAAACGATGAAATGGGGGACAAGAACTCTTGCACAGCAGTGGCTCGCATATGGCGTAAATCGAAAAGTCACGAAAAGATGCGTGATGACCCTTGCATATGGTGCTAAACAGTTTGGATTCAAAGAGCAGATTTTAGAAGATACTCTAAATGATGTGTACGGAACTGACAAGGGAAGCATGTTTACTGCAAGCAAGAACTCTTTAGCACTTTACATGGCTAAACTAATTTGGCAAGCAGCTTCTCAAACTGTTGTCAAGGCGTTCATTGGAATGAAGTGGTTACAAGACATTTCCGCTATTGTATGTAAGACAGGGGATGTCGTTACATGGAATACGCCAATGGGACTTCCTATTCAGCAGAACTATATGGAGACACACGTCAAGAAGGTGAAAATGAGATTCTTAAATCTCACGAAAAACTTCTATGTGCCAGAAGAAACAGGGAATGTTGCCAAAAAGAAACAGACACAAGGGATTGCGCCAAACTTTATTCACTCAATGGATGCAGCACACTTGCAGTTGTCTATCAACATGTGTCTTGACAAGGGGATTCACCATTTCAGCATGATTCACGATTCCTATGCTACGTCCCCTGCACAGGCAGACACACTCTTTCACACTGTCAGAGAAGCATTCGTGAAGATGTATGAAGAGAATGATGTACTTCAAAATTTCTATGAAGACATGAAAACAGCAGTAGGAACACAGGATAAACCACTGCCATGCCCCCCATCCGAAGGAAAACTAGACATCAGACAGGTGCTTGATAGTCTTTATGTTTTCCATTAAGGATACACAAAGCCTCACATCTTGACACATGTGAGGCTTTGTGATATTCTGTAGACAGTCAAAGGAGGATATAAATATGACTACAGAACAGCAGGAACAACAGCAGCAGAACAAAGATGTATCGTTAAGAATCAGGATCAATGGAGCAGAAAAAGATGCTTTTTATACTATATGCACCAATATGGGCATGACCCCATCTAAAGTGGTGCGTAAACTCATTGAAGAGTTTTGCATAAAGAATGAAAAGACTAAGAATCTTTTGTAAGTAAAGGAAGGAGAACAGAAAAAAGAATGGAAGACGATTCATTTAAGGATGCACAATTTAGGCTCAGAATATCATTAGAAGAAAAAGAAAGATTTTATTCTACTTGTGATAAAAAAGGTGTAAAACCATCGCAAGCAATTCGTGACTTGATTCATGCATTTTGTATCAAGAATAAAGACAAATTGAACAAAATGTAATTGTGGTATGCTATGGAGAAGAGGAGGAATACTTTAAGTATTCTCTTAGATTCCTAGTGATGAAACTTAAATTGATAATTGTTAATAGTTCCCATATAAATAATACCTATAGAATATTCTATAGATATTACTTATATGGGATTTTTTTATTGTTTTTAATGATTATTATTAAAAATCATCCTTATACGGTTCCTGATTTTAATTGTGACATGCTATGGAGAAGACACCATTTCTGTTTGTCTTCTAAGAACAAGGTTGTGTCTATCAACAAAAGGAGGGGGTGTCTATTGAGAGTTGTAATTTCAAATGAACTTGAATGGAAGAAATACACTAATTTATGGAAGTGTTGGGAATGTGGGAAGATGTTTCATCCTTATAAAGGATTTGAATCAACTTCCCATTTTTGTTGTGTTGATTGTTCAAACAAATATTGGGAAAAAGAACAGAAGCAGGGAATACGACATTGCAGGTATTGCAGCAAGACATATAAACCGAGAGTGTCTACATACGGAAATGTATATAAGCTCTGTTGCCCTGACTGTACTGCTATTGTGACGAAGATCAATTACAAATTAGTGGATTGGCAAAAGGAGAAATTCAAAAGTGGAAGAACGTACAAAAAATCAGAGAAAAGAATTTAAGGTTTGTGATACGGTTCGTTCTCCTAAACTGGGGATTGGCGTTGTAATAGAGATTGATGATTCAGAGCCAACTTACCCCATTACAGTAGAATGGACAGAAGATTCTTTATATGTAGGGACTTTTTCTTCTTTTACTTTAGAAGGACACTATTATGACCATCGTTCTGACGCAGAAAAAGATATTACATTATTAGAAGGAGTGGAGAAAGAAATGGAAGAGTGCATCAATTTCAAAGCAGGGGATAGGGTTTTTTATCCATATCATGGGTTAGGGACTGTAATTGCAAATCACAATGATGGGCGTCTCTATCCGATTGACGTAAAATGGGATAAAAGCCCTAAGGGTTGGGAAGTAAGCACGTTTACAAAAGATGGTTTTTTAGTAGTAAGTCTTGGAGATTGCGGTGATAATGATAAACTTGCTGTAGTTGGAAACATTCTGCCAAAAGAAGAGGAGACTGAAGAAGAAGCAAAGGATAATGCCCTTAAAGTGGGTGATCGTGTCTGGCTGAATGCCGTTGAAAAAGGAACTATTGTACAATTCTGCCCTAACGAAGAAACTTGTATCGTTGATTCTGAATTAGATGGAGAGGTTGAAGTTAGGGTGGATGCCCTTGAGAAGATCGAAGATTCTGCTATTAACCCCGCTCATTATCAGGTAGAGGGCATTCCAGAAGCTATTGAGATTATGGAGCATCTCATGACTAAAGAGCAGCTCGAAGGTTTTCTTTGGGGCAACATTATCAAGTATTCCTATAGGTATGGTCGTAAAGGAGATAAAGCAGAGACCGCAGGAAAAATCAAATGGTATGCACAGAAATTGAAAGAATTAGGGGAGTGTGAATTATGAGAATTACTAATTTGCAGGTCTATGATATGCATAACTCTATTAGAGCGAGTGGATACCCCATGAAAGAAAGATTGGACTTTAATTCGCAGCATCGCTACATTGATGACTTGGACTGGAAGCGAGCTGTTTCATTAGCAAGCAGAGAAAGTAGTGAAGGGCACGATAATTTCCTTAGTGGGATTGTCGTGTCTTTTGATTTGACATGCACAATTAAAATGTGGACAGAGTTTGAACGTTATCACTTTGCACAGATTGTGTCTAGTCAGTCCACCATGCACAGGTTGTCTAAGATGCAGCTTGATATGACGTTCACCCCTTACACAGATCCGCAGATTATCAAGAGACTGGAAGAATTGCAGAAGCAGTTTAGAGAGGATCAGAGTGAATCAGCCTTTTTGCAGTTGGTTTATTCCTGCCCTGTCGGTCTTGAATTGACTGCACGGGTTACTACTAACTATAGACAGCTTAAAACGATCCTTAAACAGAGACACAATCACAAGTTGCCTGAGTGGAGAGCATTTTGTAGAGAGATCATGGCACAGTGCCCTAACGCAAAGTCATTTTTAATTGGGGCAAGCTATGGAGAAAGGAGCTGTTGATTATGACAGAGGCAAAAGAAAAGAAAGTTGTAACAAAGAAACCTAGAGTACCACGTATTCCCCATCTTGAAGTGGGGAAAGAAGTCGTTGTAGAACTTGTGAATGGTGCATTCATCTTCAAAGCAACACAGACAATGACGATTGATGCAAATGCTTACGTCCATTTTGGCAGAGTGAGAGTTCCTGCTGGGTACGCCCTTATGCTGAATGGGGCAAGACTGATGGAGAAGAAGTTACTGATTGTCTCTCCTACATCCGTGGTAGGAGCAGCACAGCTAGGTGTCTTCTGTACAAATACTTCCCCAGAGCTGCGTAGAATTTATGCAGGTGAAGCAGTCGCTATGGGAGTACTCATTAAAATTTCCGATAATACAGTTGTAAACAAATTTGACTAAGGAGAAAAATTATGGCTAACGTAAAAAGACAGTTTGTAAATGGTGTTACCCCGAAAGGTGAAGCACGCTATGCTTTCCTTCGTAAAGTAGAAACGTATGAAGGACAGGAACTTGGTTATTCTATTCAGATTACTTTTGATGAAAAGACTACCAAAGAATTTAAGGCATATCTGGAACAGGAGTTTGAGAAGGCTAAAGAATCCTATGAACTGAAGCCAGGTAAGAAGTGGAGTTCTGAACCCTCTCTTGGTATGCATACCCTGAATGATGGCACGATCACTTTCAAATTCAAGGCGAAAAAGACTTACAAGACAAAAGCTGGGGAAGAGATGACCCGTACTATTCCAGTTGTTGATGCGAAAGGTCATCCGATTAAAGCGTCTAATCTTGGGAATGGTTCCATCATTCGTGTTGCCTTCTCGCTGTCTCCATACTGGATGTCTAACAATAACAATGGGCTGGCATGCTATCTTCGTGGCGTACAGGTTCTTAAATATATTCCATACGGCGGTAATGATGCAGCGTCCCTTGGCTTTAGTACGAACGAAGAAGGGTATGATTCTACTATTGAAGGTGAATATGATAAAGACACCCCTGCTACTAAGCCAGATGTAGAAGATGATGGATCTCCATTTGATGAAGAGGGAGATTTCTAATATTGCCTTACTTTAGCCGACATGGAGGGTGGAGTAGAAAGGTCAATGAATCTTATCGGTCTGGGCTAGAAGAAAGAGTGATTGATGAATTGAACAATGCAGGAGCAGAGTATTCTTATGAAAAACATAGGGTAGACTATACTTCTGCACCTGTTCTGCATCATTACACCCCTGATTTTGTCTTAGGTAATGGAATTATTGTAGAGACAAAGGGATTGTTTTCTGTTGCTGATAGACAGAAGCATCTTCTAATTCAGAAACAACATCCAGATCTGGATATTAGGTTTGTCTTTTCCAATTCACGGACAAAGATTCGTAAAGGAAGCAAGACATCTTACGGAGACTGGTGCAAAAAACATGGGTTTGTATATGCAGATAAGTATATACCTTTAGACTGGTTGTCTGAGCCGAAGAAAGGGATGAGTGAAAAAGATATTTATGTAAGAGGTGAAAAAACGTGAAAAAGATTAAATTTAGAAATAGGAGCATGACGGATCTAATCATTGTTGCTGATATTGATCTTCAAAACAAAGATGGAGACGCATTATACAGTGATGCACGTCGTAGAGGGGATTTTGATGTAGACTACCACTACGTGATTCATCGTGATGGGCATGTTGAACAGGGCAGAGAACAGATGGCAGTGGGTGGTCTGTATGTTGATCCTCAAGAAACGTCTATCATTGTGTTTGTTGATGTTCCTAACGGGGGAGCAGAAACGGATGTACAGAAAAAAGCCGTGAATGATTTGCTTGGATGCTTCAAAATTGATTTCCGTGATGCTGATGTTGCAAGGGTTAAAGGAGAATATATTCCAGTGAATTATGCAGAGTACGCTAGTACAAGCGCATTTACCCTGCGCTGATTGTGGTTCACATGATGCATTGTGTCTTTATTCCGATGGACACACTTACTGCTTTTCCTGCAATACATATCACTATGAAGGAGATGCAGAAGAAATGGAAGACAAGTCAGAAAATAGACACAGATGTAAAGGCTGTATTCCTTTGACTGATATGGTGGTAGACACTCTTAGAGCCAGAGGGATCAGAAAAGACACATGTGAAAAATATGGGTATTTCAAAACAACTATTCATGATAAGCCAGCACAAGTTGCATGTTACTATGATGACCATGGTGAACTGATCGGACAGAAGATTCGATACAAAGACAAAAGGTTTGAGACAAAAGGTTCAAAGTTCTCTAATCGTTTCTTTGGACAGAACCTCTGGGCGAATGGGCACAGAAAGATGCTGGTTGTGACAGAGGGTGAAATTGATTGTTTGACTGTTTCACAGATCAATGATAACAAATACCCTTGTGTCTCCATACCTGCTGGGGCTGGTAGTGCAAAAAAGGTATTCAAAGCACAGTCTGAATGGCTTAATTCCTTTGATAAAGTGATTGTATTCTTCGATATGGATGAAGCAGGACGAAAAGGAATTAAAGACATTGAGGGACTATTGAAACCTGGGAAGCTGTACATTGGTACTCTTCCTTACAAAGACCCGAATGAATGTTTGCAG
>OHYF01001234.1_pt1 | contig 10635 bp, 8 predicted proteins | sample 1580111 | NCBI WGS metagenome assembly OHYF01 (sample SAMEA3882530, study PRJEB24775) | human gut metagenome | biome: human-associated habitat; feature: intestine environment; material: feces | place: Netherlands | collected 2009/2010
AACTGACTCTTAATCAGTGGGTCCTGGGTTCGAGTCCCCGATGGTGCACCAAAAAAAGCCTTACGGAAACGTAAGGCTTTTTTCATAATGATTGCCGCTTTGTGTGAGTGCTTTCGTTTTGCCGCTGACTTCAACCCAAGTCAGCGGCTCTTTTTGTTTTGTAGGAGAGTAGGGGAGAAATTCATCCCTCCCGGAGATGCAACAACAGCCGCAAACGGCTCGGGAGGGTCATTCTTGTTGCCATGCACCGCGGCAATATGCTATACTAAAGAAAAAAACAGAAGGGGAGGCACTGCGGATGACCCGCATTGCAATCGTAGAGGATGAGGCCGCCGTCCGGGAGCAGCTGGCGGGGTATGTGCAGCGCTACACGCGGCAGTATGGCACCCAGTTTGAGGTGACAATGTTCACCGACGGCGTCGAAATCCTTGAGGACTACCGCCCGGTCTACGACATAATTTTTCTTGACGTAGAGATGCAGCATCTGGACGGCATGGAGACTGCCCGTCGTATCCGCGAGCTGGACAGCGATGTGCTGCTGATTTTTATTACGAACATGGCGCAGTATGCCATCAAGGGGTACGCCGTCGGTGCGTTGGATTACGTGCTCAAGCCTGTGCCGTACTTTGCGTTCTCGCAGCAGCTGCAAAAGGCTGTGAACCAGCTGGCCAAGCGGACGCGACATTATCTGGCTGTGCCGGTGGACGGCGGCATGCGCCGATTGGACGCTGCTACGATCTATTATATCGAGAGTGAGGGCCACCGCGTCCATTTTTACACCGAGGACGGCGACTTCTCCGCACCCGGCGCGCTGAAGGCGCTGGAGGAAAAGCTGACGGGCCATCTGTTTGCGCGGTGTAACAGCGGCTATCTTGTGAATCTCGCGCAGGTGTCGGGCGTGCAGCAGAACACGGTGCAGGTCGGCCCGCATGAGCTGCAGATCAGCCGCCCCAAGCGCAGGGCCTTTCTGGCCGCGCTGGCGGACTACATCGGGGGTGAGGGCGCATGATGACGCTGCCGGACATCCCGCGGCTGTACACGGCGCTGGCAGAGGTTCTTGCCGTGCTGGTCTACGCGCAGGCCGCGCCGCCCCGCGCTGCAAAGCCTGTGACCTATGCTGCCACGGCGGGGTGGGCCGCGGTGCTGGGCGTGTTTTTGCAGCTTACCGGCAGTGTGCCGCTGGCGTGGTGGCTGCCCTGCATGGTCGCGGCCATCGCGTGGCTGTACCTGTATCTGTGGGGCACGCGGGAGATGAATTTACTGGAAGCCGGTTACAGCTGCGCTCGCGCGTTCATTCTGGCGGAGCTGGCCGCCAGCGTGGAGTGGCAGCTCCACTGCGTACTCTGGCCGCAGCAGCGGGCTACAGCACCGCTTTCGGTACTGCTGCTGGCGGCGGTCTACACGACGGTCTACGGCTTTTTGTATTGGTTTGAGCGCCGCCACGCTGCGCCCACGCGGCTGACCATTACCGCGGCGGCGACGCTTATGGCTGTCGTCATGGCGGTCACGGCGTTTGCGGTCAGCAATCTGAGCTTTATCTCCGACAACGGTGTCACGATGAACGTGATGAGCATTTTCTACATCCGCACGCTGGTGGATATGGCGGGCGTGCTGATCCTGACGGTCCAGCACGAGCAGCTGCGCGAGGCCGCACTGCACAGCGAGCTGACGGCCATGGACAATGTCCTGCGCCGCCAGTATGAGCAGTACAGGCAGAGCAAGGAGAACATCCGGCTTATTAACCGCCGCTATCATGAGCTGAAAATGCAGATCGCGGCCATCCGTGCCGAGCGCGACCAGGCCAAGCAGGACGCCGCGCTGGCCGAAATGGAGAGCGGCATCCGTCAGTACGAGGCCGAGAACAAGACCGGCAACCCTGTGTTGGACACGCTGCTGACGGCGAAAACGCTCTACTGCCAGCAGCACGGCATCAATCTGACCTGTGTGGCGGACGGTACGCTGCTGCACTTTCTGACGACAGGGGAAATCTGCACGATTGTGGGCACGGTGCTGGACAACGCCACCGAGAGTGTGCTGACCGAGCCGGACCCCGAGAAGCGGCTGATCCGGGCCGCCATCTACGCGCAGAACGGCTTTGTGATGCTGCGGTTTGAGAACTACTGCGCTGACCCCGTGGAGCTTGGCCCCGACGGCCTGCCCGCCCGCAGCAGCCACGGCGGCTACGATTTGAAGAGCGTCCGCGCTGCCGCCGAGGCCCACGGCGGCACGCTGACCCTGCACTGGGAGAATAAGTGGTTCACGGTGCGGATTTTGCTGCCGCAGAAGTAGTAAGGATCGCGGCAGCGGAAACTACCCGCGGGCGGATATGGAATCCGCCCCTACAATGTAGGAATCGATGCTCGTCATCGACCCGGGAGCCTTGCGGCGGCTGCCATGCTCACCCCTGTAGCGGCGTCAACCTTCCCCCACAGGGAAGGCTTTTTTGCTATGCCGCAATTTGCACAAAGAAGGCGCGGTTGTACTTGTACAAAATCACAACAAAATTTGCCCGGTCAAGCGGCAAAACTGCAAAGTATGCTTCAAAAACGGCAGCTTGTGCGAAAAATACGCCTATCGTGCCGCAATCTGCTACAATAGAATCGACGCAAAACATAGGCCCGCTTTTGACAGGTTTTATACTGTTTGAAGAGGAGAAAAACAAATGACAGAGCAACCCAAAGTCCGCAAGCCGCACCCCGTACTGCACGGGATCGGTCTGGTGCTGTCCGTGATCCTGTTGGTCGCGGTACTGGTCGGCACCTACGTTCTGTCCACGATGGCCACCATCATTGACAGCTTCATCGGCGCACCCAGCGGCCACTATTCCGACGCTGAAATTGGCGACACCAAGGTCAAGGCGGAAGCGCTGGCCGCAGATGTTGAGGCCGAGGGAACTGTCCTTGTCCAGAACAACGACAACACCCTGCCGTTGGCCGCTGACAACAAGAAGATCAACGTCTTTGGCTGGGCCTCCACTGCCTGGCTGGGCGGCGGTTCCGGCTCCGGCGGCGTGTCCGGCGTCAACACCGATTTGCTGGCCGCGCTGACTGCCTACGGCGTTGCGTACAACACCGAGCTGACCGACATGTACAAGGATTTCCAGGATGGCCGCGAGTACACCCGCACCCTGAGCGCCTGGCCCGAGCAGTCCGGCCGCCTGTATGAGCCTGACATCAACAACCAGACCTACTATACACAGTCGATGCTGGACAACGCCAAGAGCTTCTCCGATACGGCTGTTGTCGTGATCGGGCGTCTGGCGGGCGAGAGCAACGACGCCACCAAGCAGCAGTACAAGCGCACCGAGAAGGGCGGCAACATCGTTGTTGACGACACCCGCACGATGCTGGAACTGACCACCGAGGAAGAAAATCTGCTGAACTACGTCGGCGCAAATTACGCCCATGTGGTTGTGCTCATCAACTCCACCAACGTCATGGAGCTGGGCCAGATCGAGACAATCCCCGGCATTGATGCCTGCCTGATTGCCGGTCTGTCTGGCTCCGAGGGCGCGACTGCCGTGCCCGAAGTGCTGTGGGGTGACCGCGAACCCAGCGGGCGTACCGCCGATACCTGGGCTTATGACCTGACCACCGCCGCCAGCTATGCGAACGCCGGTATGGAGGGTGTCGGTAAGTACAGCGCCGCCGACGGCCTCTACCCGGCAGACGGCACGATGAACGGAAACCTTGACACACCCTACACCTACGAGCAGGTTTCCTATGTCGATTACGCCGAGGGCATCTACATCGGCTACAAGTGGTACGAGACCGCCGACGCAGAGGGCTACTGGGATGCCGAGAGCAACGAGCACGGCACCGGCTACGACGCCGTTGTGCAGTATCCCTTCGGCTACGGCCTGAGCTACACCAGCTTTGATTGGAAAGTCACGGACGCCGCCGCCAACGGCAGCGCCCTGACGAAGGACGGTAATGTGACCGTCAAGGTTACCGTCACGAACACCGGTGACCGCGCGGGCAAGGACGTTGTCCAGCTCTACTATACCGCCCCGTACACGGCAGGGGGAATTGAAAAATCCAGCGTTGAGCTGGGCGCGTTCGCCAAGACGAAGGAGCTGGCCCCCGGCGAGAGCGAGGAAGTCACCCTGACGGTCCCTGTCTCCGACATGGCCAACTACGATGCCTACGACGCCAACCACAACGGCTTCACCGGCTATGAGCTGGATGCGGGTGACTACATCTTCACCGTGCGCCATGATGCCCACGATGTGGACGACGACGCCAACGCGACCATCACCTGCAGCCTGCCCGCAGGCGTGCAGTATGCCGAGGACACCGCCACCGGCAATGCCGTTTCCAACAAGTTTACCGGCAGCGACGCCATCGACGGCGTGAGCCTCGACGGCAGTGATTCCGACCAGAACATCACCTACCTGACCCGCGCCGACTTTGCGGGCACCTTCCCCAAGACGAACACCCCGACCCGTGCCATGACCGACAACGTCAAGGCACTGAACCTCTACACCGCGGACGATGCCAACGGCTGGATCAACGACGCTGATGAGGCTATTACCACCGGCGCTAAGAACGACCTGAAGATCGAGGACAACGGCGAGACCACCGACCTCGGTTTCCGGCTCGGCTCTGACTTCGACGACCCCCGGTGGGATGCCCTGCTGGATCAGCTGACCGTTGACGAGATGGAAAACCTCTACATAAACGCCTACGGCGGCCTGGCCGAACTCAAGAGCGTCGGCAAGTCCAAGAGCAAGGACGCCGACGGCCCCGCCCAGATCGGCGGCTTCACCGGCATGGGAGCCGGCACAGGCTTCCCCAGCTCCAGCACGCTGGCCCAGACCTGGAACGCAGACCTTGCCCGGGAGGAGGGCCGCACCATCGGCACGCAGGCCCTGCAGAACGGCTACACCGGTTGGTATGCCCCCGCCACCAACATGCACCGCAGCCCCTTCAATGGCCGCAACTATGAGTATTATTCCGAGGACAGCCTGCTGTCCGGCGTCATCTGCGGCAACACTGTGACCGGCGCAAACCAGGCGGGCGTCTACACCTATGTCAAGCACTTTATCTGCAACGACGGCGAGAGCGGTATCTACCGCGATTCCGTCTATACCTGGATGACGGAGCAGACCCTGCGCGAAACCTACCTGCGCCCGTTCCAGATGCTCGTCGAGGATTACGACGCAGTCGGTCTCATGAGCAGCTACAACCGTATCGGCGCTGTCTGGGCAGGCGGCAGTGAGGCGCTGCTGACCGGCATCCTGCGCGACGAGTGGGGCTTTGACGGCGCGGTCATCACCGACTACTGCGACCACCACAGCTACATGAACGGCGACCAAGCCCTGCGCGCAGGCGGCAGCCTATGGATGGCGGGCTTCACCGGCGGCGAGATGGCCTTTGAGACCGGCTCTAACAGCTACCTGCAGGCTCTGCGCCGCGCCACCAAGGAAGCGCTGTACATGTACCTGCATGTCCGCGTGACCAACCGCGACTATGCTGACAGCATCGGCGACACCACCGCTGTGCGCCATGCGTTCACGACCTCTGTGTTCGGCTGGCGTCATCTGGTTGCCCTGATCGACATCGTGGCCGTTGTCCTGTTCGCCCTCGCCGTGCGCGGCGTCGTCATCGACGTCAAGCTCCGCAAGGCAGCCAAGACCGAGAAAAAGAACTTCTGATTCACCAAAGGAATGTGTGATCTATGAAACATGCAGACATTATTACCAAGTTGACCCTTGAACAAAAATGCGCGCTGCTCTCCGGTGAGACGGTCTTTACGACCCGCGGCTACAAAAATGCGGGCATCCCGTCCATCACCCTGTCGGACGGCCCCAACGGCGTGCGCAAGCAGGCGGGTGCGGCGGACCATCTGGGCCTGAACCCCAGCGTCCCCGCAACCTGCTTCCCGACGGCGGCTACCGTGGCCTGCAGCTGGGATCCCGCCCTGGGCGAACAGCTCGGCCAGGCCATGGGGGAGGAGGCCGCCTCGCAGGAGGTATCCGTCCTGCTGGGGCCGGGCCTCAACACCAAGCGCAGCCCGCTGTGCGGGCGCAACTTCGAGTATTTCTCGGAGGACCCGTACCTCTCCGGCAAGCTGGCCGCGGCCTATGTGCGGGGCATCCAGTCCAACGGCATCGCCGCCTGCCCCAAGCACTTCGCCGTCAACAGCCAGGAGCTGCGCCGCATGGCGTCGGACTCCGTCGTCGACGAGCGAACCCTGCGGGAGCTCTACCTGACCGGCTTTGAAATCGTCGTCAAAGAGGCGCACCCCAAGACCATCATGTCCAGCTACAACCTCGTCAACGGCACCTACGCCAACGAGAACGCCCACCTTTTGCAGGACATCCTGCGCAGGGACTGGGGCTTCGACGGCGCTGTCGTGACCGACTGGGGCGGCAGCAATGACCACGCGCTGGGCGTAAAGAACGGCTCTACGCTGGAAATGCCCGCCCCCGGCGGAGACGCCGTGCGCGAGCTGTTGAAGGCCGTCGAGACCGGTAAAATTTCCGAATCTGATGTGGACGCCCGCCTGGACGAGCTGCTGACACTGGTACTGGACACTCACGCCGCCGTGGAAAACCACAGCCGCAGCTTTGACGCCGACGCCCACCATGCGCTGGCCCGCCGCGCCGCTGCCGAGAGCGCCGTCCTGCTGAAAAACGACGGCGATCTGCTGCCGCTGGCCGCAGGCGCAAGCGTGGCCGTCATCGGTGACTTTGCCGAGACGCCGCGTTACCAGGGCGCAGGCTCCAGCGCCGTCAACTCCATCAAGGTCGATACCTTCCTTGACTGCCTGAAAGACAGCGGCCTGCACAGCGTCGGCTTTGCCGCGGGCTTTGACCGCCAGGGCAAGCCGGACGATGCCAAAAAAGCCGAGGCCGTCGTGCTGGCGAAAAAGGCCGACACCGTGCTGCTCTGCTTAGGGCTGGACGAGATCAAGGAGAGCGAGGGTCTGGACCGCGCCGATATGAAGCTGGCCGACAACCAGATCGAGCTTTTGCAGGCCGTGCAGCAGGCCAACCCCAACACTGTCGTCATCGTCAGCGCGGGCGCGTCGCTGGAAACGCCGTGGCTGGCCCACTGCAGGGCACTCGTCTACGGAGCCCTCGGCGGCCAGGCCGGCGCGGGCGCAATGGTCGATGTGCTGACCGGCAAAATCAATCCGTCCGGCAAGCTGGCCGAGACCTGGGCCAACGCCCATGCCGACACCCCCGCCAAGGACAACTTTGCAGGTGCGGGACGCACCGTGCAGTACCGCGAGGGGCTGTACGTCGGCTACCGCTACTACCAGACCGCGGGTGTGCCCGTGGCGTTCCCGTTCGGCTACGGCCTGAGCTACACGAGTTTTGCCTACAGCGAGCTGAAAGCCGACGCCCGCAGCGTGACCCTGACCGTGACAAACACGGGCAGCCGCGCCGGTGCCGAGATCGTACAGGTTTACGCGGCCAAGCCCGACGCCCAGATCTTCCGCCCCGCGCAGGAGCTGAAGGCCTTTACAAAGGTCTGGCTGGAGGCAGGGGAGAGCAAGACCGTCACCCTGCCGCTGGACGACAAGGCGTTCCGCTACTGGAACACAAAGACCGACAGCTGGGAGATTGAGGGCGGCACGTATGAGCTTCGCGTAGGGGCGAGCTCTGCGGACATCCGCCTGACCGCCGCTGTTGAGGTGAACGGTACGAGCGCACCGAACCCATACGCTGGCAAGGCGCTGCCGCACTACACCAGCGGCAAGGTGCAGCGCGTGCCCGATGACGAGTGGGAGATTCTGCTGGACCGCCCCATCCCGGCGGATACCGTCAAAATTGACCGCAACATGACCCTGGGTGAGCTGAACCACAGCCGCAGCCCGCTGTGCTGGCTGGTCTGGGCTGTGCTCACGATGATGCTGAACGCCAGCTACAAGCGCGGCAAGCCGAACCTGAACGTGATGTTCCAGTACAACATGCCGCTGCGCGCGCTGGCCAAGATGACAAGCGGTGCCATCAGCATGGGCATGGTGGACGGCATCGTGCTGGAGGCAAAGGGGTTCTGGGTCATCGGTCTGCTGAAGGTCATCGTCGAGGCCGTTAAAAACATCATCCTCAACGCGCAGCTGGAAAGCCGCCTGCGCAACAGCTGACAGGAAGGGCTGTCATGCAGCTTTGGAATACCTTTGCGGAAAAGCATCCTGCCGCAGCCAAGTGGGTGCGCGAGGGTGGCTTGTTCGTCGTCTTCCCGGAAGGAGAGGCTAAGAAGGCATAAGAATAGCCGAGCAGCGTAAAAACTGCTCGGCTTTGTTGTTTGTTGGCTGCGTGGCTTCCCTCTCGGGGGAAGGCTTAGCAATTATAAATAATTCACCGCCAGGATCGCCGCACCCAGCACGACCAGCACAACGCCTGTCGCGCGGTTCAGCGTGGCAGGCTCGGCCTTGTTCGCGAACTTGGCGGCAATGCGCGCCCAGAGCAGCGTGCTCAGCACACAGCAGATCAGGCAGAACAGATCCGGTACACCGCCAATCGCAAAATGGCTGACAGAACCGGTGAAGGCCGTGAACGCCATGATAAAAACGCTCGTTCCGACGGCAGTTTTCAGCTCATAGCCCAGCACGGAGGTCAAAAGCAGCAGCATCATCATGCCGCCGCCCGCGCCGATGAACCCGCAGATAAAGCCCACGCCCGCGCCGCAGAGCAGCGACTGCGCGAACCGCTTCTGTACGCTGACGGCGTTCATCGCGCTCTTGGTCGTCATGACGGGCCGCACGATGAACTTGATGCCCAGCAGCAGCGTCATGAACGTTGAGAAACCGCCCATCGTTGTGCCGGGCACGAGGCTGGCCACATAGCTGCCAACCAGCGTGAAGCAGAGCACCGACGCCATCATGACCGCGCCGTTTTTTATGTCCAGGTTGCCGCTTTTGCCGTAGGTGTAGGCAGAGATCGCACTCGCCAGCACGTCGCTGGCCAGCGCAATGCCCACGGCCATATAGGGGTCCATCCCCAAAAAAGTAATGAGCATCGGGCTGATGACCGCCGCGGCGCTCATACCCGCAAAGCCTGTGCCCAGTCCCGCGCCGATGCCCGCAATAAAGCAGACGATGAATGCTACCAGATAGGTCATATTCTTACTCCTTGTTCAGCTCCCGCAGGAGGTTTGCATCCATGCGGCGCAGATAGTCCTGCAGCGTCTGCTGCTCCTGCGCCGTAAAGCCCGCAAACAGCGGCTCCAAGCTGCAGCGCTGGATGTCCGCCAGTACCGCGACCATCGGCAGGGCATCGGGCGCAAAGCCCAGCAGCCGCTGGCGGCGGTTGTCCGGCGCAGGGGAGACCGTCAGCACGCCGCGTGCGCGCAGCCGCTCCACCGCCGCCGATACATTGGATTTTGCCAGACCGCGGTAGCGGCAGATGTCGCTGGCCGTGCGGCAGTCTGGATTGTTGTGCAGAAACAGCAGGATGTCAATTTCCAACTGGTTCAGCCCGTACTGTACGGAAGCAGCCTCAAACCGCGCTGCATGGTACTTTTTGTAGTGCTGTACGTAGCTCAATATGGGCAGCAACTGCATCACTCCTTTGCAAGGCTCAAATAGAACGGTTCTAATTATAACCATTTACACAGCAAAAGTCAATACTGCCCATTAAAAAGCAAACATCAGAGAGGTACAGCCGCGCCGCGCCAGGCTATACCGGATACACCGAAAAAAGAGGATGCGGACGGATCCGCACCCTCTAAAACAAAAACAAACCCGAAACAATGCTTCACGAAGAAGATTGAGTTCGGATTTGCACAATATGGTGGACCTGGAGGGATTCGAACCCTTGACCTCTCGGATGCGAACCGAACGCTCTCCCAACTGAGCTACAGGCCCATGTCATTTCGACTTGATAAGTGTACCTCTTTTCTGCCAAAAAGTCAAGGGGGTAATGCAGATTTTGTTTGCAAGCGCCGGACATATCCTGCAACATACGAATTTATATTGTAACAGGTGCAATCCGCCTGCATCTTGCGCTTCTTTTTATATAGTGCTATAATGGTACAAATCTTGCAGTGCCCGTATAAAAACGTATAGGCAATGTGGATTGAATCCAGCGCGTGGGTTGAATTATAGTAGTCTCATTAAAGGTACAAGAATTCAACCTATGTGGGGAGGAAACCTTATGCAAGGCAAGCTGATTGCAAGCTACCGGCGGGAGCTTTCTGCGCTGGATGACCTGCAATGCGCCGGAACCGTGACCTATACGCTGACACAGGAGGCGGATGCGTTTGTCATCACTGTCCAGCGCGACGGGGCACGGGCAGCGGCGTGTATGCTGTGTGAGATAGAGGAGGAGCGCGCGGGGATGCTGACCCGTTTCCTGTACGAAAACGCCGTGGAGCCTGCGCATACCTCCGCGGTACTGCATGACCTCTGTGGATCGAAGGTGGGCTGACATGGCGGTGTTGCTGCATGACCGTTCGGAAACAGCCGGACAAAAGCAGAGAGAGGCGCTCAGGCTGCCCCGGACCTCCGCCGTGGTGGCACTGTTTGCATTCAGCTCCCGCATGGATCGCGATTCCATGCGGCTGTTCGCCCGGACCCATGGGGACGAGGTTCGCGCCGCGGCCATTGCATCGACGGGGCAGGAGGTACTGGAGCTGCTGCACGGCGGCCTTCGCCCGCAGGTGCTTGTGCTCGACGCCCTGC
>OHYF01001240.1_pt1 | contig 10606 bp, 8 predicted proteins | sample 1580111 | NCBI WGS metagenome assembly OHYF01 (sample SAMEA3882530, study PRJEB24775) | human gut metagenome | biome: human-associated habitat; feature: intestine environment; material: feces | place: Netherlands | collected 2009/2010
CCACAAAAGCTATCCCGCCTATAAATCCACCCGCGGTGCTTACCAGTTTCCGCGCTACACCCTCTCCATCGACCATGTCCAGGGCGATCCGTTTGCTGCTCCGTCGCGTGTCAGCGTCCATATCAATGGAAAAACCGCCGCATTTCCAACATCGCTCTACGACACATATGAGAAGCGCGTCGCCCTTCAGGATTACCTGCTGCGCCAGTTTGCGCGCGCGATCGCACCGTACTCGTTCCGCGCGAAGGGCTCCGGCAAAAGCGGTCTGCTTGGCGTCAGCCGCTGCGGCCAGGAAATTCTCGAGCGCACTGCCTGCGTTTTAAATCCGTCCGACGGCAGTCTTATCGTCAACATGGAAATCGGCTTTCCCGCCAATGGCCGCACCATCGCCTCGCAGGAACTGATCCGCATTCTCTTCGACTTCCTGCCGGGCTGCGTGGAAAAATCGCTTCTGTACCGCAGTCTGGATCCGAAAGCATGCGCCGGTGTCGCCCGTCTCTGTGAAGATCAGCAGGCGATCCGCGCCGCATTAAAAGAAAAAGGACTCACCGCCTTCATCGCCGACGGCTCCATTCTCCCACGTGAGACCGGTGTCTCTGACCTGCCGATGAAACACGCCGTTCCGTTTGTCTCGCCGGAATCCTTACGCGTCACCCTCGATCTCCCGAACCGCGGATCTATTTCCGGCATGGGCATTCCGCTGGGTGTTACCCTGATTGTCGGCGGAGGTTTCCACGGAAAGTCCACCCTGCTGCAGGCGCTGGAGCGCGGCGTGTACAACCATATCGCCGGGGATGGACGCGAATATGTCATCACTGATGCGAGTGCCGTAAAACTCCGCTCAGAGGACTCCCGCAGCATCAGCAATGTCGATATCTCCCTCTTCATCCATGATCTGCCTGGAAAGAGCGACACCACTTCCTTCTCGACCGCAGACGCCAGCGGCAGCACCTCGCAGGCTGCCAATGTCATTGAAGGCATTGAGGCCGGTACAAGCCTGTTTCTGATCGACGAGGATACCTCCGCCACAAACTTTATGGTGCGGGATGAGCTGATGCAGCGCGTCGTTGCGGACAGTGAAGAGCCGATCACGCCGTTTATCAGCCGTGTGCGGGATCTGTATGAGAAGCTTGGGATCTCGTCTATCCTCGTCGCCGGAAGCTCTGGATCTTACTTCCATGTGGCGGATACGGTGATTCAGATGAAGGAATACGTTCCTTACGATATTACGGAGCGTGCCAAAACCACAGCAGCGGAGTTCCCGCCTTTTACCGCATCGGTGCGTCCTTTCGCCGTTCCATCCTTCCAGCGCCGCCCGCAGCCGTCGAAAGCGCTGACTGGCAGCGACCGCACGAAAGTCAAAGTCATGGGACGCGAATCTATTCTCATTAATAAATCACTGACCGATCTGCGTGCTGTGGAACAGCTGACCGACAGCGAACAGCTGAATGGACTGGCGGCACTTCTGCTGGATGCGGCGGAACGCAGGATGGACGGACGCAAAACACTGGTGCAGGTTGTCGATCTGCTGGAACGGCAGATGGATGAAAAAGGACTTGCTTCTCTTCTCGCTCCTGGAAGACCTGGGGATCTGGCGCGGCCGAGACGGCAGGAGATCTTTGAATGTCTGGATCGGTGCAGGGAATTGAAGTTTTAGGCAGAAAAAGTCCCACTGCTGACAAGCTATTCATCAGCAGCGGGACGATACATATTATTTATTTTTCTCCTGGTGTTCTAATTATCCCTCAGACTAAACTGTTCCACCTTCCCATCAGGCAGCAGCATCCTTGTCTGCGATGCAATTCAGGTTACCATATCAACGCTTACCTCATACAGAGCCTGCGATGCAGACGGGTTTCCAGGCATGCCGCATCGTACGGTTGTGCTGTACGTTGTCCCATTTACACTTCCTTCCATGACCGCAAGATCTTCTCCCGGGGAATCAATCGTTCCCTGCGCATAATGCTCTTCCAACTTTTGATACACTTCTTCTGCACTCATAACATTCTCATCCGAAGAAGTATCATCCTGCACAGAGTCATTCTGTGTCAGTTCCAGTGGTTTCCAGTCTACGCTAATTTTTTCCCCAAGTTCTGCAGGACAGTCAATCTTGTCCAGACTATATCCATTTGCATTGATTTTATAATAGTTTCCCTGATCCCCCGCGTCGCTGTAGATCACACCACTTGTATAAATATGTGATTCTGTATAGGCGGAGAAGGTGTCATCCTCCCCCACTCTCTGAACGCTTTTTCCATCCTGTGAGAGAACATCTACCGTTTTATACTCTGTTCCAGTTATCGTCTCATAACTAATCAGCAGTTCTGGTATTCCATTTCCATCAATGTCATAATATCCATACCAGATCTGCCAGCCATGTGAAATCAAAAAATCATCAATATACAGAAACTTTCCTGAAATAGCATCTGTTCCGCCGGCTATATAAGCATCCGTCGCATCCCGGTATTCCTGAAATACTTCATCATACAATTCCTCTTTGTATTTCACCGGCTCATCCGTAATATTCACAATCATCGGCGGCTCATAGTCTGTGGAAACGAGAATTGCATCATCACTGCCATTTTCTTCTACTTTCACCACAAAAGAATACGTTCCGTTCCGATCTGGATTACTTATAGTCAAATGATAGATTCCATTTGGAAGATTCAGTTCATACGGGCCTGCTTCCTTTACCTGTATTTCTTTGTTGTATTGATGACGTAGGCTGACTTTTCTGTCTTCCAGGATCTTTTCTTCTCCGCTTATTCCCATGATCTTCAGCACATAGCCGCTATAATAGTCCTGATTTTTGTCATAAACCCGCAGTGTGCTGCCTGGTTTGATATCATATTCGATATTGTTAATCGCTTCTTCTGCATCAAAAATTTCAACAACATCAAATGCTCTTTTCACCAAAATCCGTTGTTCTTCTGTCAACTCTTCCATCGCATCAGCGGCATATTCCGCAAAGGCCCGGCACTGCGCGAAATCACAGTCCGATGTCATCATGACGATAACTCTGTACCACAATTCACTGAGTTCCTCCCAGGATAACTGCCCCTGGCCGCTTTCATTTAATCCATTTTTCATCAAATATGCCGTATACGAAATGACGGTGGAATATCCATGTGCATAGTCTGTCTGAGATTCCTCCCCATCTTTGTTTCGCACGTTAATCCTGTCGTTCGGTAAGATTTCATTAGCACCAGTGCTTCTCGGATATCCATTCTCATATGGATTATGTATGATTCGGTTTCCCATCTCCCAGTCAGCTCCATCTCCGACAGCTTCTGCAAGAATTTCCCCAAAAATATCCGAAATTCCTTCGTTTATCGCACCGGTTTCTCTGTTTCCAGAACTCCATTTCGCATATTTTCGAGTAATGATATGTGTATATTCATGGGCAATTACGTCTAGCGACTCAGTTCCCTTTCCTAAATACGCAGTTCCAAGATCCATCCATCCTATTTTCCCCTGATATGCGTTCTCATCATAATCTTGTATTGCATCTGCAAGACGATCTTTATAATCCACAACCCCTGCAGCCGCATTGTTTCCCTGCTGTGCTCCTAATTCATCATTGCTGACAACTGCAAGAACTCCCCAGCCATTTTCTTTATGTTTTTTCAGAAAATAATCATAAATCGAGCCAATCGTATTTAAATCAGAATAAACTTCTGCGGATGTTTGTGGCGTATCATCTTCATTTCCAAATATAGTATCCTTGCTTCGAACCTGCTGCAATACTTCCGGATAGCTCAGACCAGAAGCTGGATCCATATAGGTCTGACCGCCCGCATCATACATATAAATATTTCGTTTCTGATCCTTCAGCACATAATATCCATCAACTGGATCTGTTCCCTCGATTTCCTGCTGTCCATTTGTATCCGTATAAATTACAGATTCTTCATACAGCTCCGGCACCGCTTCCAGTACCTCTGCCTGATTCGCATCTACCAGAAATTGATACGATTCTGTCGGAATCCGATATGCCAGCCTCATAGTATCATTCATGTTATAAACACAAAGATTCTCCTGATTTAGATTAATTTCATCCAAATTAGCCACTTCATCCATTCCAAGTGTTTCCGAAGCATACTGCTGGATGTTTTCCACTGCCTGTTCTTTGGTAATCGATGGAGTTAAATTAAGATCCTCTGCAACATCCGTTGCATTTCCGGTCACCGATGCCACATTTCCATCCTGATCCACTGCAACCACGATTGCTCTTCCATATACAGGGATTCCCTCATAATTCTGTTCAAAGCGGTAATAATGATCGCCGCTTACTTCTGCAGTGGATGTCTCTTTCAATTCGGAAAGCGCATTTTCCAATCCAAGTTCCTCTTTTTGCTCTACCAGCCATGCCTGCGCTTCTTCTGCATTCTGAATTCCGTTTGCTTCTTCTTTTGTGTCCTTATTTTCTACAGCTTTTTCATTTTTTGCTGTTGCTGCCTGCGGATCTGACTGGGGCTTGGGATTTTGATTTAAACCAAGTGCAATTCCCCCTCCTGCCGCAAGAATCACAGCTACACCGACCATCCAGAGCCATTTTTTCTTTTTAGTTTCTTTTGAAGTTTGCTTTTGCACCGCCTGGCGGGATTCCACTTTTTCCGAAACTTTGTTTCCACAAAATGGACAGAACTTTACATTGTCTTTGATTTCCTTCCCACACTTTTCGCAGAACATTTCTTTTCTCCTCTCTCATCGGACAAATCCATTCAAAACTATTCTATAATACCAGCCTCTAGTTTTGCTTTCAGAATCCGTAAAACACTTTCTTCTATTCTTTCTTCCGTTATGTCCCCAGAATTCACTGCTGTTTCTATACCATTTACGGCACTTTCCAGCTGATATGGCATTAAAATCATATCACATCCTGCCTGTATAGCTTTTACAGCCGCCTCATCGGACGAATACCAATTGGCAATCGCGTTCATCGCCATAGAATCGGTAATAATGATCCCGTTATATTTCATCTCCTCACGCAGAATTCCCGTAACAATATCATGTGACAACGTTGCTGGAATTTCTTCTGTTACATTTGGCAGTGTAATATGGCCCACCATAATCATGGATGCTCCTGCTTCTATCCCCGCCTGAAAAGGGCGCAATTCACATGTTCGAAGCTCGTCCAATGTTTTCCAGCTTTTTGCCTCTCCATAGTGACTGTCTTCTTCCGTATCGCCATGGCCTGGAAAATGTTTTAACGTGCACACCATCCCACTGTCGCGAAATCCTTTTACGCAGGCAGCAACCATCTCAGCCACCTTCTCTGGATCTGTACCAAATGCACGGGAACCAATGACAGTATTGTTCGGATTGGAATTCACATCGGCGACTGGTGCAAAATCGAGATTAAATCCAAGCTGCGAGATTTCGCTTCCAATCGTATTTCCAACCCGGTAAGCCTGACTGATATCCTCCGTATCCCCGACCGATTCCATAGACGGAATTGCGGTAATTCCCATTTCAGAATTATTTCCCAGTCTCATTACGCTTCCGCCCTCTTCATCTACTGCAATGAATAGCCCTGTCTTCGAATAGGACTGCATATTCTGGATCATCGTTATCGTTTGTTCCCGATTCAGCAAGTTAGGTGCAAAAAACACAATTCCACCTACCGGCTGCGCTTCCAATGCAGCCCTTGTCGTGTCTCCAGCCATCGTTACTGTTGATACACCAGTAAGTTGTTCCGGCGTTACCACAAACAATTGGTAAATTTTTTCTTCTAGACTCATATGTTCCATCATATTCTGTGCTTTTTCTTCTACTGTTTGTTCTGTTTGTTCGTCGGTCTTTTTTTCATCGTCACCCCTTTTTCCAGCCTGTTCCAACGGTTCTGCGATATCTTCTGTCTCCGTTCTTTCAGGACTTTCCGTCACTGCCGTAACTTCTTCTTCGGTTCCTTTCGGTGTCGTTTCTGTTTTTACTTTTTCATCATCCGAACCGGTTGGCATGCCCTTTTCCTGTTCCAATTCCGATGCAGTTTCTATCGTATCTGTTTTGGTCCGTGTCTGTTTCTGCTCTTTTTCACCTTTTTCCAGGACACCAATGATTCCAATCACCGCACCTGCCATAAACAAAATTCCAGCGATCCCAAAAATCATCCTTTTTCTGTTTTTCTTCTTCATCCGTTTGTTTCTCTTTCATACTCGCAGACATACCCAACCTTTCCGGCAATCTTCGGAAAAGCACCTACGATATCATTTCTCTGATCATTAAAGGTCCAGCCAATTTCTTCTTCGTTATATTTTGCTTTCCACATGCACAGAAATAACTCTTTTGTTCCATCCGCATCCTGCCTGCTTGGTTCTCCCGGATACCAGTTATCAAAGGTCCAGTCTTCTCCTGTGATCCATCCTGCCTGTTTCCATTCTTCCGTATCCGACTGCAGTTTCGCGCCCAGCCAGAGATACGTGAGGCCTGACCGGTCTGCCATTTCACCGATTTTTTCATATTCTTCTTCTGAAGTGATCGTTGCCAGATATCCCCCTCTTTCCTCACAGGCATTCTTTGCGTCTTCCCAGGACAGGTCTCCTGCAATCACTTCATATGTATGTATAATCTGTGGTGCTTTACTTTCTGAAACTGTGCTGGTTTCTTCCTTGGATTCCGAAACTGCTTTTTTATTTTCTTCCGTTTCCGCATATTCTGTTTCTGATTTTGTTTTGACCTTGGTATCTGTTTCCTGGTTTTCTGTTGTATTTTCGCTCACAGACGCAATCTCGTCCTGATCCGTTTTTTGTTTCGATTTGGAAGACTCACTGATCTTTTCCGGGACTGCTGTTGTTTCCTTCTTCTGGCTATCTTCTGTTCCTGTTTCTGATCTACATTTTTCTTGCCAGACAACGCATGTACTGCCGCATAACCCACTCCGGCACAAGCTACAACTCCAAGAATAATTCCCAGAACTACAAACACTTTCTTTTTCTTCTGGCGTCCTGTTTTTTTCACTACTGCCTGTTCTCTTCTCTCTTGCTGTTCCTGATTTTCTGTTATATCCTCTGCCGTTTCTTCCGGCAACAAATTTAACATATCATCCGGAATCATAGTTCCATCGTAAACGCAAAATCTGGCCCGCTCCAGAATTGGCCGCCCACACGTCGGACATCTTGGAATTTTCTGACCACATTTTCCACAAAATTTGGAATCATCTTTTATCTCACTTTTACACTTAGGGCAAATCATATCCTGTTCTCCTTTTTTACATGCTTTTTCCGAATCAAAGACACCCATCTGCTGTAAAGCTTTTATTCATCAAAAAAATCTCCTCGCAGTGTTAGAATCTTCTGTAACAGCAGAAACTTTCCATCACCGAAAGGAGATTTTTTCTTTTAAACGGAAGTAAAGCCTGGACGATGTACATACCAGGAACCGCCAATCTTTACACATGAAATCTGCATAGTCCACTCATTCTCCCGTTCAGATCCCTTGGCTGTAATCCGCACTGTGACAACGGCTGCTCCTTTTATTTTGTCTGCATCGTAATCATAGTCATGTTGTAATTCATATTTGACCTGTGCAAGATCAGTTCCATCACAGGTTTCCATATCTTCGGCCTTGCACTTTACTTTCACATCATCCCCACAGGTGCCACTAATCTGCCGTGCCTGTTCTTCTGCTGAATCTGCAAGTACCTGTTGAAATTCTTCATCTGTACTATACCAGCCGGATGGCCCAACCATATAATCAATATACGGCGGTGCCAACAGTTTGTAATATCCTTTTACATCCTGATTAAGTTCTGTTTCGCACGCTTTTGCTGCTATTTTTTCCGGACTTTTTCCTCCAAATCCCAGAACCACTGCCAGAATCACAACCAGAACAACTGCTGCAACTCCAATCATTCTACTGGGCGATTTCATAATTTTCGCAATTCCAGAACCAGATGGTTTCTGCTTTTCTGATGCTGTATTTTGTTCGATAACAGCGCCACAGGCCGGACAAAATTTTGCATCATCCTCCAATTGTGCTCCACATTTTCCACAAAACATACCTTCATTCTCCTTTTTCACGCCTTAACAACTTTCTGTTTCCAGTTATTTTTTAGAATAAACTTCTGTTTCCGATTCATTTTTTAATGTAAGCTGTCCATCTTTAATTTCATAGTCCGCATAAAAATCAGTTTCCTCATTTACAGCTTCTGTCGTTGAATTAGATAAATACAGTTTTCCTTCTTTTTCCTCGTATTTTCCTTCTCGTTCCTGCTCTGTAAACAGAGTTTCAAATTGCTGAAGTTTATTTGCTTTATTTACTTCCAGATTATCATTTATCATCTCTTCTGTACTCGCGTATCCCGCATCTTCCGCCCATGCTTCCAAGCTCTCATATCCCTCATCCTCTTTCGATGCTTCCAAAGTATCTTTTATTTTTGCTTTTATTGCATCTTCATAACGTGTTATCACTTCTTCATATTTTTGCTCAAACTGCTCTGTATCAGATTTCAGCGCATACGTTCCATCTGTTTTAAATTCTAAAGTAAACGGAACATCCAGTTCATCTAGATCCACAACTTCCATGACAGAGCCTTTGTTCAGAACTTCCTTATTGGAATCACTGGTACTATCTATAATTTCCTGCATTTTTTTCTGGTTTTCCCACATTTCAGTCAACTCCGTGGTTGTTCCTTCTGACGTTTGAGAAGTTTGTGAACTTTAAGAATTTTCAGAAGCACAGCCTGACATTCCTGTTGCCAATACAATTGCAGCTACTATTCCCATACTTGATATCCGTTTCCACTTGCTGTTTTTCATGATTTTTCCACCTTTTTCAATAAGCAAACAGGCTACCTGCTTTTTTAAATTTTATCGTTCATATTCATACACTGATCCACAAACTTTTCCACACCCGGCATAACAATCGTGCTCATGTTCAACGCTTTTAGTCCCAAGGCAAGGAATAAAATTTTCTGCCAGATCTGTACTGCCTGAACAATTGCTGATGTTAAATTTGTGATAAAAACTTCGTTTGCATTGATCCGTATCACAGACAAAAATGACTCTATGCAATTAATCGCATCGGGAATCAGGCCAATCGCCAAAATGCACATGGAAAAGATAAACAGCAATGCTCCAGCTTTTACTGCACATCTTCTCAACCACAGATTTTCTTCTACCAATAATACATATCCAATTAAAATTGCTGCCAGCAAAAGTCCTCCTGTCACTCCTGCCAGATAAATTACGGCGCCAAAACAGCCTGCTGAAATACCAATTTTTGTTTTCTGCATATTTTTTCCTCTTTTCAAACGCATTTAAAGTTCAAACAATTTATTTATTTTTAAATGCATAATCTGCTTTGTTTCTTAATAGTACATTCTGCCCATCATTCCTGCCATACCGCTGCTGAAGAAAAGAAACAGCATTAAGACAAACACTACAATGGTAAAGCAAAAATACGAGCGCGCAAAGTTTCGTAAATTTACATTCTTTGTTCCGCCAAAGGAAAATACCAGCAACAGGACAAATCCAACGCATGGAATTGCAAATAATAATTCATATCCAAAATATCCCCACATGGAAATCGGCTGATAATCGCCCATATCTCCAACCTGTGACGGGGTTATATTCGAATAGTTCTGATTTGGTGCAGTCTTCGTATTGTTCATGTTACTGCCCCAAGCCGGCTGATTCGCAGCTTCATTCTGCTGTGTCAGGTCCGCACCACATCCTTTGCAAAAGCGTGCGCCATCCACATTTTCTGTTCCACAATGTTCACATCTCATAGAACATTCCCTCCTTCATCTCTTGTACATTTTATAAAATAAATAAATTGTTTGCTTTTTTTCATATACCACTGCATCCAAAGAAATCCCCTGGTAATTTCTTCCTTGTATTTCCAACCGTAGCGAAGGAACGTAGCTCCACAGGTAATCACCAGAATAATAGAAAAGAATTTACTTTGCTGCGCTTTTACATAGCGAAAGAAACACCAGCTTCCCATACAGAAAATCCATAAGAAAATTGCCACGCCTTTTTCCATTGAAAGGTAATCACATACCATCCCGCATGTGTCAAACCGCAGCCTGGACATGGAATTCCAAATAAAATTCGCATAGGACATACCGTCTGAAACAGAATCTGCATTGTTCCAAGGATCATTCCTGTGAGAATCACTGCTTTTTTATACTGTTTCAAATCTTTCTGTATCCGCTCCTTGATTTCTTTTCCCCTATTTTCTTCGGCAAACATGAATCTGACGGTTCTCACTCTCCCAGCTTCTGCCCACAGTTCGTGCAGAATATCTGACCAGGTTCTAATGCGCTTCCACAGTATGGGCATACCGCTTCCGCTGAACTTTCTTCTGTTTTCGTTTCTTCAGCCACCGCATTGTCTGTCTCCACCGGCTGTTCTGTCACCGCTTCTTCCAGCACTGGCTGTTCGGAAACTACTTCCTGTTCTTTTTCCAGTTCAACCTTTGTACCACATACCGTGCAGAACATCTGGCCGTCCTCCAGCTCATTTCCGCAGTTCGTGCATCTCTTTTTCTCTGTTGAAACCGCAGGTGCACTCTTTGCTTCTTCCATCACTGCCGGAATTTTAGTTCCACAGGAAGTACAAAACGCTGCACTTTCCGGAACAGAAGCACCACATACCGGGCA
>OHYF01001241.1_pt1 | contig 10586 bp, 9 predicted proteins | sample 1580111 | NCBI WGS metagenome assembly OHYF01 (sample SAMEA3882530, study PRJEB24775) | human gut metagenome | biome: human-associated habitat; feature: intestine environment; material: feces | place: Netherlands | collected 2009/2010
GTATTTCTGCGCATAGTCATGGCACGCGCTGCGGAAATCGGCGATGCTCATGGCCTTGTGGTTGAGCTTCTGCTCCTTGATGATGGCGCTCTCGATGGGCATGCCGTGGTTGTCCCAGCCGGGGATGTAGGGCGTGTAGTAGCCGCGCATGGCGTAGGAGCGGATGATGAAGTCCTTGAGCGCCTTGTTGAGCGCGTGGCCCATGTGGATGTCACCGTTGGAGAACGGAGGGCCGTCGTGCAGGCTGAAGCGCGGCTTGCCGTCGTTCTTTTTGAGCATTTCATGGTACAGGTCCATGTCGTACCAGCGCTGGAGCATCTCGGACTCCCGCTTGGCAAGGCCGGCACGCATGGGGAAGTCTGTTTTCGGCAGATTGATCGTGGCGTTGAAATCGTTCTTGGACATGGTTCTATCTTTCTCCTCTCAGAGTTGTATTTCCATCAAAAATTGCGCAGGGCGGTACGGCACCGGCCGTCCCGCCCTGGTTGATTGCATATTCACTCAGCTGTTATGCAGGAAGTGATAAAGCTGCGTGGCGTCATCTGCTGCACTGTCGGCCGCGGTGTCGTCGGTCTCCACCGGCTGCGCCTCCACAGGGGCGGTGGACACGGGGGCTGCTTGCGCAGGCTGCTCGACGGCTGGGGCTTCCGGCTGCGCGGGCTGCTCGACCGGCGCGGACACCGGCTCGGCCGGGGCTGCGCTCACGCTCGCCGGCTGCGCAGCAGGCTGCGCGGCCGCGGTTTTCGACCCGGAGAGCTTATCCAGGTACTCGAGCTGATTCATGCACAGATTACGCACATCTTCCAGAAATTTTGCGCAGGACGTTTTGGCGTTGAGGAGTTTGGCTTCCTCGTTGGCGGTTTCGTGCTGGAGGCCGCCAAGTATTCGGTCGGACGTGTTCTTGGCCTCGCCGAGTATCTTGTCGGCGCGGGCCTGGGCATCGTCCTCTATCTGCTTGCCGACCTTCTGGGCCGACAGTATGGCCAGACGCATGGCGTCTTCGCTGGCGCGGTACTCTTCTATCTTATCGACCAGCACCTTCATCTTGCCCTTGAGCACGGCAACTTCCTTCTGCGCGTTGGCAAGCTCGGTGGCCACTTCTTCCTGATAGTTCTGCACGGCGGCCATGTCGTATCCGCCGAACATCGCTTTTTCAAACGTTTTTTCCCGAATATCCTGAGGAGTCATGTTGGATAGTCCTCCATTCTTTCTATAGGTGTACTACACGATGGGCGCTGTCAGAGACAGTATGCCCGGATTTACAGGTGAAACTCGCCCGACTCCATATCGTCGAGCTGGTCGCCCATGAGGTCAACATTGAATGGCGTGATGATATACGTCGCGCTGGCCACGCGGCGGATCTTGCCGTCCTGCGCGTAGGCGACGCCGGACAGAAAGTCGATCAGCCGGCGGGCGACCGCCGGATCGGTCTTTTCCAAGTTGAGGAGCACGGCGCGGCGATCGCGCAGATGCTCCGCGATCTCGGACGCGGCCTCAAACTGCTTCGGCGCAGCGACCACGACCTTGAGCTGGCCGCCGCCGTTGTTGAGATTGACGACCTTGTCGGCCGCGCGGCTGTCGCCTCTCGGCGCATAGCTCGGCGCGGGGCGCTCCGATTCCGACGGCTCGTCGTGCACGAAGGCACTCCTTTTCGGTGCGGGCGCCGGGCGGCGGGCCGCAGCCGGACGCGCCTGCGCCGGACGGGCCTGTGCCGGGCGTGCCGGCGCGGGCTCTTCCGCGACCGGGATTGCTTCATCCTCATCATCGAAAAACTCGTCGTCGTCATCATACGGACGGGTCATTTTTTTCAGTTCATCCAAAAATCCCATTCGGGACCCCCCTTTACGTGCCGGCGGCTGCCGTGCCGCTGCACTGATCTCTGCGGAGTGTGCCGAGACGGCGCTCAGTGCCGGGAATAATCCCGCGCGCCAAAAATCGACGAGCCGACGCGCACCATGTTCGCACCGGCGGAAATGGCATCTTCAAAGTCTCCGCTCATACCCATGGACAGAAAGTCCATAAAAACATTATCGTATTTTTTTCTGCCGATGTCAACAAAAAGCTCATGCATTTTCGCAAAATATGCATGATTTCCGTCGGAAGTTTCTGCCACGGGCGGGATCGCCATCAGGCCGCGGACGCGAATATGCGCGCAGCCGGCGGCCGTTTCCAGCAATTCCGGCAGGGCGGCGGGGGTCACGCCGCTCTTGGCGGCCTCGCCGCCGATGTTCACTTCCAGCAGGATGTCCTGCACGATGCCCTGCCCGGCCGCGCGCTTTTCGATCATGGCCAGAAGCTCCGGCGAATCCACCGACTGGATGAGATCGACCTTGCCCACGACCTGCCGGACCTTGTTCGTTTGCAGGTGGCCGATGAAGTGCAGCGGCGCGCCGGTGTAGGCACCCTGGGCGAGCTTTTCGGTCATTTCCTGCACGCGGTTCTCGCCGCAGGCGTCGATCCCGGCGGCGACGGCCTCGCGCACGCGCGCGGCGTCGTTCATCTTCGTTGCGGCCACGAGCGTGATGTCGGCGCCCGTGCGGCCCGTAGTGCGGGCGGCGGCGTCGATGCGCGCGCGGATGGCGGCAATGTTTTCGGCAATGGTGCTCATAGTGGGTGGCGCCTCCTTATTTCACGACCTGCCCGTTGGACAGGCCCTTGCCGGTGACGACGATCTCGTTGCCGGCGCGCAGAGCGTTGCTCTCCGTGCTCTGGGCGACGAGACAGTAGTCGTCGGTCTGATAGATGATCTCGATCGGTTTTTTCTCCAGCTGCGCCGCCGTGACGACGTAGACGAACGCCTGCCCGTCATCGTCCATATGCACGGCCTTGAGCGGGACGCGCAGGCCGGTGTGCTCGCTGTAGACGACGTCGGCCGTCGTCTTGCGCATGGCCAGCGTGTCGGAAAGCGCCGCGTTGCACGCGAACACGACGGCGACCTTGCCGCTGTCGTCCGGCTCGCTCTTGCTCATCACGGTCGCCGAGACGGTGCCGGTGTAATGCTGCGGAAAGTCGAGCGTGGCGCTGCCGTTCAGGTTCAGGCGGTCGGCGTCGGCCTTGTTCATGACGGAGGCGAAGTACCACTTTTTCGCCGTGACGAGCTTGCCGATCGCGTTGGCGGGCGTGGCAGGGGTCGTGCGCTCGAGCGCGTCCACGCCGTCGGGCGTGAGGTTTTCGAGCATGTCCGGCGTGAGCGATTCGTATCCGTCGGTCGTGGACGTGAACAGGCCCGCGGCCGGGGCCGTGATGCTGCCGCGGCCTGCGCCGGCGTTTTTGAGCTGGTGCAGTTCGGCATTGAGCGCATCGAGGTCGCCCTGCGAGACGGTGCCGGTCGCAGAGCCGAAGAGCAGGGAGCTGAGATCCATGCAGAGGTCGTCCAGCTCCGAGGTGCTGCCGGCGGAGACGGCGGCGTTGAGCTGCAGGATGGTGCTGCGCACGTCGCTGTCGCGGTCGGACGCGCCGGAGGCGCTGCCCGCGCGCGAGAGCAGGCTCGAGACGTAGGCGATCTCTTTTTTTAGCTCGCGGGCGCGGCTGGCGCTGTCGAGCGCGGCCTTGGAGTCCACGCCGATGGCGATCTCGCCGCCGCTTGCGACCTCCTTGCCGTCGTCCACGGACAGGGATAGAAATTCCTTGTCCGAGGCGATGACCTGCTCCTCGCGCACGACGATGCCGCTGGCCTGTCCGCTCTCGCTGACGGTCACGAGCACCGCCGGGGCGGTGGCGTAGGATTGCTGCGTCGAGCGAAACAGGTACACGCCCAGATACACGAGCATGGCCGCGAAGAGCACGAACATGGCGATGTTCGTGAAGGTATTCGTTTTCTTCAAATCCGGCCCTCCTTTCGGCGGGGGGCGGCGGGGAGATCAGCCCTGCGGCTCGAGCGAGACCGGCCGCGCCGGGGCGACCGTCGAGATCGCGTGCTTGTAGATCATCTGCTGCCGGCCGTCGGCGTCGATGAGCACGACGAAGCTGTCAAAGCTGCGCACAACGCCGCGCAGCTGAAACCCGTTCATGAGAAACAGGGTCACGGGGATCTTTTCCCGCCGGATGTAGTTGAGGAATGCGTCCTGAAGGTTCTGTGTCTTTTGCATGATCGCCGCTCCTTTGGCCGGAGCGGATACACATTTATTTATCATAGCACAATCTGCCGCTCCGTGAAATAGTGAATTTATACAAATCCGGTCGAAATGGCAGTTTCCTCCGGATTTGTACAGGCCACTATTCTATACCGCGGCCGGATAAGAATTGCGTCGAAAGGCGGCACGCCCGGTCCATGTCCGGCGTTTTTTCGTGCCGGATCCAGAACAGGTCCGGATCGCGCCGCAGCCACGTGAGCTGGCGCTTGGCATAGCGCCGGGAGGCGAGCTGGATGGCGGCGACGGCGTCCTGCGGCGATGCCTCGCCCCGCACGGCGGCGACGGCCTCCTTGTAGCCGATGGCCTGCATGGCCGTGCAGTCGGCCGGGACACCGGCGGCCAGCAGCGCGCGCACCTCGTCGAACAGGCCCTGGCGCACCATGGCGTCCACGCGCCGGTCGATGCGGTCGTAGAGATCCTGCCGGTCGGCGAAATCGAGCGCGATCTTCGCCGCGTCGTACCGCGGCGGCACGGCGCGGGTCTCGGCGTCGTGCTGCGTGATGGTCTTGCCCGTGAGGATGTAGACCTCCATGGCGCGTACGATGCGTTTCTTGTCCGCGGGGTGGAGCCTGGCCGCCCGCTCGGGGTCGACCTTGCGCAGCTCGCCGAGCAGGCCCTCGCCGCCAATCTCGTCATAGCGCTCGCTCAGCTCCTGCCGCAGCGCGGTGTCGGCTGTGCCGTCGGCGAACGTGCGCCCGGCGATGAGCGAGTCGATGTACAGCCCCGTACCGCCGACGACGATCGGCAGTTTTCCCCGCGCGAGAATATCGTCCACGCAGGCGGCCGCCTGCGCCGCATAGCGCGAGACGGAGTAATTTTCCGCGGGGTCGGCGATGTCGATCATGTGGTGCGGCACGCCCTGCATCTCTTCCGGCGTGGGCTTGGCCGTGCCGATGTCCATGCCGCGGTAGATCTGCATCGAGTCGGCCGAGACGACCTCGCCGCCCAGGCGCTGCGCGAGCGCCACGCCGAGCGCGGTCTTGCCCGAGGCGGTCGGGCCGGTGATGACGACAAGTTTTGGCTGCATCGTGGCAGTCTCCTTTCCGTGAGGGAGAATTCAAAAAGATTATGTTGAAAAGTATTAGAAATGTGTTAGAATGAAAGCACATTTCCCAGTTTTCAAGAAGGTGAACCCATGAAGATCAAAATTTCTGCCGATAGCACGTGCGATCTTTCGCCGGAGCTGATCGAGCGCTATCACATCGGCATCACGCCGCTGTACATCATCCGCGGCGAGGAGACCCTGCGCGACGGCATCGACGTGCGTCCCGAGGAGCTCTACGAGTACGCAAATGCCACGGGCAAGCTCTGCAAGACCGCGGCGGTGAACGTGTCGGACTATCTGGCGTACTTCGCCGCGTGCCGGGAGGAATATGACGCCGTGATCCACTTCACGATCTCGAGCGACATGTCCGCCTGCTACCAGAACGCCTGCATTGCGGCGCAGGAGTTTACGAACGTCTACCCCGTGGACTCGCGCAACCTCTCGACCGGCATCGGCCACCTGGTGCTCGACGCGGCCGAGATGGCCGAGCAGGGCATGGACGCGGCCGACATCGCATCGGCGCTGGAGAAAAAGCGCGAGAAGCTCGATGTCAGCTTCGTGATCGACACGCTGGAGTATCTCAAGCGCGGCGGCCGCTGCTCGGCGCTCGTGGCCATGAGCGCCAACCTCCTGCACCTCAAGCCGTGCATCGAGGTCAAGGACGGCAAGATGGGCGTCGGCCACAAGTACCGCGGCAAGCTCGAAAAGTGCTACGTGCAATACATCGAGGAGCGGCTCAAGGGCCGCGACGACATCGACTGCCACCGCATCTTCATCACGGATTCCGGTATTTCGGACGAGACGAAGGCCATGCTCGAGCGCGTCGTGCGCGCGTGCCAGCCGTTCGAGGAGGTCATCCACACGCGGGCCGGCTGCACGGTGTCGAACCACTGCGGCCCCGGCTGCATGGGCATTTTGTACTATCACAAGTAAACGAAGCTGTACAGGCTGACAGGGAGCGCGTTCCGGCGCTCCCTGCTTCCTTTTTAAACAATGCGCTTGAAGAGCTTGTCCAGCTCCCGGCGCGTGAGCGTCACGGCGACGGGGCGGCCGTGCGGGCAGTATTTCACCTCGCCCGCGCACACCGCGTCCGCCAGACGAAGCAGCTCCTCGGGTTCGGTCTGCCAGCCGGCCTTGATGGCGGCCTTGCACGCCACGGTCTTGAGCACCTCGTCGCGCACGGATTGCGCGTCCATGTGCGCGCCGTGGCGCAGCTGCGCGCAGATCTCCTCGAGCGCGGGCAGTGCGTCCGCCGCGTCGAGCTGCGCGGGCACGCCGCGCAGAATGTAATCATTGCGGCCGAACGGCTCGAGCGTGAAGCCGAGCTCCGCGAGCACGTTGCCGTACTGCTGCAGCACGTCGGCATCGCTCGCGTCCGGCGTGAAGGGCAGCGGCTCGAGCAGCGTCTGCGACGGGATGTCGGCCGGGCTCTGCCGCAGGCGGTCAAAGTTGATGCGCTCGTGCGCCGCGTGCTTGTCGATGAGGATGAGCGTCTCGCCCTTTTCGACGAGGATGTACGTGTGCATCGCCTCGCCGATCAGGCGGGCGGGCGGCTCGGCCGGGGGCGCGGCGCTCTCGAGCGGGGATGGCGTTTCCGCCTCCGGCTCGATGACGGTCTGCACGATCTGCGCGGCCGGCATAGCCGGCTCGGGTGCGGGCGGCGTGCCCGGCACGGGGCGCGCGGGCACGGAAAACACGCGCGGCGCGGCGAAAGCCGACGCCGTCGGCGAGCGGAGCGCGGCCGTCTCCTCCGCCGGGGCGGCGGGGGCATAGGTGCGCGCGGGCGAAAATGCCGGCGCTGCGGGCGCGGCCGGGGCTGCTTTCGGCGCAGCCGGCACGAACGGGTCTGCCTTCGGCGCGGGCGCCGGTCTGGCCGTCGCCTTCGCCAGCGTGGTCACAGGCGCTTTTTCCGCTTCGAGCGCGGCGCGCGCGCCGTAATACACGGCGTCAAACACTGCGCGCTCGTGCGTGAACTTTACCTCGGTCTTGGCCGGGTGGACGTTCACGTCCACGGCCGCACAGCTGAGCTCCACATACAGCACGCACGCGGGGAAGCGGCCCACGAGCAGCGTGTTGCGGTAGGCCTGTTCGAGCGCGGCCTGCAGTGCGGCGGAGCGGATCCACCGGCCGTTGCAGAAGAAGTACTGCTGCGCGCGGCTGCCGCGCCCGGCGGCGGGCGAGGAGATGAAGCCGTGCACGCGCGCGCCGTCGGCCTCGCCCTCGCAGGGCAGCAGGCTCATGGCGAGGTCGCGCCCGAGCAGACTGTAGACGCAGCTGTCGAGCTTGTTGTCGCCGGGGGAGAAGAAGACCTCCTCCCCGTCGCGGATGCAGCGCACGGACACGTCCGGCCGGCCGAGCGCGCACCGCAGCGCGGCGGCGGCGCAGGCCGCGCCTTCCGCGCGGTCGGACTTCAGGAATTTGCGCCGCGCGGGCGTGTTGAAAAACAGGTCGCGCACGATCATCGTCGTGCCCTCGGGGCAGCCGGTCTCGTACATGTCCTGAATGTCGCCCGCGTCGAGCGTCATGTGCGTGCCGGATGCCGCGCCGCGCTGCCGCGTCGTGAGCGTGATGTGCGACACGGCGCTGATCGCGGCCAGCGCCTCGCCGCGAAAGCCCATCGTGCCGATGGCCTCGAGCCCCTGCTCGTCGTGCAGCTTGCTCGTCGCGTGGCGCAAAAACGCGATGCCTGCGTCCTCGGGCGCCATGCCACAGCCGTCGTCCGTCACGCGCAGATACGTCGCGCCGCCGCCGCGCAGCTCCACCGTCACGGTGCGGGCCCCGGCGTCAAATGCGTTTTCCACCAGCTCCTTGACCACCGAGGCGGGCCGCTCCACGACCTCGCCCGCGGCGATCAGATCCGCCAGATGCGGAGAGAGAATTTGAATATCGGGCATCGTTTGCCCTCCTTTAAGTACAGTCCATGGGGCGCGTGCGCCCCGCGCGTATATTATAAAGGATTGTCATTGAAAATTCCACCGCGAAATGCTACAATGTTCTATCACACTTCAAATTTTATCCGGCCAGGCCGGACAGGCAGGAGCATCGCATGAGCTATCAGAGAACGGAGATCCCCGAATCGGACATCCAGCACCAGTTGGATATCTGCGCGCAGCTGCGCGCGCACTTTACCGCCGGCGGCCGCCAGCCGCTGGCCATGGTCGATACCTACGGCTGCCAGCAGAACGAGGCCGACAGCGAAAAGCTGCGCGGCTATCTGCGCGCCATGGGCTTTGATTTCACACAGGACGAATTCGCGGCCGACGTCGTCGTCATGAACACCTGCGCCGTGCGCGAGCACGCCGAGACGCGCGTGTTCGGCAACGTCGGCGCGCTGACGCACACCAAGGCGCGCAACCCCAACCAGATCATCGCGGTCTGCGGCTGCATGGCGCAGCAGGCGCATGTGGCCGAGAAGCTGAAAAAGTCCTACCGCATCGTCGACCTCGTCTTCGGCCCGCATGAGCTGTGGCGCTTCCCGGAGCTGCTGCGCACCGTCTGCACCGAGCACCGGCGGGTGTTCGCCATCGCGCCGGCGGACGGCAGCGTGGCCGAGGGCATCCCCCAGCAGCGCGACGGCAGCGTCAAGGCATGGCTGTCGATCATGTACGGGTGCAACAACTTCTGCACCTACTGCATCGTGCCGTATGTGCGCGGGCGCGAGCGCTCCCGCCACCCGGACGAGATCGAGCGCGAGGCGCGCGAGCTCGTCGCGGCGGGCTATAAGGACATCACGCTCCTGGGGCAGAACGTCGACTCCTACGGCCGCGACCTCGACGAGGACGTGGACTTTGCCGACCTCATCCGGCGGCTCAACGCCATCCCGGGCGACTTTGTCATCCGCTTCATGAGCAGCCACCCGAAGGACGCGACGGAAAAGCTCTTTCGCGCCATGGCCGAGTGCGAAAAGTGCGCGCACCAGATGCACCTGCCCGTGCAGAGCGGCAACGACCGCGTCCTGCACGCGATGAACCGCGGCTACACGCGCGAGAAATATCTGGCGCAGGTGGCGCTCGCGCGGCAGTACATGCCAGATCTTGTGCTCACGACGGACATCATCGTGGGTTTCCCCGGCGAGACGGACGCCGAATTTGACGACACGCTCTCGCTCATCGAGACCGTGCGCTATGACGCGATGTTCACCTTCATCTACTCGCCGCGCGTCGGCACGCCGGCGGCGAAGATGCCCGACCCCTACACCCGCGCGCAGAAGCAGGTGCGCTTTGACGCGCTCGTTGCGGCGGCCAACCGCATCTCGGAGGAAAAGCACCGCGCTTATGAGGGCAGCGTGCAGCGCGTGCTCGTCGACGGGGCCGACGGCCGGGGCGACCATCCGCTCACGGCGCGCACGAAGGGCGGCCGCCTCGTGCATATGCGCGGGGACGCATCCCTTGTCGGCCGGTTCGTGGACGTGAAGATCACCGGAAGCAACACCTGGGCGCTCTATGGTGAGGAGGTATGACGCATGGCGGAACTGACGCCGATGAAGCGGCAATATTATGAGATCAAGCAGCGCAACCCCGACTGCCTGCTGTTTTTCCGGCTGGGTGATTTCTATGAGATGTTCGACGACGACGCGCGCCTGGCCGCGCGCGAGCTCGACCTCACGCTCACGACGCGCGACCGCAATGTCGAGGATCCGGCCGAGCGCACGCCCATGTGCGGCGTGCCGTACCACTCGGCCGAGGCGTACATCGGCCGCCTGATCGCCAAGGGCTACAAGGTGGCCATCTGCGAGCAGCTGGAAGACCCCGCGCTGGCCAAGGGGCTGGTCGACCGCGACGTGATCCGCATCATCACGCCCGGCACGGTCACGGCCTCGTCCATGCTCGAGGAGAACAAATCGAACTACCTCTGCGCGGTGTATCTCAGCGCGCAGTCCGGCGGCACGGCGTTCTGCGACCTCTCGACGGGGGAATTCTGCGCCGCGAACTACCCGGCCGACGCCGTGAGCCACATCCTCAACGAGCTCGGCCGCTTCGCTCCGCGCGAGGCCGTGTGCGCCGACGCGGCGGCGGAACATGACGACATCCGCACCTTCCTCACCAAGCGCCTCGGCAGTCTGGTCGAGGCGGGCGGCGACCGGTTTGAATATATGGCGGCGGCTGCGCGCGTGTGCGAGCAGTTCGGCGTGCAGAGCACGGACGCGCTCGGCCTCGGCGAGGCGCCGGCGGCCGTGTGCGCGGCCGGGGCGCTGCTGGCCTACCTGCACGAGACGCAAAAGTGCGACCTCGGCCACATCCGGCGGCTGGAGCTGCTGGGTGACGACCACTACATGGAGCTGGACTACACCACGCGCCGCAACCTGGAGCTGACGGAAAACCTCCGCTCCGGCGAAAAGCGCGGCAGCCTCCTCTGGGTGCTCGACAAGACGAAAACGCCCATGGGCGGCCGCCTGCTGCGCGCGTGGG
>OHYF01001243.1_pt1 | contig 10571 bp, 9 predicted proteins | sample 1580111 | NCBI WGS metagenome assembly OHYF01 (sample SAMEA3882530, study PRJEB24775) | human gut metagenome | biome: human-associated habitat; feature: intestine environment; material: feces | place: Netherlands | collected 2009/2010
GACCTCGGTGTTCTCGGTTTCGAAGATGCCGGTGCTGTTGTCAAGGATGAGCGACACCTGCGCAAAGCCCATGGGGCTGCGCTTTTCCGTGCCGCCGAAGATGACGTCCTCCATCTTGCCGCCGCGCAGCGTTTTCGTGCGCTGCTCGCCCATGACCCACAGGATGGCGTCCGATATATTCGACTTGCCGCTCCCGTTCGGGCCGACGATCGCCGTGATCTCCTGGTCAAAATTCAGGCGCGTCTTGTCCGGGAAGGACTTGAAGCCCTGGATCTCCAATGCTTTTAAGTACACAAAATCCCTCGCATATCCGGCGTCTGCGCGTGCAGAGACGCCGCTGATATCTCAAATCAAAGTAATACAAAGTAGAGTATACCGCCAAAAATGCCATTTTGCAACGGCCGGAGCGCATTTTTTCAGATGTGAAAAAATGCCGCCTGCGTTTTCGCAGGCGGCTGCATGCCGTTATTGCGGCATCTGTTCGAGCGCGCACCGGGCGGCGGACTGCTCCGCCTCCTTTTTCGTGCGGCCGGTGCCGCGGCCGATCTCGCTGCCGTTGAGCAGCACGGCCATGGTGAATGTCTTGTTATGGTCCGGGCCGCTCTCGGCGCAGACGGTATAGGAAAGCGTCTGCCCGGCGTGGCGCTGCACGCGCTCCTGCAGCTCGGTCTTATAGTCCTCGACGTGGTGGATCTCCCCCTCGGCCAGACCGTTGAGGATGTGCGTGAGGATAAAGCGCTGCGCGGGCTCCAGCCCGCCGTCAAGATACATGGCGGCGATGACCGCCTCCACCGCGTCGGCGAGAATGGACGGCCGCTCTCTGCCGCCGCTGCGCTCCTCCCCGTGGCCGAGGCGGATATAGTCGCCCAGATGCAGCGTGAGCGCCACACCGTGCAGCGCCTGCTCGCAGACGAGCTCGGCGCGCAGGCGGCTCATTTTCCCCTCCGGCATGTCGGGATAGAGCTGATAGAGCCGCGTCGCCGTGACCATACCAAGCACGGAATCGCCCAGAAACTCGAGCCGCTCGTTGCTGGTATAGCCCCGCGCGCGGTTTTCATTGGCATAGGAGCTGTGCATGAGCGCATTCTCCAGCAGCGCCCGGTCGCGGAACGTGTAGCCCAGGCGGGCCTCCAGCGCCTCCATCAGTCGCACTCCTTCGCCGCGTGCTTGTCCACACGCATATAGGAGATGTTGGCCGTGATATCATCAATAATGCCGGAATCGACAAAAGCGATCGCCTGACGGATGGCATTGTAGATCGCGCGCGCATCAGACGAGCCGTGCGCCTTGATGACCGGCTTGCTGATGCCGAGCATGGCCGTGCCGCCGACCTCGTTCGGGTCGAGCGATGCCTTGAGCGCGTGGAACTCGTCCCTGATGGCAAGGGCAGCCATCTTGGTCTTGAAGTTTTTCATGAAAATGCCCTTGAGCTGGCGCGTCATGTACTTGATGCTGCCCTCGATGCCCTTGAGCAGCACGTTGCCGGTAAAGCCGTCCGTGACGACGACGTCCACATCGCCGCTGAACACCTGCGACGCCTCAACGTTGCCGACAAAGCGGATGCGGCCGGCGGCGTCCGCCGCCTTGAGCAGCGGGAACGTCTCGTGCTGGAGCTCAGAGCCCTTGTGATCCTCGGTGCCGTTGCTGAGCAGGCCGACGCGCGGCGCGGCGATGCCGAGCATGGTGCGGGCATAATAGCTGCCCATATAGGCAAACTGCAGCAGATACTCCGGCGTGCAGTCGGCGTTGGCGCCGCAGTCGATGAGCATGACGCCCGCGTCGCCGTTCGGCAGCACGGGGGCCAGCGCCGCGCGGCGGATACCGTGGATGCGCTTGACGATGAGCGTAGCGCCGGTGAGCAGCGCGCCGGTGCTGCCGGCAGAGACGACCGCGTCGCCCTTGCCGTCGCGCAGCATATTGAGCGCGACTGTCATGGAAGCGTCCTTCTTGCGGCGGGTGGCTGTGCTGGGGTCGTCGTCCATGGTGATGACTTCGCTCGCGTCGATGATCTCGAGCTTGGCCTGCTCATTGCGCAGGCAGGCCTCAATGGCGGCGCGCTGGCCGACGAGCACGATCTCCGCGCCCAGCTCCTGCTGCGCGTGCACCGCGCCCTTGACGATCTCGTCCGGAGCGAGGTCACCGCCCATTGCGTCCACAAGAATTCTCATAGATGAAAAACCTCCTTTTGTTTCAGCCCGTCCAGGATCTGCAGGCTGCGCGCCGAGATCTCCGCGTTCTTATTGCGCTTGCCGCGCACGCGGTGATCCAGCGGTGTGATGATGCCAAAATTGATGTTCATGGGTTGAAAATCGCCGACGCTGCCGCCGGAAATGTACAGCGACAGTGCGCCGATGGCCGTCTCTTGCGGGAAATCGACAGGCGGCAGGCCGAGCAGCTGCGCGGCCGTCTCGATGCCGACGAGCGCGCCGGACGCGCACGACTCCACATAACCCTCCACGCCGGTCATCTGCCCGGCGAAGCGGATGCGCGGGTCGCGCCGGAGACGATAATACCGGTCGAGCAGCTGCGGGGAATTTAAATAGGTGTTGCGGTGCATGACGCCGTAGCGAACGAACTCCGCATTCCGCAGCGCCGGGATCATGGAAAAGACGCGCTTTTGCTCGCCGAACGTCAGGTGCGTCTGGAAGCCGACAATGTTATACAGTGTGCCCTCGGCGTTGTCGCGCCGGAGCTGCACGACGGCATAGTTGTCCTTTCCGGTGCGCGGGTCGCGCAGACCGACCGGCTTGAGCGGACCGTAGCGCGGCGGGCCATGACCTCGACCGGCATGCAGCCCTCAAAGACTGCACCGTCGTCAAAGCCGTGGATGGGCGCTTCCTTTGCGTTGCGCAGCTCCTGCACGAAGGCGGTGTACTCCGCCTGATCCATGGGACAGTTGACGTAGTCGGCCGTGCCCTTGTCGTAGCGGCTGGCGAAAAAGGCGCTGTCCATGTCCACGCTCTCGAGCGTGACGATGGGGGCAACGGCATCGTAAAAATGCAGGTCGAACTCCGGGCAGAGGCGCTGGATCTCGGCCGCCATGGCATCGCTCGTGAGCGGGCCGGTCGCAATGACGACCTCACCGTCCGGGATGGCGTCGGCCTCGGCGCGCTCGACGGTGATGTTCGGATGCGCGCAGATGCGCTCCGTGATCTCGCGCGCGAACGCCTCGCGGTCCACGGCGAGCGCGCCGCCGGCGGCGACGCGGTTGTGATCCGCGCTCGCAAGCACGACAGAGTCGAGCCGGCGCAGCTCCTCCTTGAGCAGCCCGACGGCGTTCGTGAGCTCATCGCTGCGCAGGGAGTTGGAGCAGACGAGCTCGGCAAAGTTTTCGGATACGTGCGCGGGGGTCATTTTCTTGGGTTTCATCTCGATCAGGCGCACCGGGATGCCGCGCCCGGCCAGCTGCCACGCGCACTCGCATCCCGCCAGGCCCGCACCGATCACGGTCACTGGGGTCATAGCGTTCCTCCTCGAAAAAGGCGGCCGGTCAGGCCGCCTTTCCAATTATGCTTCCTTCTTGGGTTTCGTCGTCTTTTTGGCTGCCGGTTTTTTGGCGGCCGTTTTCTTTGCCGCGGGCTTTTTGGCAGCAGTTTTCTTTGCAGCGGACTTTTTTGCCGCCGGCTTCTTGGTCTCCGGCTTCGTCTCCTTGGACTCCGCCTCAGCCTTGGGCTCGGCCGCGTCGTCCGCCGGTTTCGGCTTGCGCTTGTAGCCGCGCTTGTCGGGCGGCAGATAATTCGGGCACTCGGGGTTGATGCAAAACGGCTTGTTCGCACCCTTGCCGGCGCGTTTGAACATGGTCTTGCCGCACTCGGGGCAGTAGTCCTTCGTCGGCACGTCCCAGGTCATGAAGCCCTGGATGCTCTCGCCGCCCTCACCCTCGCCATGTCCCGGACAATCATGCCCGCGCTCACAGGCGTAGTAGGCAAAGCCCTTGCGGGACGTGCGCTTGAGCAGACGGCCGCCGCAGGCCGGGCACTTGCCGGGCATCTCGACGACGATGGGCATCGTAAAGCTGCACTCCGGGTAGCCAGGGCAGGCAAGGAAGCGGCCGAAGCGGCCGTTTTTATACACGAGCTTGCGCCCGCAGTTCGGGCAGACCTCGTCCGACTCCTCATCCGGCACCTTGAGATGCTTGCCCTCGAGCTGGATCTCGGCGTTGTTGAGGTTCGCGTCAAAGTCTTTATAATACTCGCGCAGCACGTCCTTCCACGCCATCTTGCCGGCCTCGATCTTGTCGAGGTCCGTCTCCATGTTGGCGGTGAACTTCAGATCGACGATGTTGCGGAAGTACTCCTCCATCATCTCGGTCACGACGATGCCGAGATTCGTCGGGCGCAGGTAGCGCCCCTCCTTGACAACATAGTTGCGGCTGAGGATGGTCGAGATCGTCGGCGCGTACGTGGACGGCCGGCCGATGCCCTTTTCCTCCATGGCGCGGATGAGCGTCGCCTCCGTGTAGCGGGCAGGCGGCTGCGTGAACTGCTGCTCCTTCGTGACGTTTTTAAGCTCCACGGCATCGCCCTGCTTGAGCGACGGCAGCGGACGGCGCACTTCACTCGTCTCCTCGTCCTTCGCCTCTTCATACACGGCGGTGTAGCCCGCAAACTTCTGCTCGGAGTAGTTGGCGCGGAAGAGATAACCCGCGCTGCCGGCATCCACGACGACGTTGTCGTACACGGCGTTGGACATCTGGCAGGCCGTGAAGCGGCCCCAGATGAGCCGGTAGAGCCGGTACTGCTCCGGCGTAAGGTCGTGGCGCACGCGATCCGGCGTGAGCGTGACGTCCGTCGGGCGGATGGCCTCGTGCGCGTCCTGTGCGCCGGCCTTGGTCTTATACGTGCGCGGCTTGCCGGGGTGGTACTCCGGGCCGTAATGCTCGACGATGAAGGACTGCGCGGCGGCGAGCGCCTCATCGGACAGGCGCTGCGAATCGGTACGCATATAGGTGATGAGACCGATCGTGCCGCGGTCGGTAATGTCCACGCCCTCATAGAGCTGCTGCGCGACCGACATAGTGCGCCGCGGCGTCATGCCCAGGCGACGGGAAGCCTCCTGCTGCAGGGTCGAGGTGATGAACGGGGGCGACGGGCTGCGCTGCTTTTCGCCGCGCTTGACGCTCGCAATTTTGAACGGTTCGGCCGACACGGCGGCAATAATCTTGTCGGCCGTGGCCTCGTCCGGGACATCCATTTTCTTATCGGCCGTGCCGTAAAAGCGCGCCGTGAACGTGCCCGCGCCGCAGTCGAGCAGCGCGTCGAGCAGCCAGTACTCCTGCGGCTGGAAGGCGCGGATCTCGTTTTCGCGGTCGACCACGATGCGCGTGGCCACCGACTGCACGCGGCCGGCGGACAGGCCGGGCTTGACCTTGCGCCAGAGCAGCGGACTGAGCTTATAGCCCACGATGCGGTCGAGAATGCGGCGCGCCTGCTGCGCGTCGACCAGATCCTGATCGATCTCGCGCGGGTGCTGGATGCTCTCGGTGACGACCTTTTTCGTAATCTCGTTGAACGTCACGCGCTTGGCCTTGTCATCCGGCAGATCCAGCAACTCCTTCAGGTGCCATGAAATGGCCTCTCCTTCGCGGTCCGGGTCGGTCGCAAGATAGACGGTGTCGGCCGATTTCGCGCGCTTTTTCAGGTCGGCGATCACGTCCGCGCGGTCTTTCACGGGCAGGTACTGCGGCGTAAAATCACCGTCAATGTCCACACCCATGGTGCTCTTGGGCAGGTCACGCAGGTGGCCCATCGAGGCCACGACCTGATAATGATTGCCCAGATATTTTTCGATTGTTCTGGCCTTCGCCGGAGACTCGACGATCACCAGATCGGTTTTTGCTTTTGCCATCGGGTCTACTCCAACTCCTTATGATTCTGCGCAGTGCCTGCGCGTATATTTAATGAAAAGCGTTTGCCCGGCTCCTGCCGGACGACGCCGCGGATCTGCAGCACGGTCAGCTCCGCGAGCACCTTACTCGCCGGCAGCTGCGTCTTTTCGATGATGAGGTCCACCTGTGTGCCGGGCGCATCGATCGCCGCGACGATCTGCAGCTGCTCGGTCGTGAGCGACTTCAGCTGCGCTTCCAGGTCAATATATGCCTCCGACTGCGGCTTGTCAATCCTTTTCTCCGCGACCGGGCGGCGCACCTGTGCAAAGCCGCTGCCCGTCTCCGGCGGCGGTTCAGGCGCCTGGGTCTCGGGCGCGGGCGCGATGTTTTCCCGCAGCGTGCCGGGAAACATGCGGCGAAAATCGCTCAGCACATCCCACGCGCACGTGGCCGGACGGGCGCCGTCCTTGAGCAGCGCATTGCTGCCGGCCGAGGCGCGGGAGTCCGCGTTGCCGGGCACGGCAAAGACCTCCCTGCCCTGCGTGACGGCATCGTCGGCAAACAGGAGCGCGCCGCTTTTCTCCGGTGCTTCGACCACGACCGTCGCCACCGCGAGACCGGACGTGATGCGGTTGCGCAGCCGGAAGCCAAAGCGCGGCACGGACATATTCGGCGCAAACTCGCTCACAACGGCGCCGCAGCGCGCGACCTCCTGCGTGTATGCACCCGCAAAATCCAGGTTGATCGCCGTACCGGACACGCCCACGCAAATGCCGCCGGCGTGCAGCGAGCCCTCGGCGGCCGACCGGTCGATCCCGGCCGTGAGGCCGGAGAGCACGATACCGCCGTGCCGCACGATCTCGGAGCCGAACTTGCGCGCGGTGCGCACGCCATACGGCGTTGCGCTGCGCGTGCCGACCACGGCGACGGCCGCGCGGTCATCCAGCGGCGGCAGCGTGCCGCGCACGTAGAGCACGAGCGGCGGGTCGTAGATCTGCAGCAGCCGCTGCGGGTAGGCCGCGTCCTGGATCGTCAGGATGCGGATATGCTCCCGGTCACAGATGGCGAGCGCGCGGTTGGCATCCTTCAGGTCTTTATCCAGCAGCAGACGCAGCTCCTCCGGGCGTAGCGGCACACGGACACGGTAATCCGCCTCCGTGGCAAAATATACATCCCGCGGCGTGCCGAAATGCTCCACGAGCGCGAGCTTCATCTTCGGGCGCACGCCAAAGCGCATAGACAGCCAGACCCAGTATTGCAGCTGCGACATTTGCGCGCCTCCTCACATCCCGGTGCGGGCGATCTCCCACATGACGACCGCCGCGGCCACCGCCGCATTGAGCGACTCCGCCCCCGGCTGCATGGGGATGATGATCTGCCCGTCGCACTGTGCGAGCAGCTGCGCGCTCAGGCCGCGCCCCTCGCTGCCGATCGCCACGGCGGCCGGCGAGAGCGGCACGCGCCGCAGGTCCTGCGCCGTATCCGTCAGCGCCGCGCCGTAGAGCTTGAGACAGTTTGCGCGCAGCAGCTGCAGCAGCTCGTCCGTCGCGCACGTCAGCACCGGCTGGCGGAAGAGCGCGCCCATCGCAGCGCGCACGGTCTTGGGGCTATAGAGATCGGCGCACGCGCCGGTGAGCACCACGGCATCCATGCCAAGGGCGTTCGCCGTGCGGATGACCGTTCCGACGTTGCCGGGATCCTGCACGCCCTCGAGCACGATGACGTGCCGCAGCGGCTGCGGCAGACGCATCTCCGGGAGGCGCACGGTAAAGACCGGGCCGGGCGAATGCATGAGCGGCGAGGCATAGGCGACGAGCTCCGCGTCGGCCGTATACTGCGCAGCGCCGTCCGGCAGCGGGAACGCCGCCGCATCGCGCCAGAGCACGGACGTGACCTCCGCGCCGAACTGTAGCGCCTCGCGCAGCAGCTTTTCACCGTCGCAGACGTACTCCCCCGCGTCCCGGCGCACATCCTTATCCCTGGCCAGCGCGCGCAGGTGCAGGATATATTGATTTTTCCGCGACCGAATCTGCTCCATAAACCTGTTCTCCGCATATTCCATTACAATGTAATTCAAATATGTTCTTCATCTTATAACATCGCTCCACAATTTTCAAGTCCCGAGTTTCAGGAATTTGCAAAGCGCTGCAAATTTTCCGCCGCATACCCCAGCAGCGCGGCCCTGTCGTTCGGCAGCGTCTCATCCATGACCGCGTCCAGACACGCCTGCAGCGCCGCGCCGACCGCCCGGCCGCGCAGGCCGAGCGCGAGCAGATCATCCCCGTTGACCGCGAGGTCTTTGAGCGAGAAGCAGGCATCCGCCGCGAGCAGCTCATCGAGCACGCGCTCCGCCTGCCGGTACGTCTCCACCCGGCCGGCACAGATGGCCGACTGGCCGCAGGTATCGGCAATGTGCAGCTCAAAAAGCTGCCGCACGGTCTCAACGCCGAGCTTGTTCATCAGCCGCCGGATGGGCTTTGCCTCCGGCGCGATGGGCAGGTCGTGATAGCGGATAAGCTGCGTGATGCGCGTGCGCCCGGCCGTGTCAAAGCGCAGGCGCGTGAGAATGCCCTCCGCCAGCTCGGTGCTCTTGGCCGCGTGGCCGTAAAAATGGCCGACACCATCCGGCCCGAGGGAAAAGCACGGCGGCTTGCCGACATCGTGCAGCAGCGCCGCCCAGCGCAGCACCGGCTCCGGCGGGATGTGCTCCACGACCGCGGCCGTGTGCTGCCAGACGTCCCGGTCGTGGTGCGGGTTGTGCTGCGCAAAGCCGAACATCGGCCGTAGCTCCGGGATCGGGACGGCCAGCACATCGGAAAATTCCCGCAGCACTGCGTCCACGTTCTGCCCGCAGAGGAGCTTTGTCAGCTCGCTGCGCACGCGCTCCGCCGCGAGATACTGCAGCAGCGCGCGATTGCGATGAATGGCCGCCGCCGTCTCCGGCGCGATCTGAAAGCCGAGCACGGACGCAAAGCGCAGCGCGCGCAGGATGCGCAGCCCATCCTCCTGAAAGCGGCGGTCCGGCTCGCCCACGCAGCGCACAACGCCGCGCGCAATGTCCTCCGCCCCGCCGCAGATGTCCACCAGCCCCGTGCGCGGATTGTAGGCCAGCGCGTTCATCGTGAAATCGCGGCGCAGCAGATCCTCGCGCAGGCTGCGCGTAAAGCGCACGGCGTCCGGCCGCCGGTGGTCGGTATAGTCCCCGTCGACGCGGTAGGTCGTGATCTCAAGCGGCAGGCCGTCGAGCAGGACGGTCACAGTGCCGTGCCTGAGCCCCGTCTCGATGAGCCGCTCGCCGGCAAAGACGCGCTCGACCTGCGCGGGCTCGGCATTGGTCGTGATGTCCCAATCCCCCGCCGCGCAGCCACGCAGCGCGTCGCGCACAGCCCCGCCGACGACATAGGCCTCCCAGCCCGCCGCCGTGAGACGATCGAGCGCCGTATGCACTTGTGACGGCAGGGTCAGCATGGGCAGCCTCCTCAGTTGTGGTGATAGATCTTCTTTTCCAGCGCAAAAATACGGGCACTGAAGCTGCCGGCCGGCACGGTCGGCAGCGTTTCCGCATAGATCTCCATGCGGCTGTCGATGAGGTCAATGTATGACAGCAGCTCCGCCTCCGCGCACATGGGCCGCACGGCCGCGCCGAACTCCGGCTCGCCGTGGTGCGAGAGCAGCAGGTGCTGCAGCAGCATGGACTTTTCCTCGGGAATGCCAAGCTCGCGCGCGGCGTCCGCGACCTCCTGCGCCCCCATGACCAGATGGCCAAGGAGCTGCCCGGCCGTGGAGTACTCCGTCACGATGCCGAGATCGGAAAACGCAAACTCCCGCTCCTTGCCGAAATCGTGCAGCAGCGTGCCGGTCAGCAGCAGGCTGCGGTCAATGACCTCCGGATACAGGCCCGCGAGAAAATCCGCCGTGCGCAGCATGTTGTAAGTATGCATCAAAAGGCCGGACAGGAAACTGTGGTGCACGCTCTTCCCGGCCGGAATGCGCCGGAATGCATCGAGGTGGCGCGCCAGCATCGTCTCGGCCACGCTGCGGTAATCCGCGTCCGTGATCGAGGCGACCAGCCGCTGCACGTCCGCCAGCGCGGCGTCCGCGTCGATGGGTGCCGTCGGCACGAGCAGCGACGTGTCATAATCGTCCGCCGCTTCGGCCATACGGATGCGGTGGACGCTGATCTGCAGCGCACCGCGGTATTCCGAGACGCTGCCGCGGATCTTTACGACGCGGCCGGTATCGTCCGGGCGCGCGCCGATCGGGCCGCTGTAGTCCCAGACCTTGATCTCCACGCTGCCCGTGCGGTCGCAGATCGTACCGCTGAGAAACGGTTTGCCGTTGTTCGTCGTCTTGAGCGCCGCCGCGCGCAGAATATAAAAGTCCTCGACATCCATGCCGGGGAGCATATCCGCAATGGGTTTATTGAATTCCATGGCTCCGCCTTTCCGCCCGCAGAGCGGGTCGTTCGTTCTATAGGATAACTATACATTGCCGTGATTTTGCCCGTCTGTCAAGCCTTTTCCCGCAAAAATCCGCCCCGCCGCCGATGGCTCGGCCTGCGGGACGGAGGCATTCAGTGTTCGGCGCGGGCGATCCGCTCGGCCGCCTGCCGGCCAGTCGGCGTGGCGGCAAGGCCGCCGGGGCCGGTCTCGCGCAGGCTGGCCGGGAGCGCATCACCGACCTCGCCCATGGCATCGATGACCTCATTGACCGGGATGCGGCTCGTGATGCCGGCGACGGCCAT
>OHYF01001260.1_pt1 | contig 10498 bp, 8 predicted proteins | sample 1580111 | NCBI WGS metagenome assembly OHYF01 (sample SAMEA3882530, study PRJEB24775) | human gut metagenome | biome: human-associated habitat; feature: intestine environment; material: feces | place: Netherlands | collected 2009/2010
CCTCCACCAGCACGCCGTGCCGGGTGATGCGGGGCGCAAGCTCCAGATTCAGTACGCTGATCAGGCTGCCCATCAAAGTACAGGTAGTCTCGTTGGAACGCAGCAGGGCAACCGCGTGCTTCTGCGCCAGTTCCTGCATCTCCGGGAAGGGTGCCAGCTCCTCGCTGCGGCAGACGATTACCGCCGGGGGCTGCTGCCGGAACAGCTGCTCCAGCGCTTCGTAGCGCTTTTCTGCCGTCAGACCGGACAGAAAGTTCATCTCTGCCAGACCCATGATCTGCAGACGCAGCTTATCAAAATAATCATAATAGCCCGCCAGAAACAGACCCGGGCGGTTGACCTCGGCGATCTCTACGCTGATCTCATCCAGCGCCCGGGGGGTGTATACCACTTCCATGCTGACGCGGTCGGTCAGCGTTTTAAGCGAAACATTGAACGTACCCATCCTGGTTCCTCCTGTATCCTTTTGCCGCGCTGTGCTGCGGGCACTCTTATTCTTATTATAATAAAATTTGGCGTCAAATACAACGCCCGGGGCGCTGTTTTTGTACTGCAGGCAGGAAACCGACGCTGCATCGCTGCCCGTGCACAGGATTTTTACATTTTTCTTACTTTACATGGGTTTTACATTTCGGCGATTTCAGATTTTACATTGTTTTTCTATACTTAAAGCACAGGAGAAAAACACGTCAAGAAAAGTGAGGAAAACACTTATGACCATTTTTAATGTCTTTTCGCTGCTGGGAGGTCTGGCCCTGTTTTTGTTCGGTATGGACATCATGGGCAAGGCACTGGAAAAGCAGGCCGGCGGCCAGCTGCAGAAAATTCTCAGCAAACTGACCGATAATCCCCTCAAGGGCTTTTTTCTGGGTCTGTGCGTAACCGCCGTGATCCAGAGCTCCAGCGCTACCACCGTTATGGTGGTGGGCTTTGTCAACAGCGGCATCATGGAGCTGCATCAGGCCATTGGCGTGATCATGGGCAGCAACGTGGGCACCACCGTGACCAGCTGGATTCTGAGCCTTTCCGGCTTGCAGGGCGACAGCCTGTTCATCCAGCTGCTCAAGCCCACTTCTTTTAGCCCTGTGCTTGCATTTATCGGCATTTTGCTGTATATGTGTAAGAGTGAGAAGAAAAAAGGTGTTGGCACCATCCTCATCGGCTTTGCTGTGCTGATGACCGGCATGACCACCATGTCCAACGCGGTGCTGCCGCTGCAAAATGAGGCATGGTTCACCAGCCTGTTCACCCGCTTCTCCAACCCCCTGCTGGGTGTTCTGGTGGGCGCACTGGTCACCGGCATCATCCAGAGCTCCAGCGCCAGCGTGGGCATCCTGCAGGCACTGAGCGCCACCGGCGTCATCACCTACGGCAGTGCCATCCCCATCATCATGGGTCAGAATATCGGCACCTGCGTCACCGCGCTGATTTCCTCTGTGGGTGCCAACAAGAATGCCCGCCGCGCCGCCATGGTGCACCTGTACTTTAACATCATCGGTGTCACCCTGTTCCTGGCTATTTTCTATGGTGCAAACCTGCTGCTTGACTTTGCCTTTGTCAATGAGACAGTCACTGCCTGGGGCATTGCCGTGGTCCACTCCATCTTCAACCTGACGGCCACCGCTGTTCTGCTGCCCTTTGCAAATGGGCTGGAAAAGCTGGCCATCCTCACCATTCCGGACGATGCCGAAAAAGAGAGCTTTGCTCTGCTGGATGAGCGCCTGCTGAACACTCCCGCCGTGGCTGTGGAGCGTGCCCGCGCCGCCACTGCAGACATGGCCGAGCTGGCCCGTGTGGGCGTGGTGCAGGCCATGAGCCTGACCCACAAGTGGGACGATTCTCTTGCCCAGAAGGTGCGGGAGGAAGAGGAAAAGGTGGACAAATATGAGGATGCACTGGGCACCTATCTCGTCAAGCTGTCCAGCCGTGAAATGAGCCATGCCGACAGCCAGAGTGTGAACACCTTGCTCCACACCATCAGCGATTTTGAACGCATCAGCGATCACTCTGTAAATGTTCTGAGCTCCGCCGAAGAGATTCACGCCAAGAGCATTGAGTTTTCCAAGGATGCACAGGAGGAGCTGCAGGTGCTGGAGGGGGCCGTGCAGGATGTGCTGAGCCGCACCACCGACGCATTTCGCAAAGGCGATCTGCACCTGGCCGGCAAGGTAGAGCCGCTGGAGACCGTTGTGGATGAACTGGTGCGTGCCATCAAGGCCCGCCATGTGGCCCGCCTGCAGACCGGCAGCTGTTCCATTGAGTATGGTTTTGTTCTGGAAGATCTTCTGACCAACTACGAGCGTGTCTGCGACCACTGCAGCAATGTGGCTGTTGCCCAGATCGAGGTTGCACAGGACAGCTTTGATACCCACGCTTACCTGAACGACCTGCGCTACGGCAACGAGACCAAGGAAAGTGAACAGTTCCAGCGCCGTCTGGATCGTTACCGTGAGCGCTATCTCTTCCCTGACAGCGACACTGCACCCGCAGCCGCAAAGGAGGAACCCAACAAATGATCTACATTGTAGAAGACGATGCCGCCATCCGTGAGCTGGAGCAATATGCACTGCAATCCAGCGGATACGAGGTGCAGAGCTTTGAAACCTCTGAGCCTTTCTGGCAGGCCATGCGCACCGCAGAGCCTGAGCTGGTCATTCTGGATGTGATGCTGCCCGGTGAGGACGGTTTCTCCATCTTGAAAAAGCTCCGCAATACCCCTGCCCTGCGCCGCCTGCCCATCATCATGGTCACAGCAAAATCCAGTGAGCTGGATACCGTGCGCGGGCTGGACTGCGGTGCAGATGATTACATCACTAAGCCCTTTGGCATTATGGAATTTCTGAGCCGGGTGCGGGCCGCCCTGCGCCGCTCTGCCCCCGAGGAAAAGCAGAATGTTTATGCCTTCCATGAGATCCTGCTGGACAACGCCCGCCACAGCGTGACTGTGAACGGCACCCATATTGACCTGACTTACAAGGAATACAGTCTGCTGCGCCTGCTGCTGGAGAACACGAACCTTGTCGTGACACGCGAGACCATTCTACAAGTGGTATGGGGCACCGATATTTCTGTTGAAAGCCGTACCGTGGATATGCACATCCGCACCCTGCGCAAAAAGCTGGGGGACGCGGGCAGATATATCTGCACCGTGCGCAAAGTCGGCTACAAGCTGGCCGACAATGAGGAGGGCGAGGAAGAATGAAACCGCAGAGCATGGAAGAAAAAATCAGTTACCGGCTGTTTTTCATGGGCTTCGTCGGTCTGGTCTGCACCGCCGTGCTCTGTCTCTTCGTCTTTCACAAAGCGTTCCGGGAACAGGCGTGGACCTCACTGGAGCATCAGGCTGATCTGGTTTCCGCCGGATACGAGCAGCTTTCCTCTCCGGATCAGCTCTCCGTGTTCGTCAACGGAGACCTGCGCATTACCCTGATCGCAGCAGATGGCAGTGTGGTGTTCGAATCCGCCACTGACCAGCAGATGGAAAATCACCTGTCCCGCCCGGAGATCCAGCAAGCCATGCGGGAGGGTGTAGGCCGTAACTGCCGCGATTCCCAGACCATGGGGTACGAGACCTACTATTACGCCATGCTGCTGCCCGGCGGCGATATCCTGCGTGTGGCCCAGGATTCTGAGACCATCTGGTCGATCTACGACGCGGCCCTGCCCGCCATCATCCTGAGCTGCATCCTGATGATGGGTGCCGCAGCGCTGATCGCCGGGCTACTGACCCGCAGTCTTGTCCAGCCCATTCTGAAAATGACGGATGACCTTGAGCACATTCAGGAAAACGTTCCCTACCGGGAACTCATCCCCTTTGCTGAGAGCATCCACTCTGATCGGCTGCTGCGGGAAAACAACGAGAAGATGCGGCAGGATTTCACGGCAAACGTCAGCCACGAGCTGAAAACGCCCCTGACCAGTATTTCCGGCTATGCGGAGCTCATTGAGACCGGCATTGCCAAACCCGCAGATGTGCCCGAGTTTGGCCGGAAGATCCATGTAGAAGCCAGCCGGATGATCCAGCTGGTGAACGATATCCTGCAGCTGTCGCACCTGGACAGCGTCAGCGAGACCCATGCACAGCCCGACATGGAAACGGTCGATTTGCTGGACGTGGCCAAGGATTGTGTGGAACGCCAGAAACTGAACGCGCAGCGCTCCTTCATCTCCCTGACCTATCTGGGCGAGAGCGCCAGAGTACTTGGCAACCGGGATCAGCTGGATGAGCTGTGCCAGAACCTGTGCGACAACGCCATCCGCTACAATCGACCCGGCGGCAAGGTCCAGCTCATCACCTCCTGCACCCGGGACGGCCATTGTACCCTGACCGTCAAGGATAACGGCATCGGTATTCCGAAAGATGCGCAGTCCAGCGTGTTCGAACGCTTCTACCGGGTGGATAAGAGCCGGAGCAAGGCCACCGGCGGCACCGGTCTGGGGCTGGCTATTGTCAAGCACATTGCCCGCATCCACAACGCCCGCATCAAGCTGGAAAGCGAAGTAAATGTTGGCACCACCATCACCATCGTTTTTGAGACCGCCCACTAAAACTGCAAAAAGCTCACGTCTGCCTGCACCTGCGGGCAGGCGTTTTTTGTTGTAAGCATTTCTCGCTCTGTTCCCCGCTTCAACGCCCGGACTGCACCCAGAGAGAGCAGATCATACCCATTTTCCCAGCAGCGCTGAACGGTCTGCACGCAGAGTTGCTCCAGTGCCGCACACTGTGCTGCTGTGGGCAGAGCGGTGCTCGCCCTGCGCTGGCCGGTCAGGGTCACGGCAAAGCCATCTTCTACGGCTTCCACCGATACCACACAGCGCCGGAAAGTCACCTGCCCGCTGCCCAGCGGAAAAGTGTGTTCTCCGCTCTGACCCAGCAGCAATTGTGCCATCTGGCTCTCTGCCGGGGTGAGCCGGGTGTTCCCTGTTTCGGTGAGCAGAAGCATTTCCTCCGCATTCTCAATGGCACCATCCGTCAGGATAAGCACCGGAGCCAAAAAGGCGTTCCGGCTCTCGTATAGGTGCGGAGCCTGCGGTGCGGCTTCTTTCACGACCTGCAAAAGTCGTTCCGGGAACAGTTCGTTTTCTCCGTCTGCTGCGGCCAGTTCTTCTCCGGAAAGCTCCGCGCAAAAAATGCGGGCAGACAGCCCTTGTACCGGCTCCTCTTTCAACACGGTCTCCGCCTGTCGAATGGTTTTTAAAGTTGTTTCGGCATTCAAAAGCAGATACTCGCACAGCCGGTAGCTTGCTTTACGGGGCAGGCCACGCTCGGCTTCAGTCAGAGCCGTTTGCAGGGTGTTTCCCCGCCCGGTGCAGAGTTGTACCCTTGCGGCGGCATCAGAAGCATCGGCGGCGGCTTCCGGAAACTGGTAGAGCAGACCCACCGTCCAGCTGTCGTCCTTCGTTTCGACGAGAAGGGCGCGGATCATGCTTTTCTCGGTATTCTCTGCCCGCAAAAATCCCCCGCACCAGAGCACCAGCACCCCTGCCGCCAGCCACCGGAGGGCACGCTGTTGGCCCGTCATGCGTTTTCCTCCGCAGGCGTAGGCCTGCCCCACAGCCGCCCGGCCAATTGACGCACCACCTGCACCAGCACGCAGAACCGGAACATTGCCGCTGCCAACCAGACCAGCAGCACAAGGGCATCAAACCGGGAGATGCTGCCAAGCCTGCCCGCCCGCAAAAGCTCGATACCCGGCAGGGCATTCCCCGCCCCAAACACCAGTTCCGTGCAGAGCGCAAAGCTGCCAGCCAGTATAAAAGCTTTCACCGGAAGCCAGACAGCGCCCCGCACCTGCTTTGCCGGGCAGAACAGCGGTAGGGCGAAGTATTCCGGATACAGAGGCAGGATAATCGGTTGAGCATCAGCTTGCATCATCAGACTTTCCCAGTGGAACTGGCCATTCAGCCCCAGCAGGCAGAGCAAACCCGCCAGCGCCGCCGCCCAGCACAGGATCGGCGCACAACGGACCAGTACGGCAGGTTCCAGTTTCCATCCTGCCCAGAGCAGCAGTGGGAGAAGCCCCAGCATGGCCATGGAAGAAAAATTTCCCCAGCAAAGCTCCTGCGCCTGACGGAAGGTCTCCACAGCCTCCCAGACAAACCAGAGTCCCAGCCCGCCGCAGACTATCCGGGAACGCAAGTCTGTACCCAAAAAACTGTCTGCACGCTGTTCTGCCCCGGCTGTCAGGGCGGTGATCAGAACCAGCGCCAGTGTCATGGGCAGGCCGCGCAGCAGAAAACTGCGGGTTGTTACAGGCGCACCCGTCTGTAACACGCACAGAGCGAACTCCGCAGTGAGCACACTCAAGGTCAGTGTTTTTTCAGAGAAACAGGATCGTTCCAACTTCAACCACCTCGTTTTTGCCAAATGGTAAAGGGCCGCCGGGAAAGCTTTGGGTAGCTGCGCCGGGTCACACCGTCCGGTGAGAGCGGCACCTCGGGGAAGATGGCATCCCGCAGGTAGGGCACACCCAGCGCCGAGACCCGGGTCAGCCCAAATAACACGCCCAGTGCGCAGGCGGCAAGTCCCACCGGGCCAGCCACCCCTGCTGCCAGCAGCACCACCAGCCGCAGAACGGTTGCCACCTCATACAGCGAGGGCGTGACGAACACCGCAATGGACGCGGCAGCAGCGGTCAGGATGACCGGTGTGCTCATCAGTCCGGCGGCGATGGCGGCATCCCCGATGATGAGGGCAGCAATCAGGCTGACAGAGTGCCCCAGGGTCTGGGGCATCCGCAGGCCAGCCTCCCGGATGATTTCCAGCATCAGGATCACCAGAAGCATTTCCCCAAACAGCGGCAGCGGCGTAGCCTGCTCTGCGGCCTCGATTTTGAACAGCAGCTGGGGCGGCAGGAGTTCCGGCAGGTAGACTGCCCAGCAGACGAACACGCCCGGCAGGAAAATGCTCAGGTAGAACGAGATATATTTCAGCACCCGCAGAAAGGATGCAAAATAGGCCGTTCCTGCATAGTCATCCAGGCATTCAAAGTTTTCGCAGAACAGGGTGGGCAGGATCAGCGCTGAGGGGCTGCCATTGACCAGAATGACAAATTTCCCCTCCCGCAGCTTTGCCGCTGCCACAATAGGCCGTTCGGTATAGCGCACAGGAGCAAAGGTTCGGATCTTACAGGGAAAGAGCCATGGCACAAAGTAGCTGGAATCCAAAAGCAGCTGCGGCCTAGCCCGCTGCAAGGTCTGCCGCACCTTTTGCACCGCTTTTGGGTCTGCCGTATCCCGGCAGTAACAGAGAGCATACTCCGTTTTCATCTCACAATCGGCTTGACCGATCTCAATGACCAGAGCATCATTGCGGAAGCACCGCCGAAGCAGGCTGGTATTCACCCGGAGCAGATCCGCAAAGCCTTCCCGGGAGCCGCGGAGATTTCCCTCCCCTGCCGGTTCATCCACCGAGCGGGCGTTCAGGCTTTGCACCGAAAAGGCGATGCCTTTTGCGCATCCGTCCAGCAAAAGCACTGCCATGCCCGCCGTCAGCCGCCGGATCAGGGTATCCCAGTTCTCCACAGGGGCAGGCTCTGCGGGCAGTGCGGAGTGCTCAAACAACAGCGCAAACACCTGTTCCCCGGTCAGCTGTTCTGCCGGGCCGGGCGGTGTGCGGCGGCTGGCGGCATCCAGCAGCAGCTGCCACAGCCCTTTCAGGCTGGCCATTCCATCAAACAGAACGATAGCTCCTTTGCAGTGGTAAAGCTCAAGCTCCTTCGCATAAAAATCTGCCGATCGGCCAAACCTAGCGTTGAGCTCCGCAAGATTTGCCGCCAGATGGCTGGAAAGCTGTTCCATTTTGCCGCCCCCTTTCTGGTAGCTTGTCCGCCGGGGCGGCGGTTATACGCTGGGAGGTGTTCCGGTTTGAAACTCTTGATTTTCCGTACCATCCTGATCTATCTCTGCGTCCTGTTTGCCATGCGGCTGATGGGCAAACGTCAGCTGGGGGAACTGCAGCCTGAGGAACTGGTATCCACCATCCTCATCTCCAATCTTGCTTCCATCTCCATTGAATCTGAAGAAGTACCGGTCACAGCCAGCCTGATTCCCCTCTTTCTCATTGCAGCGCTGGAGCTGCTGGGATCGATCCTCAGCTTCAGAAGCCAGCGTTTTTTCAACCTGATGTCCGGGCGGCCCAAAACCGTTATCCTGAATGGTAAGATCGATCAGAACGCCCTGCGCACCCTGCGGCTGACTGCCGCCGATCTGATGGAGGCGCTGCGCGGCAAAGATGTGTTCGACCCCCGGGATGTTTCCTATGCGGTCGTGGAGACCAACGGCAGTCTCTCAGTGGCTCTGCGCCCGGAAAAGGAACCGGCCACCCTCGCCGACCTTGGGGCAAGGGTACAACGGGCACAGGCCACCATTCCCTTTGTGCTGGATGGTCAGGTGCTTGCCGAAAACCTGACCACCTGCGGCAAGGATGCTGCCTGGCTGGAACGCACCGCACAGGCCAACAGCCTGCTTCTGGAAGAGATCCTGATCCTGGCGGGCAACGATACCGAGGATTATTTTCTGCTGAAAAAGGAGCCTCGTCAAACGGCAGGGTTCCGGCAAGGGGGTGCGGCATGAAACGTATTTATGTCTGCATTGGCATCGTAGTCCTGCTGCTGGCGGCAGCCTTTTACAGCAGCTTCCGGGTACAGCAATTCGCCGAGGATATCTCCGATGACATCGACACCGCCATGGAGGATATCCGGAACAGCGATCTGACCGGTGCGCGGCAGGCACTGGCCGAAGGAGCCGAGCTCTGCGACACCATGCGGGAGGGCATGAACCACCTGCTCCGCACGCAGGACTTCACGGAGCTGGAAGCCGCCCTGCGCGCCGCCGATGGCCATCTGGAACTGAATGCACCCGAGGAAGCCTTCGGGGAACTGCGCCGGGCGCAGGTTCAGGTAGAGACCCTGGCCTGGCTCTCTCATCGTATTCTTTGAGGATGATTGCTTTGAGCTGAACGGATGAGGCTGTGCACAATAAAAAGCCAGGCTTTCTCGTGAAGTTCACGAAAAAGTCTGGCTTTTAACGCTGGAACCTTAGTTTTTCTCTTTGCGGTCGCCCATCAGTTTTTTCAGCTCCGTGAAAAAGCTCTCGACATCGGCAAACTGCTGGTAAACCGAAGCAAAGCGGACATAGGCCACTTCATCGATCTTTTTCAGCTCCTGCATGGTCAGTTCACCAATGCGTACACTGGATACCTCGCGGTCATAGGAGCTCATCAGGCTTTGTTCAATGCTGCTGACAGCCCGTTCCAGTGCATCGTAGCTCACCGGGCGCTTGGCGCAGGCCCGCAGCATTGCGTTGAGCAGCTTCTGACGATCAAAAGGCTCACGGGAGTTATCCTTTTTGATGACGATCAGCGGGACGGTCTCCACCACTTCATAGGTCGTAAACCGCATGCGGCAGCGCAGACACTCGCGGCGGCGGCGGATCCGCTCACCGTCTTCGGTCGGGCGGGAATCGATGACCTTGGATTCCTCATCGCCGCAATAGGGACATTTCATAAATCGTTCCTCCTGATGTTGGTTCTTGGCCTGTCGGGCAAAACACGGTCAGGCTTTTTTGGTTTCAGCCTTTTTGCTCTTGCGGTCGTTCCACAGCACCCAGGCGGAGGTGGAAACACAGAGCGAGGTATACACGCCGCTCAGCATACCCATCATCAGCGGGAAGGCAAAGGTAAAGATGCTGTCCAGGCCGTACAGCTTGGAGACCACGCACATCACACCCAGTGCCATTACAGTGGTCACCGTAGTGATGATGGTACGGCGGGCAGACTGGTTGACCGAGTGGTTGACCAGCTCCTCGAACGGGGTCTTTTTCCCCATCAGGGCACGGTTCTCGCGGATGCGGTCATAGACCACAACCGTATCGTTGATCGAGTAGCCCAGAATGGTCAGCATGGCGGCAATAAAGTTGCCGTCCAGCGGGGTGCGCAGCAGCACAAAGGTGCCAAACACCACCATCAGGTCGTTCAGCAGAGCCAGCACAGCCATCAGGCCACCGGTCAGGCCGCCGATCTTTTTGAAACGGAAGCCGATATACAGCAGGATGAGCAGCAGGGAGAACACCACAGCCACCAGACTCTTCTGCAGGAACTTGGTGCCCATGGCAGCGCTGACATTGCTCAGGGACAGCTGGGCAAAGGCATTGTCCGGGTACTGTTCGTTCAGGGAGGTCAGCAGATTCTCCACCTGATCGGTGGTCACGGTCTCGTTGCCGGGCATGGAAATCTTCAAGGTCTGCTCCCCGGTGGCGACATTCTCGCCGGTCTGCAGGGTCAGGCCGTTGTTTTCCAGTGCGGTGGAGGCGGTCTTCTGAACCTCGGAGGTGCTGATCTCACCCTGATAGCTCAGGGTGATCATGGCACCACCCGTAAACTCCGTATCCAGCCGGACACCGAACACTGCAGCACACAGGATGATGGCCGCCATCAGGCAAGTGGAGATGGTCAGGAAGCGCTTGCGCAGGCCCACAAAGTCGATGGGCTTCTTTTCCT
>OHYF01001268.1_pt1 | contig 10443 bp, 8 predicted proteins | sample 1580111 | NCBI WGS metagenome assembly OHYF01 (sample SAMEA3882530, study PRJEB24775) | human gut metagenome | biome: human-associated habitat; feature: intestine environment; material: feces | place: Netherlands | collected 2009/2010
ATGCTTACGGATGGGCAAAAGAAGATTAGATTTTGACAGTAAAAAGGAAATGAAAACAGAACATTGAATAGGGAAAAGGGGGACTTATCATGTTACCTTATATAGCAGAGTTTCTTGGAACAATGATACTTATTATTCTTGGAGATGGAGTAGTAGCAAATGTGAACCTTAACAAATCCGGTATGAAAGGTGCCGGTGCGGTTCAGATTACATTTGCCTGGGGTCTTGCAGTTCTGGTACCGGCATTTATCTTCGGAGAAGCTTCCGGTGCGTCCTTTAACCCTGCGCTCACGATCGCTCTTGCGGTTGACGGAAGTTTCGCATGGTCCATGGTGCCCGGATATGTGATCGCACAGATGGCAGGTGCATTTGTCGGCGCATCGATCGTTTACCTGCTCTTCAAGGGACAGTTTGACGCTACAGAAGATCCGGGAACAAAGCTTGGTGTATTCTGTACAGGACCTTCGATTGCAAACACAGGACTGAATATTTTCAGTGAGGCAGTTGGAACATTTATCCTTGTATTTGCGATCAAGGGAATTGGAAACGTGACAGGACTTTCCACAGGCGTTGACAAATTATTTGTATTCGGAATTATCGTATCAGTAGGTATGTCACTTGGCGGACTGACCGGTTATGCGATCAACCCGGCAAGAGATCTTGGACCACGTCTGGCTCATGCAGTACTTCCAATCAAAGGAAAAGGAAGTTCAAACTGGGGATACGGTGTCGTAACTTTAGTAGGACCGGTAATTGGAGCTGTCGCTGCGGTATTGCTTTATGGTGCCATTCCGTGGTAGAATAATAAAAAAATAGAATAAGAGGCGTGAGAGAAGAGAGCCTGGCAGGATAACCGCATATTCGTGATGCGTTTACTTGTCAGGCTCTTTTTTCAAAAGCCTACGGGTATCAGAAGTGATGCCTGGAATATGGAAGACATATAGAAGGAGAGATGGAACATGTATGATGTGATGATAATCGGAAGTGGAGTATCCGGTTCAGCGGCTGCAAGAGAATTGTCCCGCTATAAAGCAAAAATCTGTGTATTGGAAAAAGAAGAAGATGTCTGCTGTGGAACGTCAAAAGCCAATAGTGGAATTGTGCACGCAGGATATGATGCAAAAGAGGGTTCACTGATGGCTAAGTTAAACGTCCGCGGTAATGCAATGATGGAACAGTTATCTAAAGATCTTGACTTTCCATTCAAAAGAATCGGTTCACTTGTGATCTGTCTGCGTGAAGAGGATATGGACAAATTACAGGCATTATACGACAGAGGTGTGGCAAATGGTGTATCGGGACTTCAGATTCTTAATAGAGAAGAAGTACTTGAGATGGAGCCGAACATTGCAGACAATGTATATGCGGCACTCTATGCGCCGACAGCCGGAATTGTATGTCCATTCGGATTAAATATTGCGATGGCAGAAAATGCCTGTGAAAATGGTGTAGAATTTAAGTTTGATACAGAAGTAAAAGAACTGAAAAAGACGGAAGATATCTGGGAAGTCCACACGAATCAGGGCGTTTTCAAGACAAAATATGTGGTGAATGCAGCTGGTGTGAATGCAGATAAATTCCACAATATGGTCAGTGAAAAGAAAATCCACATAACACCGAGAAGAGGAGACTACTGTCTGCTGGATAAAACTGCAGGCGGACATGTAAAGAGAACAATCTTTGCACTTCCGAACGAATTCGGAAAGGGAATTCTTGTATCGCCGACAGCACATGGCAATCTGCTCCTTGGACCGACAGCAATCGATATTGAAGAAAAAGAAGGAACCAATACAACAAGAGAGGGACTTGATCAGGTACTTACAAAAGCAGGGCAGAATGTAAAAAATATTCCGATGCGTCAGGTCATTACATCATTTGCCGGACTTCGCGCACATGAAGACGGACATGAATTTATCATAGAAGAATTAGAAGATGCGAAGGGATTCATTGACTGTGCAGGTATTGAATCTCCAGGACTTACCAGCAGTCCGGCAATCGGAGAGATGGTTGCGGGAATTTTGAAAGAAAAGCTTCATCTGGAAGAAAAAGAAAATTTCATTGCTACAAGAAAAGGAATCCTGGATCCAAACACTCTGAGTAAAGAAGAAAGAGTGAAATTAATCAAAGAGAAACCGGCATACGGTAATATTATCTGTCGTTGTGAGATGATCACGGAAGGTGAAATTATCGATGCGATCCATAGACCACTCGGAGCAAAGTCGTTAGACGGCGTAAAACGAAGAACAAGAGCAGGTATGGGACGGTGCCAGGCCGGTTTCTGTTCCCCTAGAACGATGGAAATCCTTGCAAGAGAACTGGAAATCCCAATGTCAGAGATCACAAAGTCTGGCGGGAAATCAAAGATCATTGTAGGAGTGAATAAGGAGGACATCTGATTATGAAAACATACGATATAGTAATCATCGGCGGCGGTCCGGCCGGACTTGCGGCAGCCGTATCAGCAAGAGAAAATGGAATCCAGGATATCCTGATCCTGGAAAGGGATAAAGAACTTGGGGGAATCCTGAATCAGTGTATTCATAATGGTTTCGGCCTTCATACATTTAAAGAAGAACTTACCGGACCGGAATATGCCGGAAGATTCATCAAACAGGTGAAGGATCTTGGCATCGAATATAAATTGCATACGATGGTAATGGACATCAGTTCGGATAAAATCGTAACCGCAATGAATCGTGAAGAAGGATTATTTGAAATACAGGCAGGGGCAGTGATCCTGGCCATGGGATGCCGTGAGCGTTCCAGAGGAGCACTGAATATTCCGGGTTACCGTCCGGCGGGAATCTATTCTGCAGGAACAGCACAGCGTCTGGTCAATATGGAAGGATATATGCCGGGAAGAGAAGTCGTGATCTTAGGCTCCGGTGACATTGGACTGATCATGGCAAGACGTATGACACTGGAAGGTGCGAAGGTTAAAGTTGTGGCAGAACTGATGCCGTATTCCGGTGGATTAAAACGTAATATCGTGCAGTGCCTGGACGATTATGATATTCCATTGAAATTGAGCCACACGGTTGTGGATATCAAAGGGAAAGAAAGAGTTGAAGGGATCACGCTGGCAGAAGTAGACAGCAAAGGAAAACCGATTCCGGGAACAGAGGAAGAATACACCTGTGATACATTATTACTTTCCTGTGGGCTGATCCCAGAAAATGAGATTTCCAGAGGTATGGGCGTAGATATGAATCCGGTAACTTCAGGACCGAAGGTCAATGAAAGTCTCGAGACGAATATCGAAGGCGTATTCGCCTGTGGAAATGTACTGCATGTACATGATCTGGTGGATTTTGTATCAGAGGAAGCAAAGACTGCGGGACGAAATGCAGCAGAATATGTGAAGAACTTACAGTCAGATACAGACGATGGGGAAAAGAGCAGTAAGGAAGATGCAGCAGATATTACACTGAATCCGGTAGAAGGCGTACGCTATACAGTTCCAAGTACGATTAATCCGGCTCATATGGATGAAAACCTTACTGTGCGCTTCCGTGTAGGCGGTGTATATAAGAACTGCTATGTAAGCGCATATTTTGACGATGAACGGGTGATACATAAAAAACGTCCGGTTGTTGCGCCGGGAGAGATGGAACAGATTAAGCTTACAAAAGAACAGCTTATGAAGTATCCGGATCTGAAGACGATTACAGTAAAGATAGAGGAGGCGTAGAGGATGGAAACAGTAACAACAAGAGAACTGACATGTATCGGCTGTCCGATGGGCTGCCCTCTGACCGTGACAATGGAAGCCGGTGAAGTGATCAGTGTAACAGGAAATACCTGTAAACGTGGAGACATCTATGCAAGAAAAGAAGTAACCAATCCGACCAGAATTGTGACTTCGACGGTAAGAGTAACCGGAGGAGATGCAGATATGGTATCGGTGAAGACAAAAGAAGATATTCCGAAAGGGAAAATCTTTGAGTGCGTAAAAGCATTGAAGACAGTAGAAGTACCGGCACCGGTGCATATCGGAGATGTATTACTGGAAGATGTCGCAGGTACGGGTGTGGATATTGTTGCAACGAAGAATGTTGGAACAAAGAGTTAGTTATTAAAAGAGTTAGTTATTAGAAAGCTGGCGCAGAGACATTGCCAGTAGAAAGTTTTATGGTTATAATTCTATCTGTGAGAAAAATGAAATGGATCAGATATATAAAGGAACCGAGGAAGATAGAATGGAACCATACTACTATAGTAAAATGAACAAAGTACAGCAGGCAGCCTATCATGCCATCAGGCAGGGCTTGCTTGAAATCTCAGATTCAATACAGATACCGGGAATGGAGGCGGAGGAACTCTATAACGTGTTCTTCCGCCTGCGCCTGGATCATCCGGAAATCTTCTGGGCAACTGGATATAAGTACAAATATTATTCAGATTCGCCTAATTTCATATTCATCCCGGAATATTTATTTGATAAAAATAAAATAAAAGAACACCAGAAAGCACTGAAATCCAGAGTAGAAAAGCTCATAAGACCGGTGAAAGACAAATCCGAATGGGAAAAGGAAAAGTATGTACATGATTTTATCTGTGAAAATGTGCATTACGATAAATTAAAAAAGCCATATTCCCATGAGATCATCGGACCGCTTGGACAGGGTGTCGGAGTCTGTGAGGGAATTGCAAAATCTGTGAAAGTACTGTGCGATGCGCTCGGAATCTGGTGTATGATCGCAGTGTGCGGGAATAATCCGGAGAAAGGAATCAAATACCGTCATACCTGGAATATCGTAAAAATCGGCGGAAAATATTATCATCTGGATGCGACGTTTGACAATACTCTTGGAAACGGGGAGAAGATGAGTGACAGGCAGGCTTCAAAAGAGATCCGGTACGACTATTTCAACCTGAATGATAAAAGCATATTCAGAGACCATGAGCCGCTTATTGCTCCGGCACCAGAGTGTGAAGATGGCGAGCATTTTTATTATAAAGAAAAGAAACTGTCATTTACAAAGACAGAGGATGTATATAAAAGAGCACTGCAGACAGCGAAAAAGGGAAGAGTGTTTACATTCCACTGGCGCGGCGGTTATCTGACGAAAGCTGTTCTGGATGAACTTCTGGATCTGATCCAGAAAGCAGGAAAAGAGAAACAGAAGAATGCAAGAATCAGTCTGAACTGGCCGCAGGCGGTGATTCGTTTTGATTATGTAGAGGATCATGGTGAGGCAGAACCGGAAGTTGTGGTTGAAGAGGCGAATGAAGGAGAGAAAGAATAGTATTTGATATTAAAAATGGGCATCCACACCGGATGCCCGAAAGGAAAAAAGTTATGAAAAAGAAAAATGATATATATAAACTCGGTTGTTGTTTTTAGTGAATAACCGAAGGATTTTTTAGGCGAAGTCAGATCAGATAAAAGATGATTCATATTTCTGATACCTGAGTGACTTCTTTGTTGTTGATGATTATATCATACATGGTAAATGTTTCTAATTTGTGTTATAGGCCTAAAGAAAATATGAAAAATCTTAAGATAATCTGTAGGAAATCTAAAAATGGAGAAAGACGATGAAGAAAACCAGAAAATACATTTCTGTCTGCCTGTGTGTGGTAATGTTTGCCAGCATGTGTCTGTGTGTAGGCTGTCAGAAAAAGGCGGAAACAATAGAAAAAAAGAAAAAACAGATAGAACTGTGGCACTACTGGGATATTCCGGGTAACCAGCAGCATCTGGAAAAACTGGTAGATCAATTTAATCAGTCACAGGATGAAATAGAGGTTAAAGTGTCTTATATACCGGATGAAGACTTTAAGAAACAGCTGGCACTGTCCATGGCGGAAGAAAAGATGCCGGATATTGCACTGGTAGATTCCTCTGATTTTCAATTCCTTCATCAGATGAAACCATTTGCAGATCTGACGGATGAGATCCCGGAATTACGGGAGTATTCGGAAAAAGCGCTGGCACCATGTTCCGTGAATGGCAGAATCTATGGTCAGCCGTTTGGAGTGAACTGTACGGCAATGTTCTATAATAAGAAGATTCTGGAGAAAGCAGGATGCAAGGTTCCGGAGAATTGGGAAGAATTCAAAGAGGTTGCGGAGATGGTCAGTGATAAAACGATAAAAGGCTTCGCGATCACGGCACTGCAGACAGAGGAAAGTATGTATGAGTTTCTTCCGATTCTGTGGTCTATGGGTGGAGATATCCATAGCATCAATACAGCAACCGGGCAGCAGGCATTTTTATTCTTAAAAGAGATGGAGCAGGAAGGAAGCTTAAGTCTGCAGAGTATTTCCCTTACGATGGGAGATCTGACGAATCAGTTTATAAAGGGAAAGATCGCAATGATGTTCAATTCCTCTATGGCAATCGACAGTATCCGTGAAGGCAATCCGGATCTTGAATTTGGTGTTGCGGCGATTCCATGCGGGAATCCACAGGTTACGGTGGCCGGAGGAGAGATTCTGGCGGTGGCAGATAATGAAAATAAGGAATATGCGATTCAGTTTTTGAAATTTCTTGCGGACAAAAAGCGGATGAAAGAGTACATAGATGAGTTCGGATTTCTTGCACCAAGGCAGGAGATTATGCAGCAACAGTTTGAAAATGATAAGGAAAAAGGGACATTTATAGATCTGTATCAGAATGCCAGGACAAGAGAGATCAGCAGAAACTGGCCGCAGATCTCACTGACACTTTCGGATACCTTAAGAGAAATCCTGGTAAATGAAAACGATTCACAGACTATACTGGACAAAAGTGCAGAAAAGATAGAGAGTATTGGAGCAGAAAACAGATGAAAAAGAGAAAGAAAAATCTCCGGCAGATATTAATACCGGCATTTATCATTACGGCATGTATTCCGCTTGCTATTTTTGCACTGATATCGCAGGAGAGATTAAAGACAAGTACATTAGAGAATATGAACAATCAGGCAGAGGCTGACCTGCAGAAAGCAAATCAGAGCCTGAATATGACGCTGGATAAATACGAAACGTTACTTTATGCTATTACAACAGATGAAGAATTTCTGAGCCTTGTAGTAAATGCAAATGATTCGGAAGAAATTCCGGAAGCGGATGCATATAATATGAGAAGAGATTTTGCCCATATCTGTAATAGAAATGAAGGAGTTGACGGAATCCAGCTTGTGCTTTCAGACAAGAGGCGGATATTTTACGACCGACTGTCGTCATCTTCGGTGAATAGTACATGGATGGAAAAGGTAAAAATTCCGGATGAGACAAAGCTGCTGTCCTATGATGTTGATAAAGATACGGACAATCCTGAGCGTATGTTTCATATCGGGAGAAAGGTGGTTAATTACTGGGATATCAGTGAGGATCTAGGATATGTAATCCTGTCTGTCAATCTGGATGAACTGGAATCGGTATTAAGCGCAGGAAAAGGGTCCAGAGTATATCTTGTGAAAGACGGAGTGATCGTAGGGGCAGAAGATACAAAGATGCTTGGTCGGCAAGAGAAGGCTTTGGATAGTGCAAAGGTTAATCAGAAGGCAATCAAAAATGCCAGAAGCGGCTGGTCGATCCTCTTATGTCAGTCGATCCGTGAATATCAGAAAGCAATTGAAGAACAGGTGATATTCTGGATCATGGTAGCGCTTGCTGTTCTGCTGATCTTTGTCCTTCTGATCTATCGTGTTACCAAACCGGTCATGATATCGGTAAATGACATTGTGGATGCAATGAAAAATCTCGAAAAAGATAATTTCCGGGAAAAGCTTGAAGTCAAAGAAAAAGACAGTACAGAGATTCAGGAAATATCTGAAGGATTTAATGAAATGTCGGAACGTATCCACAATTTGATCGGACAGGTAAAAGAATCGGCAATGGAGCAGAAGAATGCAGAAATCTCTGCATTAGAGGCTCAGATCGATCCACATTTCCTTTATAATATTCTGGATACGATTAACTGGAAAGCAATTGAGAATGAACAATATGAGATCAGCGAGATGTTGGTGGCACTTGCGGACATCCTGCGCTATGCGATCAATGATGCCGGTGAATTTACCACAATTGATGCGGAAAAAGGATGGCTGGAAAAATACATCCTTCTCCAGCAGGAAAAACTGGGAGAAGAGATTGAACTGGAATTTAAAATTCAAGATTCGTACGGGAAATGCAAGATTCACAAGATGCTGCTGCAGCCATTTGTGGAGAATGCGATCAAATATAGTTTCCGTGGTTATGAAGGAGCACATCGTCTGACGATCGAGGTATCCAAAGCGGAAGAACAGATGCATATTATTATCGCAAACAACGGCCGGCATATAGAAGAAGATCAGTTGAAAGACCTGAATATGGGAAAAGAGATCAAGAATCATTTTGGAATCTCGAATGTAAGAAAACGTCTGAAACTTTATTACGGAGAAGATGCAGTGATTTATTTTGAAAATGTATCTCCAAGTGGAGTGAAAGTACATTTGTTTGTGCCATTGCAGGAGGAACAAAAAGATGAAGATAGCAGTTATTGAAGATGAAAAACCGATCAGAGAAGGACTTGTACATATTTTAAATAAGATAAGTCCGGAATATCAGGTCGTAGGCAGTGCGGAGAATGGAGCAGAAGGACTGATACTTCTGGAAGAGGAAATGCCGGATCTGATCATGTTGGATATCCAGATGCCGGATATGGATGGATTGCAGATGCTGAAAGAAGCACGGGCAAGAGGAATCTATACAAAAGTGATTATTCTTACAGCTTACTCGGATTTCAGCTATGCGAAAAAAGCAATCGAACTGGGAATTGAAAATTATCTGCTAAAACCGGTAAATCTGACAGAACTAAAGAAAACGCTGGAAAAAATTAAAGAAGAGTTATTTGTAGAACAGAGGGGAAAGAATTCTCTTTCATTGGAAAAGATTCTGAAGGATATCCTGGATGGTGAATATGAGAAGAATGAAAGGCTGGACGCTGTGCTGGCAGATAATTATGGAATTATTCAGGGACACAGCCTGTATTGTATGTACATTTTCCTTGGAAAATATTATGAAAGTGAGAAGAAAGAAGTCGGATTATTTCTGGAGGAATTGAAAGAACACAATCCGGAACAGAAACTGTGTTGGCTGCCTCGTGAAAAACAACAGGCTGCATTGGTCTGCTTTTATGGTGAGGAAGATGTCAGTAAATTATTGAAATACGTAAAACATTCGGTAGTACCGGCATGTTCCGTAAGACTGCATGACCGTGGCGTATTTACATGGAAGGAATGTAAGGGACTTAATAGACTGACTGAGACAGAGCTGGAATTAGAAAAGGCATGTGGCTGGCATCTGATACTCGGAGACAGGGTATTGATTGAATGCGAGAAAATTCTACAGATGAGAACGTATCAGTTCATTTATCCGGCAGAGCTGGAAAACAGGGCCAGAAGTGCAGTAATACATATGAATGCAGAAGAATTTACCGGTTGTTTTCAGAAATTCATGAAATATGGACGCATAGAAGTACACAGTCCACAGGAACTCAGAGAAGTGTGTATCCGTTTCGCATATGCGATAATCAATACAGCCAAGGAGTGTGGCACATTGCGGGATGAGGAATTGATGGTTCAGAGAGTGTTAAAGACAATCTTAGGTGCAGTTTCCTGGGAGGAGATAGAAGCAGTCATGATGGAATTATTCTCCAGGATCGAGATAAGTCAGATCAACCAGACATCTTCTGAATATCTGGTACAAAAAGCACTGACAATTATGAAAGAATGTTATAGTGACGGGATTACTTTGGAAGAAACAGCCAGAAGACTTCATGTTACAGAGCAATATCTGGGAACACAATTAAAGAAAGAAACGGGGACTTCCTTTACGGAGACGGTACGAAAATTTAAAATCATGCATGTGAAAGAATTACTTCTGGATACAGATCTGAAATTAAATCAGATAGCTGCAATGACTGGATTTTCCAATCCAAAGTATATGAGTAAAGTATTTAAACAGGAAGAAGGGATGCTTCCAAATGAATACAGGCGGATTAATGCATAACAGTTTATAAAATTACTCCTTTCCGAAAAAATTGCTCCTTTTTAAAATTTGGATTCTGATATAGTGGGTTCAGAACAAAAAAGAGGAGGAATTAAGATGGAAGCGGTTGATAAAATATCCGTCGGAGTGAGTAAAGAAAAAGCCGGACAGAATACACAGGAAGCCATCACAGAGAATGCGGATGGAATGAAAGTATCTCTGGGAGAGAAAATCTGTTATGGAGTAGGTGATATCGGAGCAAATCTGGTATGGACAACGGTAGCCTCTTTCCTGACGATATATTGTACTGATGTGGCAGGTATTGCTGCAGGAGTAGTAGGAACACTGATGCTGATCGCCAGATTATTCGATGGCGTATCGGATCTTTTTATGGGAATCATTATAGATAAGACGAACACCAGATGGGGAAAAGCCCGTCCGTGGGTACTCTGGAGTGCGCCACCGCTGGTCATCAGCCTGATCATG
>OHYF01001280.1_pt1 | contig 10404 bp, 8 predicted proteins | sample 1580111 | NCBI WGS metagenome assembly OHYF01 (sample SAMEA3882530, study PRJEB24775) | human gut metagenome | biome: human-associated habitat; feature: intestine environment; material: feces | place: Netherlands | collected 2009/2010
CCAGCAGGGAGATAAGTATCATATCGAGATACCTGTTCTGATCTTCCCCATTTCGTTTCGCTTCAAGTGTCACAAGTCCCATTCCAAGAAGAGCACCCACAGCAATCAGTACTCCATATATGGTAAATTCCATTCCAAATATCTGAAATGAGCGCGGCACATAATCAAAGACCAGGCCAGGTCCCGGAAAACGTATCGACATTTCCATAAATCACCTGTTCATCATACATTGAATCGGAATAAGATCACATCTCCATCCTGTACAACGTATTCTTTACCTTCCATTCTTACAAGACCTTTCTCTCTGGCACCTGCATAGGAACCACAGTCCAGAAGATCCTGATAATTTACAACCTCAGCTTTAATAAATCCTCGCTCAAAATCTGTATGGATCTTACCTGCTGCCTGCGGAGCCTTTGTTCCGATTTTAATCGTCCATGCTCTTGTCTCATCCTCACCTGAAGTAAGGAAACTCATCAGTCCAAGGAGATGATAGCTTGCTTTTACAAGTTTCTCAAGTCCTGATTCTGTCAGTCCCAGATCCTCCAGGAACATTTTCTTCTCATCATCATCCAGTTCAGAGATCTCTTCTTCGATTTCTGCACAGATAACGAAAATCTCACTGTTCTGCTCTGCCGCATATTTGCGCACTGCCTGTACATGGCTGTTGCTTTCACCGTCATCAGCCAGATCTCCTTCTGCTACGTTTGCTGCATAGATCACAGGCTTCCAGGTAAGCAGATTATAAGTAGACATCCAGGCTTCTTCATCTTCATTTTCCATTTCCATAGTGATTGCCATCTTGCCATCTTCCAGATGTGTTTTTACCTTCTGAAGGAAATCAAGCTCCTTGGCAGCCTCTTTGTCCATGCGTGCTGTTTTTGTAACTTTTGCAATTCTTCTCTCAAGGATCTCAAGGTCTGAGAAGATCAGCTCCAGATTAATAGTTTCAATATCACGGATAGGATCAATACTTCCATCTACATGGATAACATTGGAATCTTCAAAGCAGCGGACTACATGAACGATTGCATCTACCTCACGGATATTTGCAAGGAACTGGTTTCCAAGGCCTTCTCCTTTGGATGCTCCCTTTACAAGTCCTGCAATATCTACGAATTCAATTACAGCAGGTGTCACTTTCTTAGAATGATAAAAGTCTCCGAGAAGCTTCAGTCTCTCATCCGGCACTGTAACAACACCTACATTAGGGTCAATGGTACAGAACGGATAATTTGCAGATTCTGCGCCTGCCTTTGTCAATGAATTAAATAATGTACTTTTTCCAACATTGGGTAATCCGACGATTCCTAATTTCATTTTTTATATTTCCTCCTATAAATCCTTTGATTTTATCCCAGTCCAATAGCTAAATCTTTGATTGACCAACATATCAAATGACAATCAAGTGGATATTCACAATCCAAGCTCTTTGCCTTTTAAATCTTTTCCCATATTTCAGCTTCTCTCATCAGAAGTCCTAATACAGTACTTTGTATTATACCATAGCATCTTATCTTTGTGAATATTCATTTTCATCTCATCTCCTGCTAATATTTCCACACTTTTCGAAATGAATTTTTCAAATTCTTCTCTCGCCTTATTTCTATTTCTAATTTTTGTAAAAATCATTTTTATGCCGGCTCAAAAAATGTCCTTACACATATTCAAAAGATGAAGGGCATAAATACAGCCTCTTATAGAATACTTGAAAACAAAAAAGCACTCACCTATTTCAGGTAAATGCCTTAGTCAAGCGGATATTCACAATCCGCTTTGCTACTTGCTCATAACCGAATAACTGCTCCGCAGTTTATCAGAAAGATTCAGCCTTCCCCTCCGGGAAAATAATTTTAAACACAAAGAAAAAAATCACCATGGAAACTCCACCTGTGATAATTGTCACAAGCATGTTATAGACTGCCGGTGCCACATATGCAGATGCAACTGGCATCCACAGATTATTAAATCCATTACAGATCAGTGAAATTACCACCCATGCTATAAAATACCAGATTGCCTGATATACAGGATTTCCATGGCTTTTAAAAGTAATATTTCTCTGAAGCGGAAAATTGATACACTGTGCAAGAAATGACCCCAATTCATAACTGATAAAATAGCCAAGTCCACCACCGATCAATATATTTCCCGTTGCATCACGCAATACATTATACCCCAGCAAACTCCATGTAAATTTTACTCCAAACAGATTCATGGAAACCTTTGGCCACATAAATTCTGTACCAGCCAGACCAATTCCCAAAATCCCTGGTAAAAATGTAAATACAAGATACTGGAATACCGTCACGCCCATACTGAATATAACAAAATAGAATATCTGATAAAGCCATTTTGCAATAGCAGAATGTTTCTCTTCAAAACATTTCCATATATTTTTTATATGATTCATCTGCACTTTCCTCCGGCTCCTTTTAATAATTTTTCATATTTCTTATTATTTCTTCTGTTTCTGAAATATCCGCCAACTACTTTTTTTACTCCAAGCATAAAGTGGCCATTCACAGCATCGACAATTCCATATACCATTTCCATACTGACTGCCCCACCGGTCATCTTGGCAATCCCTCGAAACGGCATATTGTAAATAAAAAGAATATTCAGATCCGGCTTTCCCTGTGCCTCACTCTTCTTTTTCATTTTTGTGAGACATCTATATATCAGTCTTGCAAGTCGGCTTTTTGCATAATACATCTGACAAATTGCATCATTGATTTCCAGATTTCCACTCCATCTTCTGTTCGGTATCTCATGGCCAAGAAGTTCACGAAATTCCTTATCTGATATTTTCTGCACGATTCCTGTATAATAGTAAGGCATTTTTGCCGGATTATAAGGATATCCTTTACTGTTTCCTGTTCTCTCGGTCATACCTGTTAAACGAATATCTGCAACACTGGCTCCTACCATAATCTGATAAGTTCCTGTTTCTATTTCCCACTGTCCCGTTTTTATATTCCAATAACGGAATGTCTTATCATCAAACGGAATCCTGAGCTGTCTGCTTTCTCCTGCCTTTAGATAAACTTTTGCAAAACCTTTCAGTTCTTTTTCCGGTCGGAACACGATTGCATTAGGAAGTCCTACATACATCTGAACAACCTCTGCTCCATCTTTGTCACCTGTATTGGTAACCGAAACTTTGATTCCATCCTCTTCTATGATAAGATCAGAATATGTAAATTCCGTATAGGAAAGCCCAAAGCCAAATGGATATTGCACCCGGACTTTTGAAGTATCATAATAGCGATATCCCACATAAACACTCTCTCGGTATTCCGATGTTTTCTCATTACTTGGATAATATCGGAATGCCGGTGTCTGTTCATAAGATATGGGATATGTTTCTGCCAGTCTTCCTGATGGATTCACTTTTCCGGTCAGAATATCCAATGTTGCAGAAGCACCTGCCTGTCCATTCAGATAGCCATGCAAAATCGCTTTGCAGCAGGTGTGCCATGGCATTTCTATCGCAGATCCTGCACTCAGTATTCCAATAATATTTTCATTCACTTTACTGATATCCTGCAGAAGATCTATCTGATCCTGCGGAATACGCATATGGGTTCTGTCCAGTCCTTCTGATTCGCTGATCTCATCAAGACCAAAGCAGAAAATTACAATATCTGCGTTCATGGCCAAATTTAATGCAAACTTTCTATCATTCTCATCTACATCTCCATTTCTATGATAGCCTCTTGTCATTCCCAGAATATTCAAATCATATTGCTGCAAAATCGATGACATATCTTCTACTTTTGTTGGATTGACCATAGAAGATCCTGCCCCCTGATATCTGGGTGAAAAAGCAAAATCTCCAATAACAGCGATGGATTTTTTGGTATCCAGCGGAAGAATCTGTTTTTCATTTTTCAGAAGAATCATGCTTTCTGCTGCTGCTTTCCTTGCCAGTTGATGATGTGCGTTTCTGTCAAAGTTTTTATCTGAAAGCTTCTTCCCTGATGTCAGTTCCATCACTGCATCCACCAGTTCTCCAACTCTTTCATACAAATCCGCTTCCTTCAGCTTTCCATTTCGGACAGCAGCAATCACTTCTCTTGCAGAATCGTACCCACAGGACGGCATCTCCAGATTTGAGCCGGCAGCAACACCTTTCACATGGTCATTGCTTCCGCCCCAGTCCGTTACTACAATTCCATCAAATCCCCATTCTTTGCGCAAGATATCTGTCAAAAGATGTTTGTCCTCATTAGCATAAATCCCATTAATCTGGTTGTAACTGCTCATGATTGCTTTTGCGTGTCCTTCTTTAACAGCTATCTCAAAACCGGTCAGATAAATTTCTCTTAATGTCCGTTCGTCAACAACTGCGTCCATTGCCATTCTCCGAAGTTCCTGACTGTTAACCGCCAGATGCTTCGGGCAGGCATAAACGCCTTTACTCTGTATTCCACGAATATATGACGCTGCCATCTTCCCGGAAAGATATGGATCTTCTGAAAAATATTCAAAATTTCTTCCACATAATGGGCTTCTTTTAATATTTAATCCCGGACCAAGCAGGATATTTACATCCATACTTGCTGCTTCCTCTCCAAGAGCCTGTCCAATCTCTTCCCCCAGATCCTGATTCCAGCTGTTTGCTATCGTCGCTGCTGTGGGAAAACAAGTTGCATTCAAGGATGCATTCAGTCCCAGATGGTCTCCTGCTCCTGCCTGTTTTCTGATTCCATGCGGTCCATCTGAAAGAAAGATGGACGGGATGGAAAGCCTGTCAATTTCTCTGGTCTGCCAGACAGTTTTTCCACTGAGTATCGCTGCCTTTTCTTCTATTGTCATCTTTTCAACCAATTTTTGCTGTTTCATAACTGTTTTCCATCCCACTTTCATCCTTATTCAGCATTCTTTCTTTTCTTATATCCTCTGATTACCAGTACTTCCATTCCTGCCATGAAAAGTGCTATTACAATGTCGATACCAATTCCTGCTTTTTTCCAGTTTTCCATACCTGTTTCTTCGTGTTCTCCATCATAAGCCCAGCTGCTTACAACTGTATACATGACATTTTTGCAGGCATTCCTCATCTGAAGTACAGATGTTGGATGTTCCGGATTGGCTACATTGTTCTCTTCTCCGTTGAATGTGGACAACATTGCATCTACTCCATTCGCCAAAGCTGCATCTGCATTCATAAATCCATGACCATTGTTTCGGAAGAAGTCTGTAAGCGCCATTCCCCTGAAGCCCCATTCATCTCTGAGAACTGTATTCATAAGGTTACTGCTTTCTCCAGTCCATTTATCTCCAAGGAAGCTCCAGGAAACCATAACTGCATTTGCTCCGCCCTGTTTTACAGAAATTTCAAATGGTTTCAGATAGATTTCCCGGATTGCCTGCTCATTTGACCAGACACTTACCATCTTTGCATTTCCCTCATACATAGCAAAATGTTTGATATAAGAATAAACTCCATATTTTCTTGCTCCTTCTACTGCTTTTGCTCCCATATTTCCTGCAAGAACTCCATCTTCTGAAAAGTATTCATAGTTTCTTGCTCCAAATGCGGTTCTATGAGTATTCATACCTGGTGCATACCAGCCCTCTGCACCCATTTCCTGACTGATCTTGCCCATGCATTCACCCCAGGCCTGTGCAAGTTCCTTATTCCATGTGGAAGCAACCACAACTTCAATTGGAAATCCAATAGAACCAACTCCTGTAAAGTTGTTATTAATTGCTGCTGGTCCATCGAAATCAAGTGTAGCCACTTTTCCCACAGAATCCATGGCTGCTGTCTGATAACCAGCCATTGCAATCATATTTGCCATTTCATCAACAGTAAGCTGATCCAGAAGTTTTTCCCAACGAGGATCGTCATAATCAGCATCACGCATATCAGCTAATGTAAGTCCATTATCTGCTCCCGTTGTCGGCATTACATCCTCATCATTGAGGTATGTAGTCTTATCAAAGTTGCTGTTCAGATGATATTCAGAAACATATGGCTCACCCAGCTCTGCAGATGCCGGTGCTGCTGTAGCCTCTTCATAATTTGCAAAATGATCTGCTCGTGATAAATATGTCACATCGCCTTTTGCATCTTCAAATACATTTGTTGCTGCAGTATCATCTGATGCTCTTTTATTTTCTCCCTTATATACTACATCTTTATCTGCAGTATAAGTTTTCTGATCCAGCACAGTATGTGAATCGCTGTTGATAGAAATCACATAATCGCCTTTTTCAAGAACATATGCTTTTGCATTATTCTCATCATAAGAGGCCATATCTTCTATACTAAATGTAACTGTAACCATCTGAGATTCTCCCGGCTGAAGCAGATCTGTTTTTGCAAACTCGATCAGATTTGCAGAAGATTTCTCAATTCCGCCATTTGTATATGGCGGTTTATAATACACTTCTACTACATCTTTTCCGGCAACATCTCCTGTGTTGGTTACTTCTACATCTACAGAAATCTGTCCGTCTTTTTCCTCCAGTTCACCCATTTTCTGTTCAAATTCCGTATAACTCAGACCATATCCAAATGGATACTGTACAGTCTTATCGTAATCAATCGCACCTTCCTGTGCAGCTGTTTCATAGTACTTGTATCCTACATAAATACCTTCCACATAATTGGTAAATGCCGGAGCATACACCTGCGCAGTTCCTGCGTTCATTCCTTCAACGGCCATATCTGCCAGATTTGTATACTCCGTTTTTTCTGCATTATTCCACCACGGAGCAGTCGTCATATCATAAATAAATGTATCCGGTGTTTTTCCGGAAGGATTGACTTCACCTGAAAATACTTTACCAAGTGCATTAAATCCCACATTTCCCGTTCCGGGGCACCATACAACAGATTTAATCTGAGGATATTCATCTGCGAAACCAAGTTCAAACTGATTTGCTCCATTATAAACCACAATCACATTATCAAAGTTTGAGCAAACCATATCCACCATATCTCTCTCAGTTTGTGAAAGCTGTAAATAATGCTCTCCCTCAGGAAAATCATCATATTCATCTGAATTATTATCATATGCTGCTTTTCTTACATCCATAGGAATATCATTATGACCTTCACCTGCTTTTCTGGAAAGAACCACAACTGCCACATCAGAATACTCTTTCGCACTTTTAATAAGCTCATCACTGTAAGTATCTACAGGTGGCTCCGGTAATGTCCAACTCTGTTTCTGGATAGACATTTCCGGATTATCTGCACCATAATTGTTATAAAAATCAACCAGTTCCTGGTTAATAGAAAATCCGGCATTTTCAAGTCCCTGATTCAGACTGACAATATCATACAGATCATTAATTCCACCGGAACCAGCTCCTCCGTAAGCCGGATTAATAGATTCCCAGCCAAAAATATTCAGTTTTTTTGTTTCATTTAAAGGAAGCAGGCTTTCATTCTTCAGAAGAACAATTCCGTCTTCCATAATTTCTTCTGCTACTTCCGCAGCTTCTTCATTTGTTTCATCGCTTAAAGTTCCATTTCCCGTTGCCAGTCCAATCAACGTAGCCATTGGTCCAAAACAGATCATATTCACGCAGACAACAACTGCAAGAACCATTGCGATCGCAGCTTCTCCTCTTATCAGAAATTTTTTGCCCCTGGACATCCTGCGGCATGCGATCATAATTACGATTCCAATTACAAGTGCAGCAATAATACCGATAATATACGGTTTGCATAATTGTAATACCGCCAGAACATCTTCCATTTCAACACTGATCATTCTCTTTTTTCCTCCTTTGACTCTCTCGTCTTTTTCAGGTATCATTTCCTGTTGGCATTACTATAACATGGTTATTATTTCGTGCCGTTTTTGGCACAAGATGCAGCAAATATGGCACAAAATACTAAAAAAGGTCCACCGGACCTTTTTGTCGTATGCTTGGCAACAAAAATACCCAGAGCATTACAATACTCTGGGTAAAAGAATCTTTAATTCAAACCAGTTCTGCTGTACTCCAAATACTACAGAACCATCATATTTTTCTACAGCTTTACGAATACTCTTCAATCCAAAACCATGGTTTTTACTATCCTTTTTTGTTGTTGTAATCAGATCCTCTTCATTTTTGGAAATTTCTGCTTCACAATAATTCTCTATCTTGATGAACACAAATCCTTTTTGAGCGGATACTGTCAGATGGATCAGTCTTTTTTCCGGATCTGGAATTAAAATTACATGTTCAATCGCATTATCCAAAGCATTTCCAAATATAGAACATATATCTGTTACATGCATATGATCCAATAATTTTCCATCTGCCACACAAGTAATCTGTATATGATTTTTTCGACAATGGAAAATCTTAGCTGCCAAAATCGTATCAAGTACCTGATTCCCCGTTCTGCTTATATTTTCAAAAGCAGCGATTTCCTTTTCCATGGAATCAATCCATTTTTTTCGTTTCTCTTCATCTGATTCCGCACGAAGTCCCGTTATCTGATGTTTCAGATCATGGTATTTCATTTGTATGAGATCCAGGCTGTCCTGATAATTTCGGTATTGATCATACTGGCTTTTCAGCATCACGTTCATTACTGAAAGTTCTTTCTCGGCAACATACTCACTGATCCTGCTCTGATAAGCATGCAGGATTGCAATTCCTCCAAAATCGATCAGTGTTCTGATAGAAAAAATATCTGCACGTTCTCTGCTCGCAAATGGTGCATTTTCATTTAAAAAGCTCAGATTACTAAAAGCAAAGATTGCAACAGCCATGATTGCCGCCGCTACTACTTCCTTTACTGTCATCTGTTCAAGATAATTCTGCTTCAGAAGATCTTTTTCTAAATAAATATCAATAGTAAAGCAGCCTCCAAAAACAACCATCGTGATCAGAATTTCAACCCAGAGGCTCTGATTCCCCCATGCCTGTACAATAGATACCATCTGCCACTGCAGCGAAGCTGCAAACTCAGCAAGAACAAATGCACGGGCACAGCAATAAGCCGCTCCCAGAGGCTTCATATTTCCTCCGACCATAAGAAATCCATACATCATACCTGCAGCGATCATCATACAGGGAATCCACAAAATTTCAGTTACGCTACCTGTCAAAGTCAGAAAAATACTCTGCATTGCCAACATGAAAAGACTGCCTGTAAGAAAATGTACAGATTTCATGTTTTCTTTTTTTAGGATATAAAGATAAACCAGACATGATCCCCACTCTGCTATTGCCGTATAAATTCTTGGAATATCCTGATATAACATAGTATCCTCCATTTCGCATGAAATCATTCCATATTGAGGTTTTGCAGAAGCAGATTCATGAATTCTTTTTTTCTAGTTCTGCTGACAGGTATATGTACATTATGGATCACACAATCAGAACCAACAAATCCCTCTACATGATTCATATTTACCAGATATCCCTTTGCACATCGAAAAAAATTATGTACCGCAAGTTTTTCTTCGAGTTCTTTCATCGTAATTCTTGAACAGTAATCTCCTCTCGAAGTATAATAAATTACATTATGTCTCTGCCCCTCAATAAAATAGATATCTGCTATATCTATCTTTACAACTCCTTCCCCAATCGGAATCGTAAGAAATTCTTTAACCTCAGAGCGCATACGTCCAACTGCTTTATCCAGTTTCTGCGAAAAAGAAAAGTACTCAACTGGTTTTACTACATAATCCATTGCATCAACTTCATATCCACGTACTGCATATTGAATCATATTTGTAATAAACATAATAATTACTTTCTGATCCATCTGACGGATTTTTTCTGCTGCTGTCATACCGTCCATGAACCGCATCTGAATATCCATCAGAATAATGTCAAAACCGCCACTGTAATTCTCAGTGATATCTTCTCCATCACCAAATACCGTAACCTTTATTGCTCTTCCCCTTTCCGTTTGATATTTCCGGATATACTCTGTTAATTGTTTTACGTAAATTTCTTCATCTTCCACAATTGCAATCTGTATCATCCTATACCCTCCACAAGAATTGCATTCTTTGTAACTGTTCAATCACACAATATAGTTCCAGGTTTTTACTGTTATTTTATAAATAACTTTTGTTCCAGTATATCACTGCTTATTTCTTGCGTCAAGTGGATGTAATATTACAAATTACAGCTGTATAATCTGGTTTTCTTTTATCATATATCCACAGTAAATCTCCTCTTTCTTTAAATAGAAAGTAGAAATTCTGTTAAGTTTTCAATAGCATCTGGTTTTTCTGATAGTTCTTTCCCCATCAGTCCCTCTCCCATAATACTAGGATCCGCGCTAAGAGATACAGCGACTCGACTTGAATTCCATACAGCTTCATACATCATTTCCTGATTCTCTTTTGTTACTTTATTAACTTGTTGTGCTAGATAAAATAAAATATAAAGAAACTTCAACAAAATGTGCTATCTTATTTGTAGGAC
>OHYF01001300.1_pt1 | contig 10290 bp, 9 predicted proteins | sample 1580111 | NCBI WGS metagenome assembly OHYF01 (sample SAMEA3882530, study PRJEB24775) | human gut metagenome | biome: human-associated habitat; feature: intestine environment; material: feces | place: Netherlands | collected 2009/2010
ATGTTTATGCCTGTCAGAGGCAGGGCCGTCCCCAGTTCCACGACCTTGAACAGGTTTTGATCCGGATCGAAAAAGGTAATTCCTTTGTCGCCTGTTATCACTAATTGGTCCAGGGTCGACAAGGTGAGTTCATAGCAGTAGTCACTGGCGATGAAGCTATTTTCGGTTGTATATCCGATAAACCGTTTGTTCTTCTCGTCATAGTGGAACAGGCCGGAACCACGGGTTCCGAGGAAGATCCGTCCCTCTTTGTCTTCGATTATTTGAGATATGGGAAATGTTCCCAATCCGTTTTCACCAGAACGGTATTGTACCTTGTCTTCTTCATTTTTGAGGTTGATCTTCCAGACACCTTTGCCGTAGGCCAGCCAAATGTACCCTTTCGAGTCAATTAGGAAGCAGGTGTTCCCGTAATACTTACCGCTTTTGAACAATGGAGATTCATTTTGAAGATTCCTTTCGGTCCGGTACAAATTAATTCGTCATTGTAGATTCTCATCTGGTTGATGCGGTCGCCTGCTATTACGGCATAAGACGGATCTTCGAAATAGGGATTTTTGAACCGTTTATTTTTGATGTCGTAGATGGATAGTCCTCCGGTATGTGTTCCAATATACAATTTGTTGCGTTCAGGGCTGTAGGCTATTGCCTTCAGGTTGTTATGAGCAATGGAGTTACGATTCTCATCGGCCATGAAGTAGGTGAATTTTTTCGTTTTCCGGTCGAAAAAGTTCAACCCACCTCCTTCGGTACAGATCCAGATATTATTGTCTTTATCTTCCACCATATTACCGACGAAAGGATAATTCAGGCAATCGTTCCGGCTGTTGTTAGCTGCATAAACCGTGAAAATATCTGTCTCCGGGTTGAAATAATTGACACCGCCGTAATAGGTCCCCAACCAGATCGTGCCTTGTCTGTCTTTGTAAACTGGGAATACGGATGAATGTGTCATGCTGCCGGGCAAAGGGTTGCGGGCATAAACTTCGAACTGATTGCTGATCGGATTGTATTTGTTTAGCCCGGTGAAAGTACCGAACCAGATGTTCCCGAAGTTGTCTTCCACGAAATCCCGGACCTGGTTGCTCGATATGTTGTTGGGGTTGGAAGGATCGTAGCGGTAACGGGTGAAATTGCCGTGCACGTCCCTTTTGTACATGCCATTCATGCGAATGGATATCCAAAGATTATATTTGGAGTCTTCATATAGGTCGTAAATGTCTTCTCCCATGATCATACAGGTCAGGGATTTGTCGTCATTCATCCTGAAGAGTCCGTCTGTAGTGCCGATCCAGTACCGGCCGCCGGAATCTTCCAACAAACAGGTCGCACGCTGGTTCCGGTTTTCCAGCCTCGTGACGAAATCGAAATCGTTTTTATCCGGATTCCAGGTGAGTATGGAGTCAGCTATTCCTACCCATATTGTTCCTTTGATAGAAGCGACGGTATATACGTTTGATTTCCGTAGGCATGAGAATTTCTGTGTCTGGATGTCATAGCGGATCAAGGATTGATCGGAGTCGAAGAAAACATTTCCATCTTTGTCGCCGGCAATGAAGTGCGTCTGGTTACCTATCGGATTGGCGTTTTGGCGGTGAAATTCGGACGGTTTGTATGCTTTAGTCTGAACCCCGTCGTATATGCTGATTCCCTCTTCCGTTCCGAACCACATTCTACCCAAATTATCCTGGTAGATGGCCATAACAGAAAGTTGTGACAGGCCTTCCTGCATACCTATATGCTTGAAATAGATCGGGTATGTGCCGGAACAAAATCCTACAAGCAGTATGAGTGATATGATGATTCTTCTCATAGTATATAGTATATAACATTAGCAGTTCTGTTGTTTGAGGGGCTAAGGTAAAGATTTTTTTCCAAAAGCATTATCTTTGCAGGCATGAAAAAGCAAGTCTTCATTTTTTATCCGTTTTTGTTAGTTCTCCTGTTGCTGTTGTTTGCCGGCGGACTGGTTTATGGCGCTGTCTCGATACCCGTTGAAAGTGTGGTGAATATATTGCTGGGAGAGGGAACAGAGCGACTTGCATGGCAGAATATTGTGTTGCAGAGCCGTTTTCCCCAGGCTGTGACGGCTTTGTTGGCAGGTGCTTCGCTGGCTGTTAGTGGATTGTTGCTACAGACATTGTTCAGGAATCCGCTTGCCGGTCCTTCTATATTGGGAATCAGTGACGGGGCCAATCTGGGAGTCGCTGCGATCATGCTCTATTTTGGCGGTTCGTTGAGTATGGTGACCGATTTGCCGATCAGCGGCTATCTGGCGGTTATCATGGCCGCATTTAGTGGTGCGGCCTGTATTTTGGGATTGATTATTTATTTCTCGGCGAAGGTGAAGAATAACGTCATGTTGTTGATTATCGGTATTATGATCGGTTATCTCGCTTCATCATTGATTTCGATTCTGAATTATTATGCATCGACAGACAAGGTGCATGCATTTGTGATGTGGGGATTGGGGAACTTCTCCGGGGTTTCCTTGCAACAGCTGCCTTATTTTGCCGGTTTTACCTGTATAGGATTGCTATTGGCCATTCTTTTGATCAAACCCCTGAATGCATTGCTCTTAGGAGAAATGTATGCTGCCAATTTAGGAATCAAGATCAGGCGGACGCGTATTCTGATCCTGTTGTGCACGGGGTTGCTTACTGCGACTACGACTGCCTTTTGTGGTCCGATCTCCTTTATCGGGCTGGCGGTCCCGCATGTCGCACGTTTGATGTTGGGCTCATCCAATCATAAGATGCTGGTTCCTGTAACGTTGCTGACCGGTTCTTGCATCGCGTTGCTTTGTAATCTGTTGATGGTATTGCCGGGTACGCATAACATATTGCCGCTGAATGCCGTGACTCCGATGCTCGGTGCGCCTGTCATCATTTATGTAATTGTGAACCGGAAAAACATCCAATACTTTGACTGACCGATATATGACAAAAGTAGCTGCAATAGAAACAAAAGGACTTTGTATCGGTTACCTGCTGAAAGGCGGTAAGCGGAAAGTGGTCCATGAGGATTTGAACCTGCAACTCGTTTCGGGCGAGGTAACTTGTTTGTTGGGACTGAACGGTGCCGGTAAATCGACGCTGCTTCGTACGCTTTGTGGTTTTCAGCCTCCACTCGGAGGGGAAATACGTTTGATGGGGAAGCCTCTTTCCGGTTATTCGCAGGCAAACTTTTCCTTGACTGTCGGTGTTGTACTGACGGAAAAGACTAATGCAGGAGGAATTACCGTCTATGAACTGGTTTCGTTGGGTAGGCATCCTTATACCGGCTTTTTCGGACAGTTGAAGAAGCGGGATCATGTTATCATCGAGCAATCGCTTGAAGCTGCCGGAATAGCTCATAAAGCCAATAACTATGTCTCGGAGCTAAGTGACGGTGAACGGCAGAAGGCTATGATTGCCAAGGCGCTTGCTCAACAGTGCCCGATTATCCTGTTGGACGAACCGACCGCCTTTCTGGATGTGACCAGCCGTATCGAAACAATGGTTTTGTTGCATCGCTTGGCTGTCGAGCAAGAGAAAGCGGTTCTGCTTTCTACTCACGACCTGGACCTGGCTATCCAAATGGGGGATTGCCTCTGGCTACAGGAGAAAGGACGTCCGATGGCTTGCGGAACTCCCGAAGACCTGATTATGAGTGGAGCTTTTGAATCTTTTTTCGGTAAGGAGGGAATCGTATTCGATCCGGCAACCGGAAAGCTGAATACGGAAGCTCCTACGTCACCCATTGGTGTGGAAGGCGACTTTCTGACTTCTTATTGGGTAGGGAATGCTCTGATCCGTAATGGTTACCGTCCTTCGCCCGTAAAGGAAGGGCAGTTGAATATCACTTGCAAGAGCCCGCATGAACTGGTTGTGGCTTTCCCTGAGGGCTGCAAGGAAGAACTCCGGACGGTGGCGGAGCTTGTCTCTCTTATCAGCATGAGAAAAAGTTTTTATGGACATGGAAACAACGTTTCTCGCTTATGACAATAAATTTTTCCCGGTAGGAAATAAAAGTTTTGTTTAAGATTAAAAGGAATAAATATGGCAAACGAAATAACATGGCGGCTGGAGCATGAGAGGATCGGCCGGTTGTTGTTGCATTATGCGATGCCGGCAGTGATCGGTACAATGGTGAATGCTCTTTATAATATTGTCGACCGTATCTTTATCGGTCAGGGAGTCGGTCCGCTGGCAATGGCAGGATTGACGCTGACATTCCCTATTCTGTTGTTCCTCCAAGCGTTTGGAATGCTCATAGGGGCGGGGGCTGCGACGCGTGTCTCCATCTATCTGGGACGGAGGGAGAATGAGATGGCGGAAAAGGTATTGGGGAATGCTTTCACCTTGACATTCATCATAACGCTTGCGACAGTAGTTCCCTGCATGATCTGGATGAAAGATTTATTACTGGCTTTCGGGGGAAGCGAACAGACCATCCCGTATGCACAGGACTATCTGAATATCGTGGTTCCGGGGACGCTCCTGACCTCCCTCAGTTTTGGCTTCAACGCTGTCATGCGTGCTTCCGGCTATCCGAAGAAAGCAATGTTTACCATGCTGATCGGGGCGATAACCAATGTGATACTTGATCCTATTTTCATTTTCTGGCTGGATATGGGGATTAAGGGGGCTGCCATCGCGACGATCATCTCGATGCTGCTCTGTACTCTTTTTGTCATGAACCATTTTGTCCAAAAAGACAGTATCGTCCGTTTCCATAAAGGGACGTTCAAGCTGGAAAAGCATGTGGTATGGAATATCCTGACGATCGGTGTTTCGCCTTTTGCCATGCAGTTGGCGGGAAGTTTGGTGGTGGTGATCCAGAACTATGCACTCAAACAGCATGGGGGAGACTTGGCATTGGGGGCAAACGGCATTATCACCAGTGTCGGAATGCTTTTGGTGATGCTGATTATCGGGATCGCGCAGGGAATGCAGCCGATTGTCGGTTTCAATTTCGGGGCAAAGAAATACGAGCGTGTCCAGGAAACGCTACGTCTGGTCATTATAACCGCTACCATTATCATGGGAGTCGGCTGCTTTTGTAGCGTGGCGTTTCCGAAATTGATCACCCGTGCCTTTACGAACGATCCTGATTTATTGGATGTGACGGCAAATGGCTTGCGGATCAGTTTGCTGGTATTTGTGGTCGTCGGTTCGCAGATCTCGATCAGCCAGTTTTTCCAAAGCATCGGGATTGCTTGGAAGGCTATGTTTTTGAGTTTAAGCCGCCAAGTCTTGTTCCTGATACCGGCGATGTTGCTGTTCTCCCGCTTTTGGGGGTTGGATGGTGTCTGGTATGCTGCTCCCTTCTCTGATTTTGTTGCGGCTGTAACTGCTTGGCTCTTTTTGTGGTATCATGTTAAAAACATGAAAAGTAAGAATTCGGATTGAACTTTTTAGTATCTCGTTTGTCATACTATATGAAAGTAGATTGATTAGGTTTCAACTAAAAGAATGAGAAGTATGAAAAGAGTATTATTATTACTGGCTGTCCTGCTATTTAGTGCAGGGACAATGATGGCCCAGCAGGATAAAGCTGCCGAGAAGGCCGCCAAGAAAGCAGAAAAAGAAGCGAAGAAAGCCGCCGAAGCAGCTGAACAGATGGCCTTGTTCGAACAAGGTGTACAAGCACTGAAGGAGAAAGATTTTGTATTGGAAGCCGAACGTGTCGAGTTTAAGCGTGGACAATTCGTCTATGTGACCCCGAGCACGAACTTTGTTTCCATGAAAGGTGACCGGGCGACTATCCAGTTGGCTTTCAATACTGCCGCTGCCGGCCCGAACGGGATCGGGGGGATAACGGTCGATGGCAGTGCTTCAAATATAGAGATGAAAACAGACAAAAAAGGAAATGTTACGTTTAGTATGATGGTACAAGGTGTTGCAGTCTCCGCCAATGTGACAATCCGTATGGTAAAAGGCACGAACAAGTGTACGGCAACTGTGAGTCCGAACTTCAATAGCAACCGTATTTCGTTTACCGGTTATCTGTATCCGTCGGATCAGTCCAACGTGTTTAAGGGACGTGCCATCTGACGTGTAGATTCTTTTGTTCAGGAAAAGCTGCTTTCGGAAAGGGAAGCAGCTTTTTTTATGCAACGTATTTTATATCTTTGTCCGTCAAAATATCATAAACATAAAAGTCATGCAATTAGCAATAGATCAGAAAGACATAGATAAGTTCCTGATGGTGGGTGACAAGGTGCTTATCAAGCCGAAGAACCCGCAGAGTCAGACAAAATCCGGATTGTATCTGCCGCCTACCGTCCAGCAGGAGAAGATTCAGAGCGGCTATATCATCAAGGTCGGTCCCGGCTTTCCACTTCCTTCCCAGAGCGAGGAGCATGAAGTATGGGAAAAGAAAACAGAAGGTGAGGTGCATTATCTTCCTTTGCAGGCGCATGAAGGCGATTTGGCTGTATTTCTACAGAATGCGGCTTACGAGATCAATTTTAATGAAGAGAAGTTCCTGATCGTCCCTCATTCGGCTATTTTGATGTTGGTTCGTGACGAAGGTTTGTTCGAATAACTCCTTTTTGTTTGGCAAAATACTGTGCTATCCAGTTTTTTGATGTATTTTTGCAACCAAATCAACAAGACTAACTATCAATAGTAGCGATTATAATGAATAAAATTGTAAGTAAAGAACATTTCTCTGCCAACGTAGTGAAACTGGAAGTGGAAGCACCTTTGATTGCTCGCTCCCGTAAGGCAGGCCACTTTGTTATCGTGAAGGTGGGTGAGAAAGGTGAACGCATTCCCCTCACCATTGCCGGAGCTGATACGACGAAAGGAACTATCACACTCGTGATCCAGGCTGTAGGAGGTTCGTCAAAAAAGATATGCGAACTGAATGCCGGTGATTATATTACCGATTTGGTCGGCCCTCTGGGGCAAGCCACCCATATCGAGAAAGTAGGCACGGTTGTGTGTGCCGGCGGTGGTGTCGGTGTGGCTCCTTTATTGCCGATCGTGGAGGCTTTTCATAAGGCGGGCAACCGTGTGATTGTAGTGCTGGCCGCCCGTACGAAGGACCTGGTTATCTTGGAAGAGCAGATGCGTGCCAACTCCGATGAGGTGATCGTGATGACAGACGACGGTTCTTACGGTACAAAAGGTTTGGTGACGAATGGCGTGGAAAGTGTGATCAACCGTGAAAAGGTGGATTTGTGCGTCACGATCGGCCCGGCCGTCATGATGAAATTCGTCTCTGCCCTGACGAAGAAATACGAGATCCCGACAGTCGCCTCTTTGAATACGATTATGGTGGACGGGACCGGAATGTGTGGCGCTTGCCGTATTACGGTCGGAGGAAAGACGAAGTTCGTCTGTGTGGACGGACCGGAATTCGATGCTCACCAAGTAGATTTCGATGAGATGCTGATGCGCCTCGGTGCTTATAAAGATATTGAAAAGAAATAACGAAACCACAGTAAACAAATGACAACAGAAGAACTGATCGCTGCCCGTCGTGCCGAACCGTGGAGAGAAGCACTGCGTAAAAGCAAAAAAAATAAGGAACGTACGGATATCCCCCGTGTAGAAATGAATGAGCTGGATGCGGAATACCGCAGCCATACCCGCCTCGAAGAGGTAAACCTCGGATTGACGAAGGAGCAGGCCATGCAGGAAGCCCAGCGTTGTCTGGACTGTCCGAATCCGACCTGTATGCAAGGATGTCCGGTAAGTATCAATATCCCGACGTTTGTGAAGAACATCGAGCGGGGAGAGTTTCTGGAAGCAGCCAGAGTGCTGAAGGAAACAAGTGCATTGCCGGCTGTCTGCGGCCGTGTCTGTCCGCAGGAGACGCAGTGCGAATCGAAGTGCATCCGCGGCATCAAGGGCGAGCCCGTCGGCATCGGCCGTCTGGAGCGCTTCGTCGCCGACTGGAACCGCGAGAACGCCGACGAGATGCCCGAGAAGATCGCCACGAACGGCCACCGCGTCGCCGTCATCGGCTCCGGCCCGTCCGGCCTCGCCTGCGCGAGCGACCTGGCCAAGCTCGGCTACGACGTGACCGTCTATGAGCACTTCCACAAGGCCGGCGGCGTGCTGGCTTACGGCATCCCCGAGTTCCGTCTGCCGAAGGCCATCGTGCAGAAAGAGATCGACAAGCTCGTGGCCATGGGCGTCAACATCGTGTGCGACGCGACCATCGGCAAGTGCATGAGCATCGACGAGCTGCTCGGCAAGGACGCCGACCACCTCCTCGGCGACGACAAGTACGAGGCCGTGTTCATCGGCTCGGGCGCCGGCCTGCCGAAGTTCCAGAACATCCCCGGTCTGAGCTACTGCGGCGTGTTCTCCGCCAACGAGTTCCTCACCCGCATCAACCTCATGCACGCTTACGACGAGCGCTACGACACCCCGCTTATGCCCATCCACGTGACGGCCGTCGTCGGCGCGGGCAACGTCGCCATGGACGCCGCGCGCTGCGCCAAGCGTCTGGGCGCGGACGTGACGGTCGTGTACCGCCGCGGCGAGGAGGAGATCCCCGCCCGCAAAGAAGAGTACGAGCACGCGAAGGAAGAGGGCATCAACTTCCACCTGCTGTGCAACCCGGTCGAGATCCTGGCCGATGACAAGGGCTGGGTGCGCGGCCTCAAGTGCATCCGCATGGAGCTCGGCGAGCCCGACGAGAAGGGCCGCCGCCGTCCGATCGAAGTGCCGGGCAGCGAGTTTGAGATGGCCTGCGACTCCGTCATCATGGCGCTGGGCACCTCCCCCAACCCGCTGCTGCGCAAGGCGACGCCGGACCTCGAGTACAGCGACCGCGGCGGCATCGTCGTCAAGGACGACACCGTGACGACCATGAAGGACGGCGTGTTCGCCGGCGGCGACGCTGTCACCGGTGCGGCCACCGTCATCAAGGCGATGGGCGCCGGCAAGAAGGCCGCGGCTGCCATCGACGCATACATCAAGAGCAAGTAAGTGCATACATAAGATCAGCGGGCATCCGACGGATGCCCGCTGATTGGTTTTCAAACTGGTAGCCTTCCCCTTCGGGAGCAGTGCTTGGGGTGCGGAACAGGCGCGCACCCCTTGGCTCCCTTGTGGAAAGGGCGCTGGCAGCCGTCAGGCTGACTGAGGGATTGACACGCAAAATCTCGCACCAAAGCCGGTATCTGCAGCTCCTCCGTCGCGGCGCAGAGCGCCGTGCCACCTCCCCTTACGCAGGGGAGGCTTTTCCTGCGCGACCGGTAGTGCAAAGCGGATCTGTCCTGAGGGGCACACACATCAGAAAAGCCTTCCCATGAAAGGGAAGGCTTTTCATTTCCGTCGTTTATGCCTGCGCGGGGAGATTGAGCACAAGGGCCAGAAACTCCAGCGGCTCCGGGCCGTCGTTGCGCAGGGCGTGACGCTCGCCGTCGCCCGTGAAGGTCACGGTGCCGGCGTCCACGGTCGTCGTCTCGCCGTTGCTGCGGTAAACACCGTGCCCGGAGAGGAAGTAGTACACTTCGTAGTTGCCGTGGTGGGTATGCTCGCCGACTTCGCAGCCGGGCTGCAGCACCATGCGGGCGCAGACCGTGCCGGCACCGAGCATCTCCTCCGGGGAGAGGAGCGCATAGCGCTCAAGATGGCCGGCGCCGCCCTTGAGGTGCTCAAGGCGCTCGGGCGTGTCGGGGAGCTTGCGGATGAATGCCATAGAGATCAGCCTCCTGTTTCGTTTCTGCTCTATTCGTAGCACACGGCCGCGAAAATTGCAACCGTTTTTCACGCGGAGGCCGGCTGGGAATCGCATTTTAAATATAAAAAATCCACGCACATGGCGTGGCATCATCCGACTCTATGGCTTCTCACTTGCTGCTGGGCTGCCAGTTGCTGCCCGAGAAGATCAAATCGTCCAGGTCCTGGACTTGGTTGGTACGCATAACGTTATCACGCTCCTTTCTTTTTCAGTTATTTATAGTTTACCAGAGAAAATGCAAGATTACAAGCGAAGATTTTCACAATTCCTACAGATTTTACCTAAAATTTTGCAGCAAAACGCACAAATCCGGGGCACTTCCTGCAGGAAGCGCCCCGATCAGATTCATTTGTACAGGTCGAGGAACTCCTCGAGGCAGAGGCCGTTGCCCATGATGTACGCGGCCGCCTCCTTGCCGACGTAGCGGAAGTGCCACGGCTCATAGATGACGCCGGTGATGTCCTGCTTGTCGGCGGGGTAGCGCAGGATGAAGCCGTAGTCCTGGCAGTGGGCGTACATCCACTGGTAGAGCGCGGTCTTTTCGAGTGCCTGCGTCTTGACCTCGTAGAACTTGTCCGTGATGTCGGCGCACAGGCCGAG
>OHYF01001301.1_pt1 | contig 10288 bp, 10 predicted proteins | sample 1580111 | NCBI WGS metagenome assembly OHYF01 (sample SAMEA3882530, study PRJEB24775) | human gut metagenome | biome: human-associated habitat; feature: intestine environment; material: feces | place: Netherlands | collected 2009/2010
TGTATGTAATAAAAAAGAAAAATCGTACAGACGAAATATGATGTTCCTGTTCGAAAGAACCACAAAGGAAATCATATTTCGTCTGCACGATTTTTCTTTTATTTGCGTTTTACAAAAACTTTGCCACCATGGCAACACTGGTTTTATCGCGGGCGATTTTGGCAAGCTCGCGGTTGTCGAGCAGATAACGCATGATAAGCGATTCGGCAACGAATAACTCACTGACCTTGACCGGGATACTGCCGCCATCCAATGGTGTTTCCAGGGCACCGCACAGGAGGACGACATCTGCAAGTGCTGTGCCTGGTGCGTCCGGATAGTGCGTGATGAGGATGATCTTCGCACCGGTCTTTTTGGCAACAGATAAAGTGTCCATCATGTCGTGCGTGGAGCCGGAGTAGGAAACAAATAAAATGACATCACCTGGACCCATGAGGCTTGCGGCGATCAATTGCGTGTGGCTGTCACCACAGTTGCGGAATTTATTGGAGATCGTGGCGAAGCGCACCCAGATGTCATTTGCCAGAACCCGGCTGCCACCCTGACCGAGGCAGTAAACGGAGGTTGCGCGCTGCAAGAGAAGGGCAGCCTCGTCAATTGCGTCAAAGTCAAGAACACTCATAGTGTTACTGATCGCAGCCTGAAAAGAAGCACATACGTTGTCACATAATGAAGATGTCGGCATGGATGGGTCCAAAGAATAGGAAGAAAACGGTGTCGGCGTCACATTTGCCTGTGCAAGTGAAATCTTCATTTCATTATAACCTTCAAATCCGAGTTGTTTACAGAAACGGTAAATTGTGGCTTCTGCCATATTGCAAGCTTTGGCAAGTGAGGAAATCGATAAAAACTGCGCTTCCTCGGCATGCTTTGTCAGGTAATCTGCGATGATCGTACCTGATTTGGTGAGTGAATCCTGCTTTTCCGCAAGCAGATCCCAGAAATTCTTATTAATCATAATTTAATCCCCTGTAAAATGAAGCAAGTGTTACTGTTCACACTATGTTTTACTGCGTAAGCAGGCGTTTACAGAAACACATTAATATTTACTATATAAAAGTATATGTCAAAATGAAATACACTGCAAGATAAAATCATAAAAATGAAAAATATTTTCATGCAAAAACAAAAGGAAAATGGATGAATATGCGGAATTGTAGGTATAAAACATACACTTAGCACTATTTAAAAGCTGATATGCACGAATTTATGTGCAAATGTACTATATTTTCAAAATGAAATTAGTACAAAACGTATATGGACAAAATGAAAATATTTTTCTAAAATATAATTACTTCGAAAGATAGAATCTTTTAAGAAAAGGAGAAGAAGAATATGAAAAAGAAAGTTTTGGCTACCTTACTGGTGGGAGCAATGGCAGCAAGCTTATTAGCAGGCTGTGGAACAACAGTTGAGACAACAGGAAGCAGTGACACAACAACAGCTCCTGAAAAAACTCAGACAACAGAGACCGCAGAAGCAGGAGAGGCAGGCGGTTCTGATGTTTCGGCAGACATTACCTTATGGACATATCCAATCGGTGAATGGGGCAATGCAGAGACAGTTGATTCCTTAATTCAGGACTTCAACAAGGAGTATCCGGGAATCAATGTGACAGTGGAATATCTTGATTACACAAATGGTGATGATCAGGTAAATACAGCGATCGAAGGTGGACAGGCTCCAGACCTTATCATGGAAGGACCGGAACGTCTGGTTGCAAACTGGGGAGCAAAAGGATTAATGGTTGACTTATCCGATATCCTGGACGACACAGATAAATCTGAAATTTATGAATCTGTATTATCCGCATGTGTGAACAAAGAGGGAGCTACTTATGAATATCCGCTTTGTATGACAGCACATTGTATGGCAATCAACAAAACAGTATTTGAGGAAGCTGACGCTATGCAGTATGTAGACGCTGAGAACCATACATGGACAACAGATGATTTCTTCAAAGCAATGGACGCTGTTTATGCTCACACAGGACAGACCGTAGGCGCTGTTTACTGTAGTGGTCAGGGTGGTGACCAGGGAACAAGAGCCCTCATCAACAACCTTTACGGTGGAACATTCACAGACGCAGATCACACAAAATATACAGCAGATTCCGCTGAGAACGTAAAAGCAATCCAGGCACTTGTTGATTCCAAAGCAATCGGATTTGATGCTTCTATCGCAGGTGGTGACGAGATCAACTTATTCCGTCAGGGTGTTTTAAATGTAGCATTCTGCTGGAACATTGCACAGCAGTTAAACGCTGACAACAACGATGCAGGACTTACAAACGATGGCGATGAGATCCTTTTCATGGCATTCCCATCTGAGAAAGCAACAGACACAAAACTTTGTGGCGGTATCTGGGGATTTGGTGTATTTGATAACAAAGATGCAAACAAGATCGAAGCATCTAAACTCTTTATTAAATACATGGCAGACAGTGCAGAAGGAACACCAGACGCAGTTCTTTCTTCTACATACTTCCCGGTACGTGATACTGTAGAAGGCAAAGATTTAACAGGTCTTTACGGTGATGTTCAGACAATGAGCGATTACAGTACATTAATGCAGTACCTTGGTGACTACTATCAGGTAACTCCAGGCTGGGCAGAAGCTCGTACAGCTTGGTGGAATATGCTTCAGCAGGTTGGAAGCGGCGCTGATGTCCAGACAGCAGTTGATGAGTTCGTTGGAACAGCAAACGCAGCAGCAGCTAACTAAGCAGTTCGTATAGCAACTAAATAAATGATAAGTGGAATCCCCTCCTCGCAGGAATACCGGAGGAGGGGATTTTTAGCCAAAAAGTTATGGAAAGGATGGTGTTTTCTTTGAAATCAGCAGTAAAACCATCAAAGCGCAGCCGTGTATTGGTAAGAAAAGAAACGACCGCTGCATATCTTTTTTTACTTCCTAGTTTGATTTTCTTTCTGGGATTTGTAATTTTTCCAATTGTATTATGTGTGTGGACCAGTTTTTTTGACTCAACAATGAACTCTGCGGATGTTTTTGTTGGACTTGCAAACTATAAAGAATTATTTCAGGATAAAGTTTTCCTTGGGGCGTTGAAGAACACTCTTATTATCGTAGTGGTTTCCGTTCCGATCACATGTGTTTTTTCATTATGGGTATCTTCCGTGATCGTAGATCTGAAAGGATGGGCAACCTCCTTATTCAGAATTGTATTTTATCTTCCGGTTGTAACTGGTTCCGTAGCAGTTACCGTTGTATGGAAGTGGATGTTTAACAATTACTATGGAATTTTCAATTACCTTGGTACAAAGACAGGGATCATCGACCAGAACATCAACTGGCTGGGTGATGAGCGTTATGCACTTGCATGTATCATACTGATTTTGCTTACAACTTCCGTTGGCCAGCCAATCGTACTTTATGTATCTGCACTTGGTAATGTGGATGCATCCTTGGTGGAAGCGGCAAATGTAGATGGAGCTACAAGCCTTCAGGCTTTCTGGAAGATCAAGTGGCCACAGATTATGCCGACCACATTATATATTGTTGTTATTACAACGATCAACAGTTTCCAGTGTTTTGCACTGATCCAGCTGCTGACATCCGGTGGACCAAACCACAGTACAGACACGATCATGTATTACATTTATTATTCCGCATTTAAACTGTACCGTTACGGATACGGTGATGCAATGGGCGTTGTCCTTGCAATTATGATCGCAATCCTGTCCGCAATCCAGTTTAAATTTGGAAATTCGAATGATTAGGAGGAGGGTTACAGATATGGAAAACAAAAATAGTACAAAACATCCTTCTGCATACAAGATCATCAGCATTGTTGTAATTGTGATACTGGCAATATTATTTACCTTCCCATTATATTGGATTATCACAGGTTCCTTTAAGACAAACGCAGCGATCAACTCCACAACACCGATCTGGTGGCCAAAAGAGTGGACACTGGCGAACTATCAGAAATTATTCAGCCGCCAGACCGCACCGCTGTTCCAGTTCAATATTCCATTCAGCAGCCTGATCACAGGAAGCAGGGATTTGAAACTGACACTGACAGGACCGACGGTACCGGCTGCAGTCCGCTGGCTGATCAATACCGTATTCATGGCGATCATGTCCATGATCCTTACTTGTATCACAGCATCCATGGCAGGATATGCGCTTGCAAAGAAGAGATTTGTGGGACGACAGTTACTTTTCACATTGATCGTATGCGCAATGGCATTACCAAAACAGGTTATTTTGATCCCATTACTTCGTGAGATGTCAAGCCTGAATCTCTACAATACGATCTGGGCGGTTATCTTCCCAATCGTAGGATGGCCGTTTGGTGTGTTCCTGATGAAACAGTTCTCGGAGGGTGTGCCTTCTGAAATGCTGGAGGCAGCGCAGATCGATGGAGCGAGTGAGGCAAAGACATTTTTACAGATTGTAGTACCGATGATCAAACCAGGTATCGGAGCACTGGCGATTTTTACATTCATCAACAGCTGGAATGATTACTTCATGCAGTTGATCATGTTATCAAGCACAAGCAACCTGACGATCTCCCTTGGTATTGCCAAGTTACAGGCTGAAAATGCCACAGATTTCGGTCTGATCATGGCTGGTGCGGCACTGGCAGCCCTGCCGATCATCATCGTGTTCCTGTTATTCCAGAAATACTTTACAAAAGGAATTACAATGGGAGCTGTAAAAGGCTGACAAACTATCCTTCTTGTTTAAGAAGGGCGGTATAAAAAATAGGACAAAAATCTAACAGAGGAGTGAAGATAAAATGAAAGATATTACAAAATATCAGGGAGTCATTCCAGCATTTTATGCCTGCTATGACGAAAAAGGAGAAATTTCAACAGAGGGTGTCAAAGCATTGACACGCCACCTGATCTCAAAAGGGGTAAAGGGTGTATACGTTGGCGGTTCATCTGGTGAATGTATTTACCAGCATGTGGACGAGCGTAAAAAAGTGTTGGAAGCAGTTATGGAAGAAGCAAAAGGAAAACTGACCGTCATTGTACATGTAGGATGCAACAATACCGCAGATAGTGTGGAACTTGCGGCACATGCACAGAGCGTTGGAGCAGATGCGATCGCTTCGATTCCACCAATTTATTTCCATTTACCGGAGTATGCAATCGCAGAATACTGGAATGCAATGAGTGCAGCAGCGCCGGATCTTGATTTTGTTATTTACAATATTCCGCAGCTTGCAGGAACGGCATTATCCATGAACCTGTTAAAAGAAATGCTGAAGAATCCGAATGTGATCGCAGTGAAGAACTCTTCCATGCCGACACAGGACATCCAGATGTTTAAGGCAGAAGGTGTCAAAGAGCGTGGCGAAAATGGATTTGTTGTATTCAACGGACCGGACGAACAGTTCGTATCCGGACGTGCGATCGGCGCAGACGGAGGAATCGGTGGAACATATGCGGTTATGCCGGAATTATTTGTAAAAATGGATCAGCTCATCCGCGAAAATAACATCGCAGAGGCAATGAAGATCCAGTACAAAGCAGATGCGATCATCTACAAGATGTGCGAGGCAAAAGGAAATCTTTATGCAGTCATGAAAGAGATTTTACACAGAATGTATGGCTTAGAACTTGGAAGCGTCAGATTGCCGCTTGCACCTTTAGCACCGGAAGATGAGGCTGTTGTTGTTGAGGCTCAGAAGATGATCGAGGCAGCGATCAAAGAATTATAATAAGAGAAATACATACAGAAATATGCCGGGGTGTACGCACTGCTTCGGCTTATTTCTGTATCTGCAGAAAAAAATGATGCAGCTGCCAATGTACGGATTTAAAATTAAGAATAAGATTTACAGGACGATTTCGGGAGGAGATACAAAATGGTTACAGACAGCTTACAGAATCTGGAGCAGTATCGTGGTTTACATAAAAATATGGATACCGTCATTGATTTTTTGAAAAAATGTGATCTGACTGCACTTCCAGACGGAAAAACGGTGATTGACGGAGAACGGGTTTTTGTCAATGTCATGGAGGCAGACCTTCGGGAGGCAGAAGGTGCGGAGTATGAATATCATAAACGTTATGCAGATCTGCAGATCGATATCAGTGGAAGTGAATACTGGGAGTGGACAGACAAGGCAGAATTTACAGATACATTTCAGGAAGCTTCGGACTGCGGACTTGCAGCAGGCAGAAGCAGATGTGGCGGAACGCTGGGGGACGGAAGCTTTGCTTTATTCCTGCCGGAAGAATTTCACAAACCAAGCTGCAAAAACGGATCACACACACATGTGAGAAAAGCAGTTGTTAAAATTGAGATGTAATTGCAGGAGGAAAATAAAATGGATAAACAGGCATTATTTGATCAGATAAAAGGCGGATTGATTGTTTCCTGCCAGGCATTGGAGCATGAGCCTTTGTATACAAAAGAGGGCGGCATCATGCCTTTGATGGCAAAGGCTGCAGCACAGTCCGGAGCAGTCGGAATCCGTGCAAACACAGTACGTGACATCACACAGATCAAGGAAGCAGTAGACCTTCCGGTCATCGGTATCATTAAAAAAGACTATGAGGGAACACCGATGTACATCACGGTTACCATGAAAGAAGTGGATGAGCTGGTGGCATGCGGTGTGGATATCCTTGCGGTACAGGGAACAAGCGCATTAAGACCGGATGGAAGCACGGCAGCACAGTTTATCGAGGCAATCAAGGCAAAATATCCGGAGCAGCTTGTGATGGCAGACTGTGCAACCATCGAGGAAGGAATCGCATGTGCCAATGCCGGAGCCGATTTTGTCGGCACGACCATGCGTGGATATACACCGGAGACACAGGGCTGTGATGACATCGATTTTGATTTCATCCATGAACTTTCCGAAAAATGCCCGGCAAAGATCATCGCAGAGGGACATATCCACTATCCGGAGCAGGCAAAGAAGGCACTGGAGGCAGGAGCTTTTGCACTGGTAGTCGGCGGTGCGATCACAAGACCGGCGGAGATCACGGCAAGATTCGTGGCAGCGATCGAAAAATAAAAAAGGAGAAATTATGAGAATTGTGGCTGTGGATATCGGGGGAACAATGATCAAGTCCGGTCTCTGGAACGGAGAGACATTCGTGGAGCTGCGTGAGACAGAGACGTGCGCATCGGAAGGCGGAGCGGCACTGATGGAGCGTGTCAAAGGACTGATCCATTCCTATCACGATTTTGAAGCGATCGGGATCAGCACTGCCGGGGAAGTGAATACGGAAGATGGAAGCATTTTTTATGCGAACAGCAATATTCCGGGATACACAGGCATGCCGGTAAAGCAGATCATGGAAGAGGAATTTTGTGTGCCTGCCGCAGTGGAGAATGACGTCAATGCGGCGGCTCTTGGCGAACTCCGTTCAGGAGCAGGCGCTGGATGCGATGATTTTTTATGTCTGACCTATGGAACAGGTGTCGGAGGAAGCATTGTGATGAACGGAAGCGTTTACCCGGGGGCTTCTTTTTCTGCCGGAAGCTTTGGCGGAATGGTGATCCACCCGGAAGAAAAGGCGGGAACGGACAGTCTGGAGGGCTGCTATGAGCGGTGCGCTTCCACGACCGGACTGGTCAGACGTGTAAAAAAAGTCGATGGATCTCTGGATAACGGCAAAAAAATATTTGCGGCAAAGGACAGACCGGAGATCAAAGAGCAGATTGATGCGTGGATCGACGATATCTGCACAGGTCTTGTAACGCTATGCTGTATTTTCAATCCATTCAGGATCATTCTTGGAGGAGGCATCATGGCGCAGGAGTATGTGCTTTCGGAGGTAAACCGGAAGGTGAAAGCGCAGATCGCACCGGGACTTGGGATCGTGGAGATCGTTCCTGCAAAGCTTGCAAACACGGCGGGCATGATGGGATCGGTCAGTCTTGCGGAAAAGTTACTTGCGCAGTAAGATGATCGTGTACAATATATCTGTTTGGAAAAAGATTTTTTAGATGACAGCACAGGGAGGATGAGACAATGAATCAGAAAAATATATTATGTTTTGGAGATTCCAACACTCATGGATATAATTCCAAAACCGGAGGACGTTTCACAGTAGAGGAACGCTGGACAAAACTTTTACAGAGAAAGTTAGGCGATGATTACTATGTGATCGAGGAGGGCTTAAGTGGACGGACCACGTCTTTTGACGATCCTGTTTTTGAAGGATTGAGCGGATTGAATGCGATTTACCCGTGCATGATGACACATGAGCCTCTCGACCTTGTGATTATTATGCTTGGTACAAATGATACAAAAGACCGGTTTAATGCAAATGGATTTATTATCGGAAAAGGTCTGGAGCGCCTGACACAGAAAGCGATCGACACGCATGCTGCATGGCGTAATAAACCGAATATTCTGCTGGTAGCCCCACCGCCAATCCACCCGGATTATGCAAAAACAGCTGTTGCAGGAGAGATGGGTGACAAATGCGTGGAGCGTTCCAGAGCACTTGCCAAAGAATTTAAGGATGTTGCAGACCGGTTAGGATGTCATTTTATAGATGCCGGTTCCATACCGGGCATTGAGATGTATCCTTATGACTGGATGCACTTAAGCCTTGACAGCCACAGGATTTTTGCAGAGTATCTGGCAGAGTATCTGCCGAAGATTGTGTGATAGATGTTCTATTTTGGATAATAACCGGATCATCAGGACAAAATATATAATTGAAAGAATAGAAATGGTTTCATGAGAATTTTCATGAAACCATTTTGTCTTGCACACAGAACAATAATTTGACAATATTGTCTTATATACAGAACAATAATATATCGATATTGTCTTATACACAGAACAGAAATATATCAATATTGTCTTGCACACAGAACAAAAATATATTAATATTGTCTTATACACAGAACGAAATAATGGTAAAATTGTCTTACAGACAGAAAGGAGTGCCGTATGAACAGAGATTATTTAAAGCAGATTATGATTGACCAAAAGGAAACTTATTTAAATAATCCAATGATAAAGAGAGACTATCCATTGGAAGACAATGTAAATTATTGCTTTGTTGGAATTAGAAGAACTGGAAAATCCTATATGATGTATCAGCAGATTAAGCATTTGCAGGAAAATGGAATTCCTCTCAAACAGATTGTTTATGTAAATTTTGAAGATGAAAGACTTTTGGAACTGTCAGCAGACGATCTGAACCTGATCCTGGAAATCGGACTCGAAATGTCTGGCGCGGACAATAAACCATATCTTTTTTTGGATGAGATTCAAAACGTGGAAGGCTGGGAAAAGTTTGTCCGCCGGATAGCAGACATGAAATATAGAATTCATATTACTGGAAGCAACAGCAAGATGCTAAGCAGTGAAATTGCATCTACACTTGGCGGTAGATTTATGATAGTAGATATATATCCATATTCGTTCCCGGAATATCTGGCTGCACAGGGGAAGGATAAAAATTATCTGGAAGTGCTCAGCACAAAAGACAGGGCAGAAGTAGTTGGAATGTGTGATCAGTATGTAAAATACGGTGCTTTTCCGGAATTGGTCGATATCAGAAACAAGCGGGAATATTTAAATAGCATTTACCAGACCATTTATCTGGGAGATATTATAACCAGAAATAAAATAACTAATGATTTTGCAGTAAGATTGATTTTGAAGAAGATTGCGGAATCAGTTACAAAACCATTGTCCTTTAACAGGCTGAGCAACATCTTAAAGAGTGCAGGAGCAGTACTCGGAAAGCAGACAGTGATTAATTATGTCGGTTATATGATGGACTCTTATATGTTGTTCACATTGCAAAATTATGCGGCAAAGCTGGTGGAAAAAGAGACTTCGCCAAAATATTATTTTATGGATACCGGCTTGTTAGGGCTTATGCTTATGGATTGCAGTTCGACGCAGTTGGAAAACTTGGTCGCGATAGAACTGATTCGACGCTATGGACGGGAAAATGTATTTTATTTTGAAAAAAACGTTGAAATTGATTTTTATGTTCCAGAAGAAAAACTTGCAATTCAGGTAAGCCTGCAGGTTTTAGACCAGATCGATACAAGGGAACGGGAAATCGGAGCATTTGTAAAATTAAAAAACTTTATCGGTGATGCGACTTGCTTACTGATCACAAATAGTGAAGAGGAAGAACTTGACTATGATGGAGTTCACGTAAGCGTTGTTCCGGTCTGGAAGTGGTTATTGCAGAAAAGAAAACAGGATATATAAAATTTTGTAAAAAATAAAACGGCAGATGTATTAAAATTACATCTGTCGTTTTGTTGGTGCGCCCGGCGGTGCACGTTTCTAACGGGTTAAAGTCCCGAATCCACC
>OHYF01001302.1_pt1 | contig 10281 bp, 9 predicted proteins | sample 1580111 | NCBI WGS metagenome assembly OHYF01 (sample SAMEA3882530, study PRJEB24775) | human gut metagenome | biome: human-associated habitat; feature: intestine environment; material: feces | place: Netherlands | collected 2009/2010
ATCGCCTGTTTTTGTTGGGGCGCAGGCTTAGCATCCCATGGGCTCATCTTGGCTCCATCGGAGTGCGATCTATTTTCCCATCTTTGCGAGCGGGGTCCGATCGGGATCACCGGTGAGATTTCTTGCGATATCCGTCGGTACGCGGCGGTAGGGGAAGGTCTTCAGGATATCCTGCATGAGGTCATCGAAGATATAGCGATTTCTGACGGTGCCCTCCTCTTCGCTGTTCCAGTAGGTCGCGCGGTCATCGCGGACGGACGGCTCCCCTTTCTTATAGGAATAGATATCGAAGACGGCGCGTGTCTCTACGATGTCATCAGCGTCGCAGAATAAGGAGCGGTGATAGACGACCTGCCGCCACTCCGTGATGACAGGCATGACAACGATGTCTGCATTTGCTTTTTCAGCGAGCTCCTTTAGCTGGGAGGTCGAGTAGAGGTCAGCTCCGTACTCGATCGGATCCAGGGTGCGGTAATACGGATAGCGGAAGATCCTTTCCATTTCGCGGTTCACGTAGGCAGCGGCTTCCTCACCGCTTCTGTATCGCGCCCGTAGCAGGAGCACGGTGCGTGTATTCTCGAAGTATCCCAGACTTCGATTCACAGCCGGATCGGCCGCCTTCGCAGGAACAAGGACGCTGAGGCAGAGGATGAGGGACATGAGTAAAAGAGAAATTCGTTTCATAAAAAGACCTCCTTTGATACTATTGTAGCACCAAAGGAGGGGACAGGGGTAGCCCGTGAGGTATGTTGCCCCATTTATTCCGTTTGAAAGCCTCATGCTCTCTAGTTAGGAGTGAGGAGTGAGGAGTGAGGAGTGGTGGTGGCGGCGCACAAATGATATAGCGCCGCCCATTTATTTTTTTACGCTCTCAGCCGTCGTCTTTGTGATCGAGGCCAAGATACGTTCCAACTCCCGCAAGTCCGTAGAAAGGGACTGGTAACTTTCCTCAGAAATATATCTGGCTTCCTGCAGCAGATCCAGCCAATACAGCGTCTCATTGCACTCTTTATACGCGATATACATTTTCATTAAAAACTCTTTTTTACTGATAGCATGCTCCGCTTCGATGACATTCGCTCCGATGCTCGTACCCGAACGACCTATCTGGTCAATGATAAAGTAAGGACTTTTATGCTGCGTAAGATACTGCACCAGTTTCATCACCCGGAGCGCAAGTTTCTTGCTTTTTCCCACAATCAGGTTATCTACTTTCATTGAGCTCCTCCGTTATTCCACGTACACACCCAAAGGCAAGCCATATAGATATGGTTATCCGGAGAATGACGCTTCAGTATTACATGTAATGCGAGACGGCTTGCCTGCCTTCATTCCTCATTCCTCATTCCTAATTCCTCATTCCTAATTTTCCCCTCGAAACTACACCAATTTCCCCTTCAGCACCCACGTCTGGCCGACCTCGACTTTTGCTTCCAGCGTATCACCGACCTTGACGCCTTCCTGATACGGGAAAAGGATCATCTTATTGCCCGAGGTGCGTCCATACCAGACATTCTCCTGCTTCGACGGGCCTTCGACGATGATGGGATAGGTCTTACCCTCCATCGCCTGATTCAGAGAAAGACTCACCTCATTCTCCACATCCATCAGCTCCTGCAGGCGGCGGTGTTTCGTCTCCTCATCGATCTGATCCGCCATGCGCGCTGCCGGCGTGCCATTTCTCGGCGAATAAATGAATGTATATGCCGAATCGAAACGCACCTCTTTCAAAAGCGCGAGCGTCTCCTGATGCATCTCTTCCGTTTCTCCTGGGAACCCGGTGATGAGATCGGTCGTCAGCACGATGTCCGGCATCTTTTCACGGACGTAGGAAACAAGCTCCTTGAAATGCTCGATCGTATATCCGCGATTCATCTTCTTCAGCATTTCATTCGAGCCATGCTGCACAGGCAGATGCATATGACGCGCCACCTTCGGCGAATCCGCCATCGCATCCACCATATCGAAAGTCATATCTCTCGGATGCGACGTCATATAGCGCACGCGCTCGATGCCATCCACCTTGTCGATCGCGCGGATCAGCGTCCCGAAGTCCGTCCCGTTTCTGAAATCAAGACCATACGAATTCACATTCTGCCCGAGGAGCGTCACCTCTTTATAGCCTTCCTTCGCAAGCCCCTCTATCTCGCGCGAGATATCCTTCACGCTGCGGGACAGCTCACGGCCGCGTACATACGGCACGATGCAGTACGTGCAGAACTTGTTGCACCCCTGCATGATCGGGATCCATGCAAAGACATGGGACTTGCGCACCGCACGAAGCTCGCTGTAGTCACTCACACTGTGCGGATTCCTCTCCGTCTTCACCACATGGCCGCCGCGCGCATCCTCCTTCGAAACGATCTCCTTCAGGTCATGGATATGGTACGGCCCAATGACGAAATCAATGATCGGCATACGCTCGATGAGCTTGCCCTTATTCTCCTGTGCCATGCAGCCGGCGATCCCCAGAAGCAGATGCGGATTTTTATCCTTCAGCTTCTTGATCTCCCCGATCTTGCCATAGACCTTCTCCTCCGCATTCTGACGGATGCTGCAGGTATTCATGATGATGATATCTGCCTCTTCCATCGTCTCTGCCGGCACATATCCCAGCTCCTCCAGCTGTCCATTGATGCGCTCCGTGTCCGATTCATTCATTTGGCAGCCATAGGTCAGGGTGAAGTACTTCTTTTCCATCATAATATATTTCCTTTATATAACAACTCACACGTATCCAAAATATCACTTTATTATAGCATACGCAGCATGAAAAATAAAAAAATCCCGATGTCCGGAAATGGTATCCGGTCATCGGGATCAGGTTCGTCCACGGGGCATGCTGCCCTTTGATGGCATGCCAAAGAGGTTCAGCAGGTTCTATGGGTTCAAAGGGGTTGGGGCGGCGCATCAAGTCAGAAGCGCCGCGCAGTTTTCTATGAAAACACTGATTAAATCGTTGTCAGATTGAATCAGCGTTTCCCTAATATGCGATTATTCACGAAAGATGAGGCATTTGAAAGAGGGATGAGGCGGAGAGTGACTTGTGACTAGCGACTCTCTCGTATCGTCATTTCGAGCGCAAGCGAGAAATCTTTGTCATCCGCGACTCGACAGTCAATGTTTGGAGATCCAAAACAGGAAACCTGCTATGCAGGAAACCTTCGGGCATCGCCCTATTGCTAAGGCGGCGAAATCGCCACCTTTATGTCTCTTATTGAGAAAAGTCCGCACGCCGCATCATGAGGCACCCCGGCGCCCGCCTCTCTACTTCGCCGTCAGGTCTGCTGTCTTCGCACCGATGAGGGAGATCAGATCATCCGGCGAGAGCACCACCTGCCGGCCGCGCTGGCCCGCACTGATGCTGATCGCCTGATGGTGATGGCAGCTCTCATCGATGAATGTCGGGAAGGCCTTCTTCATCCCGATTGGCGAGCAGCCGCCGCGCAAATACCCTGTGAGGCCGGGAAGCTCCTTCACATGAATCATCTCTACGCTCTTGTTTCCGCTCACACGCGCCGCCGCTTTGAGATCGATCTCCTTCTCCGAAGGCAGACAGAAGACCACAGGACCGGTCTTATCGCCATGCGTGACGATGGTCTTGAAAACCATGTCCGGATCATAGCCGAGCTCTGCCGCCGCATGCACGCCCGAGAGATCATCCTCATCGTAGTCATAGGACTTCGTCTCGTAGGAGATCTTCTCTTTATCCAGAATACGCATGACATTCGTTTTCTTTTCTTTCTTTGCCATAGTTTGCCTCGATTCATTGGGCAGCCCGGGACGCAGCGCCATCAGCTTCCCAATGCCTGACCGCTTCCCAGCGCACACCCATTTTCAAACAACAAAAAGCCGGAGCATCACGCTCCGGCTCATCATTCAAATTGGTGCCGAGGACCGGAATCGAACCGGTACGAATCTCACGATCCGAGGGATTTTAAGTCCCTTGCGTCTGCCAGTTCCGCCACCCCGGCAGGTCTATATGAATGTAATAGATTGTAATATGGAGGCGGCACCCAGAATCGAACTGGGGATAAAGGTTTTGCAGACCTCTGCCTTACCGCTTGGCTATGCCGCCATATGGAGCGGAAAACGGGACTCGAACCCGCGACCCCAACCTTGGCAAGGTTGTGCTCTACCACTGAGCTACTTCCGCGCTGGCGACCCGGATCAGATTTGAACTGACGATCTCCGCCGTGACAGGGCGGCATGTTAGACCACTACACCACCGGGCCGCACGTAAGTTACGCATATTAGTATATCCATCCATGGTACTTTTGTCAAGCACTTTTTGAAAAATGGCTGCCCTTGGGCGATAGAGACGGCTGGGGACCGCGAACCCTCTCGCGCCGTCATTTCGAGCGCAAGCGAGAAATCTTTGTCATTCGCGGTCAAAATGGTCAATGTTTGGAAGTCTCAAACGGGAAACCGGCTCTTCAAGAAACCCTCGGGCATCGCCATGATTGATACTCCGCGGCACTTCTGATTTTTATGCGCCGCACCACACCCCGAGAGTTTGAAAGCAGGGATGAGTGGCTAGGGATTAGGGATTAGGAGTCTCAAGTGACTGGTGACTAAAACCCACCTTCTGGCATCGCCATGATTGATACCCCGCGACGCTTCTGATTTTTATGCGCCGCGCCTCTCCCTCTTGAACCCGCTCCCCCTCTTTCGCGCGCAATCAAAGGGCGAAACGCCTTTCCCCTATTTTTCTACAGATGATACAATTCCGGTCTTCTGTCACGAAATACATTGATGCTCTCGCGGATGCCCTGCAGCACATCCGTGTCGATCTCCGCCGTGGCCACCTGCTCCTTTTCTCCCAGATGGAGCAGTTCTTCCCCCAAAGGCGAGAGGAGCATCGAGTTTCCGCCGTACTGCGTGCTGCCGGCACGGCCGCATTCATTCACTGCACAGAAAAACATCTGATTCTCGATCGCTCTGGCTTTAGAAAGCGTGATCCAGTGCTCCTTTCTTACGAGCGGCCAGGCTGCGGGGAGGAAAAACAGATCCACGCCCTGCAATGCTTCTGTCCGGATCAGCTCACAAAAGCGTACGTCGTAGCAGATCGCCATCGAGCAGGCGATCCCGTCCAGCGTAAAGTAGACAGTGGAAGAGCCACCGGTATACGACTTCGTTTCTCCCATCGGGCTGAAGCCGTGAATCTTATCATAGGAAGCAACGACCTCGCCCTTGCGATCAAAGATATAGCTTCGATTGAAAACGCATCCGTTTTCTAAAACGCTGACCGAGCCCGCCACGATATTGACGCCATGCTCCTTGGCAAATGCTCCGAATACCTTTTTCGTCTGCACGCCATCTGCATCAGAAGCGGCATAGAGTGCGCTGTCCGGTGACGGAAAGAAACCGGTGTTTAACGTTTCCGGCAGGACAAGAATATCCGGCTTGTCTTCCAGTGCAAGCTCCATCAACTGCACGGCCTTTTCATAATTTCTTTCCACCTGTCCCAGCGCTACATCCATTTGAATCAGACTGATCTTTTCCTTCATAAAGCCTCCACGCATCCTGTCACTCAAACGAACCATCGAATTTCATTCAATGTACCGCCTCCGGCTTTTCCTGTCAAGAAAAAAAGGCTCCCTCTTTCTCCCATCAAAAAAGAGCCCGAGGCAAAAGCCCCCGGCTCTTTTTTGATGCAGGACAGCTATGAGATAGTCACTCCCTGCCCCTTATGATCTCCTCAATCAGGCAGATCATTCCGAAGGACACGATGCGCCATGCCCACCGTGACCTCATTGAAATGAAGCACACCCACGCCGACAAAGATCGCAACGCAGAGATGCTCATTCCAGCGGGCGATACCGATCTTGCCGCCGACATTCATGCCGATCGCCATCGGCTTCACCTGCTCGATGGCAGACTCCATGGCTCCGACCACAGAGCCATCACCCACATGAGTATCAGAGATGACCTTCTGCCTTTGGGCAGCCACGATGGCCGACTCGAAGATCTTTGGAAGGATATCCAGAAATTTTCCGCCAAAGTTCACAGCGACAGCGCGGATGCCATCCTTCGCCAGCCTTTCCTTCAGCGCATTCTCATCTGCCCGCGTCTCGGTCAAAGACATGCGGAGCGCGGCCCGTGCGATATCAGCACTCTGGTATTCTTTGTAAGCCATCTCAGTTTTCCCGTTCTTTGATCTCGCGGATCAGGTTTGCAACGAACATCGGGAGAGACTGTGTCCCCTGGTCGCCATTCTTTCTGCTTCTGACAGAAATGGTGTGACCCTTCATTTCCTGATCGCCCACGATGATCATGTACGGTACCTTCTCCATCTGCGCCTTGCGGATCTTGTAGCCCAGTGTTTCATTGGCCTCTTCCACTTCGACACGGATATCAGACTCGGACATAGCCGCTGCGACAGACTTCGCATATTCCAGATTCTTGTCCGTGACAGGGATGATCTTCGCCTGTACCGGAGCGATCCAAGTCGGGAAAGCCCCTGCATAGTGTTCGATCAGGATACCGATGAAACGTTCCAGAGAGCCGTAGCCCGCACGGTGCAGCATGACCGCTCTGTGCTTTTCTCCATCTTCACCGATATAGTTCACATCGAAACGTTCCGGCAGCTGCATATCCATCTGGATGGTGCCGCACTGCCAGGTACGTCCGAGAGAGTCCTGTACATGGAAATCGAGCTTCGGTCCATAGAAAGCGCCGTCGCCTTCATTGATCTGGTACGGTACACCCGCCGTCTCGATCGCTTCGCGGAGCGCATTCGTGGAGATCTCCCACAGCTCATCGCTGCCCATGGAGTTTTCAGGACGGGTAGAGAGTTCGACATGGTATTCCAGGCCGAAGACACCATACATCTTCTGATACATCGCCATACATTTGATGACTTCATCCTTCATCTGTTCCTGCGTCATGAAAATGTGCGCATCATCCTGCGTGAAGCAGCGTACACGGAAAAGACCGTGCAGCGCCCCCTTCAACTCATGACGATGAACAAGGCCGAATTCGCCGACACGCATCGGCAAATCTCTGTAAGAACGCTGCTGCGTCTTGAAGAAAAGGATTCCGCCGGGGCAGTTCATCGGTTTGATCGCATAGTCTTCGTCATCGATCTGGGTGAAGTACATATTTTCCTTGTAATGATCCCAGTGACCAGACTGCAGCCACAGCTTCTTCGACAGGATGACCGGCGTCATGATCTCCACATAGCCGAATTCCTTGAAGAGCTCACGTTCATAGTCCATCAGTTTATTTCTGAGGATCATGCCCTTCGGATGGAAGAACGGGAAGCCCGGGCCCTCTTCATGGAAGGAGAACAGATCGAGCTGCTTGCCAAGCTTTCTGTGGTCACGCTTCTCTGCTTCCGCACGGACGAAGAGATAGTGGTCAAGATCCTCCTTGCTGAAGAATGCCGTCGCATAGATACGCTGCAGCATCTTATTCTTGGAGTCGCCGCGCCAGTAAGCACCAGCGACCGTCATCAGCTTGAACGTCTTCACCTTGCCGGTGGACTTCAGATGCGGGCCTGCGCAGAGATCCGTGAAGTCACCCTGTTCATAGAGAGAAATCGTTTCCTCCTCCGGCAGGTCTTCGATCAGCATGACCTTGTAGTCCTGGCCTTTATCCTTGAAATACTGGAGCGCTTCATCGCGCGGCAGCACCTTCTTCACCAGCGGGATATTTTCCTTCGCGATCTTCGACATCTCCTTCTCGATCGCTGCGAAATCCTCCTGGCTGAAAACATGGTCAGAGTCCAGATCATAGTAGAAGCCATCATCGATCGCCGGTCCGATAGCAAACTTCACGCCAGGGAACAGGTGCTGGATCGCCTGCGCCATCACATGGGACGCCGTATGACGCAGCGTGAAAAGACCTTCCGGATCCTCCTTCGTGAAGAATTCCACCTCTGCACCATCCACGATCGGATCGCGCAGATCCGTCAGCTCGCCATTCACCTTCGCCACCAGCGCATTCTTGCCAAGGCTGTTGGAGATCGCCTTCGCTGCATCCGCCAGAGATACCGCGCTCTCGAACTCCTTCTCTTTTCCGTCTTTCAGACGAATCGTAATCATAGTATCTTCCTTTCTAAAAACAGACATTCACTGCTTGGGGACAGTGGCTTCCATTTTTGCTGCTTTCTGCTTGGCGCTGCCATTTCAGCCGCTTCGCAGAAAGCAACATGAAAGCAATAAAAAAACTTCCGTCCCTAAGGGACGAAAGTTGTATTCCGTGGTTCCACCCAAATCAGAGCTAAAGCTCCACTTGTCGGCCCGGTAACGAGGCCACCCGGGAAGATTTCGATCCTCCTGCTCCAGAGCGGTAATCGATCCCCCCACCATCTGCTCCCACCAGCCGCAGACTCTCTTTGCGTGTACCAAGGATCCATCATGTCTCTATCCTCACATGTATGGTCATACTATAGACTTCTTTTTTGCGTTTGTCAAGGGGAAGGTTGGAGACTATGAGACGGAGAGACATTAGACTTCAAACTTTCCGGTCATCTCAAAGCTTGAGTAAATCATTCTTTGCTTCCCCGCAGCAGCTTCATATTCAGACGATAATGAAATGGCTTCTCATTTTTATCCACCAAATAATGGGATTGCGGTATTTTACTCAGCCTGCTTTTGATCGTAACACGAGTTTTATGCGTAGCCTCCATCAGCTGATCCATCGTGATTCCAATACCAGAGAACAAAGAAGCCTGCAGCAGCAGATAATAGATCGTTTTCGTCAACTCATCCTGCCCTGCCACCTTTTTATTCAGCTGCGCGGCAAAGCGTTTCAACTGCTCCTTTTTCCGTGAAAGTACGGAAATCGTATCATCAAATGCCAGCGATATGAACTCCATAAATTGCAGGATAAATGGCGTCAAATCGCCTCGATTCCACTGACTGTTCGTCTCCTCAAACATTTTGTAATATGCATTTTTTCGTTTATTGATCTCCACAGATAGCTGCAATGCAATATACGGACTAAATTCCCGTGACAGATAATACGACACAATAAATCGTCCCGTGCGGCCATTTCCATCATAAAACGGATGTATGTATTCAAAGAAATAGTGAAAAGCCGCCAGCCTGACCAAAAGCGGAATTTCTGCCGCCTGAAGAATAGACAACGCCTGATCCATCGCCTCTATGATCGCCTGCTCCGGCATAAGTCCCTCATGCTTTACCCGATTTGTCTGACTGGTAATTTCCACAGGAGCTTTTCTGAAAATAATCCCATCTGGTGCATGCGCTGGATTCTCCTGTACCACCTCTGCCAAAGCAAATGAATCATAGAAATCGCGAACATCACGACAAGTAGAGAAAGAAGCCCCCTCATGATTCAAAATCCGAAGATACTGATCTACCAAGCTTGCCAAATGCCGATATGCAGCAGAGACCGGAATATTTTGGAGGATATCTTTGATTTGTTTGCGAGTACTTCTGACACCCTCGATCTCATTGGTGGCCTGTACCTCTTCGATTAGGCAAGAAACGGCATACTGCCGAAGCATCACAGGAGGACATTCCGCGAGTAGCTTCATGAACTGAATATACTTCTGGTACATAGTCTGTATAAGCAGTGAGATCTCCTCATTATAGCAAAGGAAAGAAGGATACGCCTGTTTTCGATTGACCTCTTTGACGGATATCGGAAAATGCTTTGTCGTGCAGGCATAAAAGCGCTCTGCATAGACTTGCTCATACGTATCTGGAGAAACATAGTAAATTTTCCATAACGGCATATATTCCATAGCGATAGCGCACCTCCTATCCCAGTGATAAAACTCCTGCTTTTTATCATATCACATTTCCCCATGTGATAAAAACCGGTTATTTTATCACATGCCTTGTTCTCCTATGATAAAATACCCGGTCTTTATCACACCTATGCAAAAGACCGTCCAGAAAACATGGAAACTTCATGCTTAAAACTTCAGATGTCAAACCGCAGATTTCAGACTCCTGCCCTCTGACGCCTGACGCCTCTGCCTCTCACCGGAATATCTTGGAAAGCTCATCATCCGTCATATTTCCTATCCAGCTTTCGCCGACGGAGACGGTCATGTCGGCGAGGGATCTTTTCTTTTGGATGATCTCATTGATCTTTTCTTCGAAGGTGTTCTTGGTGATGAAGCGGTGGACGAGGACGTTGTTCTTCTGGCCGATGCGGTAGGCGCGGTCTGTCGCCTGAGACTCTACGGCGGGATTCCACCAAAGGTCATAGTGGATGACGTGGGAGGCGGCGGTAAGGTTGAGGCCGGTGCCGGCGGCTTTCAGGGAGAGGATGAAGAATCTCGCCTTCGGGTCTGTCTGG
>OHYF01001314.1_pt1 | contig 10238 bp, 8 predicted proteins | sample 1580111 | NCBI WGS metagenome assembly OHYF01 (sample SAMEA3882530, study PRJEB24775) | human gut metagenome | biome: human-associated habitat; feature: intestine environment; material: feces | place: Netherlands | collected 2009/2010
GCCGTGCCGCAGCCGCCGAAGCGGTGCTTAAGCCGTCAGGCGGGAATTGTGCGGTGTTGCCCTTGGTTTTCAGATACGCCTTAGCCCGCCAAAAAGGCCGCAAACTTTTTGTGCAGTTCTTCCTCGCTCAGGGTTGGGCTGTCCACCGTCAGTTCGCGCGCCAGGTTCAGGGCAAAAATACCCATGATGGATTTTGCATCCACGCAGTAGCGCCCGGAATGCAGGTCCACATCTCCGGGCACAGTGGCCGCAATGCGGTTAAACTCTTTCACTTCACCAATGCTGTTCAGCCGGATGGTAACACTTGCCATTGCCAGTTTGCTCTCCTTTTTGCCGCGGGCATCTGCGGTGTTCTGCCGCCAAAAGCCCGGCTAAAATGTAATGTTCAGCTGCTTGATGCAGGCAGTATCCTCTTTGGTGCCGCCGCGGGCGTACAGGGCCAGGCGCGCGCCGGTCCAGGTTGCCTTGGCAACGGGTTGGGCTCCCCCCAGCGGCACTGCGGTGCCATCTGCTGCCAGCAGGGCATATTGCACCTGCTTGGCAGCCGTTATTTTCATTGTAACGGTTATTTCATCCGTGTCAACCATTTTTTCGGCAAGGATCGTTTCTTCTGCATCACCGGTGGAGGCAAGGTCTTTCACCATGCCCTGTACCAACTGCACGGTGCAGCCCTGCGCGGTGCGGCAGAGCTCAATGGTGGAATATTTCTGCCCCATCACGCTAAGCCCTACTTTAGCTCCGGCGCCGCACCCGGCCAGGCCAAGGGTAACGTTTGCGGTAAAATCCGCTGCAGGCAGCATCTGACTGAGCACATTGGGCTGCCGCCACAAACTTCCGCTGGCCCCGCAGACCAGATGCAGTGCATCCCCCGCCACCGGGCGCAGCCAGGCTTCGGGCTGGGGGTTGGCCTGCCATTGCCATTGCAGGCCGGGCTTGCCGTTTGTAAAGCTGTCCCCTATTTGCAGGCCGGGACCAGCTTCGCCTTTGGGGCAGTCCCACTCGGTCACCGGCTCGCCGATGCCATCGCCGTTTTGTTCCAGGCCGATGAACGGCCAATCGCTGTGCCAGCACATAGGCTGCAGGTGTACCACGCGGCCCAGTTCAAACCGGTCCTGGAAATGCAGGAACCAATCGCTGCCGTCCGGCGCTATGACCCACGCGCCCTGGTGGGGGCCGTTGATGGAGCTGGCCCCCTGGTGCATGACGATTTTTTCCTCATACGGGCCGTACACATTGCGGGCGCGCAGCACGGTCTGCCAGCCGTATTCCACACCGCCTGCCGGGATAAAGATGTAATACCAGCCGTTGCGCTTGTACATTTTGGGGCCTTCGGCGGTGGGCTGGCTCAGGGTGCCATCAAACACGATGGGGCCGTCCTCCACCACTTCCAGCGTTTCGGGATCCAGGCGGGAAAGCTGGATCTTGTGCTTAATGCCGCAGCGGCTTTTGGCAAAGGCGTGGGCCATATACACGCTGCCGTCATCGTCCCACAGGGGGCAGGGATCGATCCACCCGCTGGCGGATTTTACGCAGTGCAGCGCACTCCAGGGGCCGGCGGGGTCGGTGGCTTCGGTGTAAAAAATGCCCTCGTCCGGCAGGGGAATGAATGCATAGAACCTGCCCGCATGGTAGCGCAGCGCCGGGGCCCAGGTGCCGCAGCCATGGGCGGGCTGGGCATAGCGGTCAAACGGCAGACGCTCCACGCAGTTGCCGATGCGCTCCCAGTGGACAAGATCCTTGCTGTGCAGCACCGGCACGCCGGGCAGGTAGGTAAAGCTGGAAGAGATCAGGTAATAGTCCTCCCCCACGCGGATGGCGTCTGGGTCACTGAAATCCATGGGCAGCACCGGGTTCTGGTAGCAGCCATTTTTGATATCGGTCACATAACGGTCCATTGCTTTTATCCTTTCTTGTGTTCGCTTTCCAGCAGCAGCTCACATGCAGCTTCCAGCACGCAGGCGGAAGCCCACAGATTGTGGCTGAACCAGCTGCTGAACGGTCTGCCATCACTGAAGCGCTCCACATCCAGCCCATCGCTGGGGCACCAGCGTTCCGACAAAATGCCGTAACGGCCATAGCCGGTGGCTGCGGGGTACAGTTCCAGGCATTGCAGCATCCAGGCGGCAGAATCCGCCGCGCGGCTGGCGTAATAGCCGTCACCCGTCACCCGTGCCAGATAGCGCAGGTCAGTGTCAATAATAACCCCCATGGGGTGGATATGCGGGTTGGAAACCGAGGTAACGGCGCCGCCGCAGGCGGACCACCCCTGGTTCAGCGGGGTGTGCTCCGGGTAGGTCTTGTAGCCATAGCGCCACAGGAACTCGTACCCGGCGCTGTCTTTCATATATTGCAGGAATTCGGCCTTGCCGGTCTGCTCATACAGCAGGCGGCTGCCGCGCATGAAGGCCAGGTTGCCCTCCTCATCCACGGCTTTCCAGGTGTCCATGGGGGTACCGTAACAGTTCAGATCCTTGACAAAGGTATGGTAGTAATCCAGCGCTTTTTCGGCGGAGTGCAGGCAGCGTTCTTCGCCGGTCAGGCGGTAGAGGTAAACCAGCGCCGGGGCAAACCAGCAGCCCGCAAAGCCGCTCCAATCCAGCACTTTGCGTTCCTGGGTGGAGTAAGTATAGCCGAAAGCGCCGTCTGCGCGCTGCAGATCCATGACGGTATGCAGCACCTTTTGGGCTGCATCCATCCATTTGGCCGGGCAGGGTTTGCCGTTTTGGTGCAGATAATCCATCGTTTTGGTCAGGTAGTGGACGGCGCTGCCCACTGTATAGGCACAGTGGCAGTCTTTGACCAGGCCGTACCCGGTCCACCAGCCGTTCACCTGGCTGCCCGCGGCATTGGGGGCCATCAGGTCGTTCAGCAGGCCGGAATTTTCGTTATACGCATCGGCAATGCGGTCAAACAGCTGTTCGCCACTCATGGCCGCGGCCAGCGGCGCTTCGGCATCCGCGCCAAGGGCATCGCGGCAGAGCACCAGCGGATAGGCCAGCACGCCGCCACCCGTCCAGCCGATCTCCGTCACCAGCCGCCAGGGGCGCATCTCGGTCTCCCTGGGCGGGCGGCAGCAGCGGTTGGTACTCCCCCGCCGCCGCGTCAAAGTTCTGGTAGGCAAAGGTGTCCAGCATACCCTGCACGGCCTGGCGCAGGGTATTGCGGGGGACGGCGCGGTCCTGGTGACGGGCGTATTCCTGCCGGATGATCTCATGCAGCTCGGTTCGCGGGCCTCTGTGCAGGTAGATCCTGCCGCTGGTCTGCGCCTTGCAGGCCATGCTGCGGGTGGACGGCGCCGGGGTGGAGCGGTTTTTGAAGGTGGTGGGGTCGTTGGTGTACCCCAGGCTGATGCCGAACGCATCCGGCAAAGCGGCAAACACACCGTTGCGGATGATCCCGGCCTCGCTTTCGCTGTAGGGTTCCACCGCAGCGGCGGCCACTCCGCCGTCCCAGCAGAGGGCGGCGAGCGGCATGGCGGCGCGGTCCGCACGGAATTCCCACAGCGGCGCACAGAACGCCACCTCGTGGTGGTCCTTCGTCAGCAATGGAAATTCGCCGGGTTTGGCTTCCGCGGCGTGGTTATCGCCGTAAATATTGCAGGGGATCACATGGAAATAATCGCTCTGCCCCGGCACAGCCAGCCACATGCGCAGCTGGGTGGGGTTGGGCGCATCCATTTGCAGGGTGTAGCACAGCGTATCGCCAGCGGGGGTGAACTGCGCACTGTAATGCGCACCGTTCAGCGTCCAGTCAAAGCCGGACTGTGTGCAGGCAGTTTCCGGCACCGGCACCCAGGCATCCTCGATCCGGCAGGCAAAGCTGACGTTTAATGTTTGGGAATTCAGATCCAGTTTCATTATGATACCTCAACAAAAAATGCGGGCCGGGCAGTGCCGGCCCGCAACGGGTCAATGATTTTTAGGAGGGACAAACAAAAAAGAGGAAAACGAAAATCAGCCTTTCAGGCCGGAGGTTGCAATGCCTTCCACAAAATATTTCTGTGCGGCAAAGAAGAGGAGAACCAGCGGCAGAACCGCCACACAGGCCATGGCCATAACGCGGCCCCACACCACAACACTTTCCGCGTCAACGGAAAGGCGCAGCGCCAGCGAGATGGTGTATTTTTTGACCGAGTTGATGAAGATCAAGGAGTTGAAGTAATCGTTATAGGTCCACAGGAACTGGAACAGGCCAGCGGAGAAGAGGGCCGGCTTCATCAGCGGCAGCAGGATCTGCCAGAAGATGCGGAAGGTGCCACAGCCATCAATGCAGGCGGATTCGTCCAGATCGCGGGGGATGCCGCGCATGAACTGGATGAGCTGATAGATGAAGAATGGGTAGCAGGCCAGCAGGGCGGGCACCCAGAATGGCATGTAGGAATCGACCCAGCCGAACTTGTTGAACAGAACGTAACGCGGGATGATGATGACCGAGTTGGGAAGCATCAGGGTGGCGATCAGGATGGCAAACAGCTGCTTTTTGAACGGGAAGTTGAACCGTGCAAAGCCATAGGCAACCAGCGCACTGGAAGCGATGGTCAGCAGCGTGGTGGGGATGACCATGATAAAGGAGTTGATGAAATAGGTTGCATAGGTATAAATACCGGCGCTTTTCCAGCCGTCAATAAAGTTCTGGAAGCTGAAGCTTTTGGGCATCAGTGCAATGGAGCCAAAAATTTCATCGTTGGTTTTGAACGCGGCCGAAATCATCCATGCAATGGGGAACAGCAGCACGCAGCCAATCAGGATGATGACCAGATAGGTCAGCACCAGGTTCAGGGTCTTTTTTTGTTGTTTTGTCATAATGCTCACGCGCCCTTTCTCAGCTTTCGTCGCCATAGAAGACCCACCACTTGGAGGTTGCGAACAGCACCAGAGTGATCAGCATAATCACAATAAAGATGATCCAGGAAATGGCGCTGGCGTAACCCATCTTGAAGTAGGAGAAGCCTTCCTTATACAGTTTCATGCCCAGCACATAGGTAGCCTTCATGGGGCCGCCATCGGTGATGACAAAGGCAGAGGTGAAGTTCTGCAAAGCCTGAATGGTCTGCATGATAAGGTTGAAGAAGATGATGGGGGTGATTTGCGGAACGGTGATGCTGAAGAACATCTTGACCTTGCTTGCGCCGTCGATCTCGGCAGCTTCGTACAAATCTGCCGGAACGTTTTTCAGCGCGGCCAGGAACATGACCATGGAAGAACCAAACTGCCAGATCTCCATCATGCAGATGGTGCGCAGGGCCTGGTTGGGGTCGCCCAGCCACTGTACGTTGGGCAGGTGCAGGGTGGTCAGGATGGCGTTGATAACGCCGTTATCCATGAACATGATCTTCCACAGCAGAGCAACAGCAACGCTGCCGCCGAACAGGGACGGAATGTAGTACAAAGTACGGATGAGGTTGATGCCTTTGATGTTACGGTTGAGGAACACCGCAACAGCCAATGCCATAACCAGCTTGCCGGGCACGGTGTACAGCGTGTAGACCAGGGTAACTTTCAAGGAGTTCCAAAACTCAGTATCCATGGTGAACAACTGGATGTAGTTGCTCAGGCCGGTGAACGAGGGGGTGCCGGTGATTTTGTAGTTACAGAACGAGTAAACCAGCGAGCTTAAAAACGGGTACAGCTGCAGGATCAGCATACCGATGATCCACGGGGCCAGATAAGCAAACGCCGCGTAATCGCGCTTGGTATAGTGCTTGATTTTGGTTTGTTTTGTCATAGGATCACACCTCTTTGGAAAAAATCCGCCTTTTTACTGGTGTAGCTGAAAACAAAGAAAATGACGGATATTTCGCAAACACAAGCAGGATTTAAGGCAAAGAGCCGCAGGAATCCTTTGTGGATTCCAAGGCTTTTTAACGCAAAATCCGGCTGTGTTTGTAGAAATAGACTATATTTTCGACTTTTCAGGCACACTTTAATAAAACGGATGCCTCGGTGGGAGACACCCGTTTTTGATGTTCGCTGAGGTTTACTGGGCGCTGATGTAGCTGGAGAGCTGCTTGTACATATCGGATGCAGCGCTTGCGGGGTCGGTGGTGCCGTAACCGACAGCCTCGATGGTATCAGCAATGATCTGCTTGGATTCCGGTGCGGAGGAGTACTTGTCGTTGGTCAGGCCGCTGTAGCCGCTGGCAATGTTGGCGGCGGTCATCATGTTCGGGTCCAGGGTACCGTCTTTTTCGCAGATTTCACGGGCCTTTTCCGTCGGGGGAACACTGCGCACGCAGGCCAGGGTGCTTTCGGCGTCATCGCTGTTAAAGAAGTAATCCAGGAACTTCATGGCTGCTTCCGGAGCCTTGCAGGTGGAGGTAACTGCCAGGACCTGCGGGCAGTTGCAAGCCCAGCCGTTGTCCTTAGCGCCGTCCAGCAGGGGCAGGTAGCCGGTGCCATAGGTTGCGCCCTCATTGGCGGCGGTCATAACATTGATGGTGGAGATGTAAGCGAAGGTGCAGACGTACTTGCCAGCGATCCAGTTGGGGTCAGACTGCAGGTCGTCGTTGCTGTAAGCGGAAGAATAGGAAGCCGGTGCGCAGACATTGTTGTCGTACAGGCTCTTGACGAGATCCAGGCAGTTCTGGATATCTTCCTCGGTATAATTGAACGCTTTGGAGTCAGCGTCAAAGATGGTCTTGCCGGTCAGCTGCTTCATGTAGGTAAAGAACACCAGGTTGGTCACATACTCTTTGTTGGTGCACAGCAGGTAGGTATCGGGGTCTGCTTCATGGACCTGTTTGCCCCATTCAATGAACTGATCCCAGGTGTACTGGGTGTTGAAGTCGATGCCGTACTTTTCAGCCAGCTCTTCGTTCACAACCAGTGCCGGGCCGGCAATGCCGGTGGGCAGGCCCAGCTGCTTGCCGTCATAGTTACCATTCACGCGCAGGCCAATGTAGTTGGGGTCAAAGTTGGAAAGATCAAAGTCGTAGTCCTTGTAATCCAGGAAGTAATCGCCGGTGGAAACAAAACTGGGCATCGTTTCGGGGTCAATCTGCACGATGTCGGCGGCGGTGCCGGATGCCAGCTGGGTTGCCAGCTTATCATGGTAGCCGTCAGAAGAGCCATACTCGGCTTCGATCTTGATGTTGGGGTTTTCTTCCATGAACTTGTTGATGACTTCCATGGTGGCGTTGGCGCGCTCATCGCCGCCCCACCAGGCAAAGCGCAAAGTCACCTGTTCATCGCTGGAAGTGGAAGCTGCGGTGCTGGTAGAGGCAGCGCCGCTGGTGCTGTCGGCTGCCGGGGCTGCGCTGCTGGCAGCACTGCCGCCGCATGCGGCCAGAGACAATGCCATGCTGGCGGCCATCATACCGGCCATAAGTTGCTTTTTCATATTGTTTTCCTCCTTCTAAATCGGCCCTTTTCTTCGAGCCTTATCATGGTTTTATTATAATTTGTTTGGCAGATTTATAAAAGGACTCACGCTTGCTAAAAGGATTCATCATTTGACACAAAACGCCGGGCAGGTATCATCTCTTGCGTTTTAGCGCAATTTAAGATACCTGCCCGGCATTTTATTATTCTGTTTTACCCGTTTGCGGGGCATCCGGGGTATATTTTTTGTACGGGATGCAAAACGACACGCTGGTGCCAAGGTTTTTTATGGAACAGATGCGCAGCCCCGTTTCCTCCGGGTAGCGCAGGCGCAGGCGGCGGTCCAGGTTGGTCAGCCCAATACTGCGGCTGTTACGGTCCGCAATGCGTTTGCGCAGCGCTTCCAGCTCTTCCCTTGTCATGCCGTCGCCGTTATCGATCACACGCAGGTTCACCTTATCGCCAATGCGGCGGGCGCGCACCTTCATGTAACCGCGCTCGTTGCCGCGCAGGGCGTGCAGCAGGCTGTTTTCTACCACGGGCTGCAGCATCAGGCGGAATACCTCGGCGTCCATCACATCGTCGTCCACTTCATAATAAATAATAAAGCTGTCCCCAAAGCGGTAGTGCTGCACTTCCACATATTTTTTAAGGTAGTCCAGCTCTTCCCGCAGGCTGACGCTCTTTTGCGGGTTGGTCAGCGAATACTTTAGGATATCCGATACATACCCCACCACCGCGCTGATGCGCCCATCATCGTTCAGCTTGCGGGCTTCCATATCCAGCGTTTGCAGGGTGTTGTACAAAAAGTGGGGGTTGATCTGCAACTGCAGGGCGGTCAGCTCGGCGTTCTGCTGGCGGTACTGCTTTTCTTTCAGCTGGATGTTCAGGTAGGTGTTGTTCAAAAACATCATCAGGATGTTGTTCATGATAACGTCATATTCATCATTTACCTTGCGCTGGGGACGCTGGATGGTGCGGCCCGCCTCGGCATCCTCAAACATCTGCAGCATCAGGTTGATCTCGTCAAAGCTGCGCTTGGTGTTGACGTATGCCAAAAACACAATGGCGTACAGCGCCACAACCGCCATCAGCAGCAGCGGCATCAACCGTTCACCCAGTTTTTCCAGGATCATGGCCCGGTCAATGGTAGATACGATGTAGAAATCCGGGTTCTGGTAGCTTTGCCAGTTCAACAGGCAGTCCCGGTCATCCAGCTTGATCCAGAACTCGTGCTCCTGTTCCGCCGTGTTCCCTGCCCCGCTCAGCGTTTTGCCCATCAGGTTTTGCAGCTCTTCCGTCGCGCCTGCGTCCCCTGCCTTTGCCAGCAGGCGGCCGCTGCCGTCAACCAGGTACAGGTGCTGGTTATCGGACGGGCGCAGCACGGCAATCATTTCCTGCAAGTGGCTGATGTTCAGGGTAACGGCCACACAGCCTTCCATCGTCAGCATCCGGGCGCACACTACCAGCTGCCTTCTCTCGCTGGCTTTGCCTGCATTCACCACCACCGGGGCAATGCAGGTACGCTCAGCATCCGACATAGAGGAATACACGCTGTACCAGCCGCTGTAATCATCCGCCGAAAGGTTGACCAGCCCGCTGGACGTCAGCGCACGGTCGTACCCATCTATATAGATCAGAACCGAATCCACGTAATCATACGCGTTGGTCATGCTGTTCAGTGAGGATACCAGGCTGCGCAGGTAGATGGCATCGGTGTAAGAAAGGCTTTCTCTTTTCAGAGCTTTGTTCAGCACCATGTTGGTGCGGGTCATGCCGGTCATGTAGCTGTTCTGCGCCAGGACCGAATCCAGCACCAGCGAGATGTTGGAGCGCACAGCCTCAATACCGCGCTCATTGTCCTGCGTCATACGGTGCATCTGGGTCACAAGGGTCATGTAGGTGGTAACGGCCACCAGCAGCAGCGCCGGGATCAGCATGACCACCACAAAGTTCCACATGCGCTTCAAAAAGAACTTCCGCTTCATTCCCTTCATAGCGCGGCACCATCCAGGCGGGATTTGCGGTATTCCGATGGGCTCTGCCCATAATACGCTTTGAACGCACGGGAGAAGTTTTTGGGGTTATCGTACCCGACATAATAGGCAATATCGTAGCTTTTATAGTGGATATCCGCCAGCATCTCACATGCTTTTTCCATCCGCGTCTTGAGCAGCAGCTCCGAAAAGCTGGTTCCGCTTTTTTCCTTGAACACGCGGGAAAGATAAGCCGGACTCAAGGAAACCTTGGCCGCGGCTTCTTCCAGCGTGGCAGTGCGGTAATTATCTTTTAAGTATTGCTGCACATCGTACACGATCTGGTCGTAATAGGCCTTGGGGGCGGTTTCCTGCACGGCGCTGCGGGCATCCAGCCGGGCTTTGACCTTTTCAAAGCATTCCAGCAGGGCGCTGTAGGCCACCGGTTTCATCAGGTAATCCGCCACGCCGTTTTGCAGCGCCGCGCGGAAGTATTCGTAATTGCTGTAGCTGCTGAAAAATATTTTCTGGATGTTGGGGTATTCCATCAGCCGATGGCTCAGCTCCAGGCCGTTCATATCCGGCATTTCAATATCGGTCAGCACCACATCCACCGGGTTTTCGGCAATATATTGCAGGGCTTTGCGTGCGCTGGTGAACACCTGCACCACCTCGAACCCAATGTTCTGCCAGGGGAACAGCTGGGCCATTCCGCTGGCAATCTTCTCTTCATCATCAATAATAATCAGTTTATACATCTTGCAGCCCCCATCCGTGTTCAGGGCAAAACCGTTCTTTCTGCCTGCCCTTACACTGGGGCAGACTACCACTTGTATACCAGTATAAAGCCCTTTTGCCCCAATGGCAAGACAAAAATCACGGAATGATGGTTAGGGCAATACCGCATAATTCTAAGTGCCGATACGGCGAGCGAGGTGCGGCA
>OHYF01001320.1_pt1 | contig 10177 bp, 8 predicted proteins | sample 1580111 | NCBI WGS metagenome assembly OHYF01 (sample SAMEA3882530, study PRJEB24775) | human gut metagenome | biome: human-associated habitat; feature: intestine environment; material: feces | place: Netherlands | collected 2009/2010
TATACGTAGCACAGATCGCTATGGGCGCTGATTACAATCAGGCAGTCAAAGCAATCGCAGAGGCAGAGGCATATCCGGGACCGTCCCTCATTATCGCTTACGCTCCATGTATCAACCATGGTATCAAGAAAGGTATGAGCAAAGCACAGACCGAGGAGCAGCTCGCTGTTCAGACCGGATACTGGCATTGCTTCCGCTTCAACCCGGCACTCGCTGCAGAAGGCAAGAGCGCATTCACACTGGATTCCAAGGCTCCGTCAGGAGATTATCAGGAATTCCTGAACGGCGAGGTACGTTACAACTCTCTGAAACGTGCAAACCCGGCGAAAGCAGAAAGACTGTTCGGCAAGAACGAGCAGGAAGCAAAAGACCGTTACACTTACCTGAACAAACTCGTAAAACTGTACGGCGCAGAAGAAGAGTAATTCTTTTTCCTTAAAAAGAATTTGAAAAAGGAGAGAAGTCATACTTGAGAGAGTATGGCTTCTTTCTTTTTGGGAGAAAAAATGAATTAGCGACATTTGGCAATAGTTTTGTATCGTTTGTCAACATTTTTATCCCGGAAAATGTTGACAAACGATACATTTTTGCGCAAGAAGGCTTTGAGATATGGTATAATGTGCGTATCACGATATAATGAGCGTTAGCGAGAGGAATTTTATTATGTTGAAAATATATCTTGGAGAAATGAAAGGTGCAATCTATCATCCACCAACCTATTTTGATAATTGTTATGAAGATGAATGGCTGACCACGCCACTGGCAAAAGAAATGATCCGCGATGTGGATCGCTCGGAGGTAATCAGTGCGCATCTGATTGACAGCCCGGTGCTTGGTCCGATTCCACCGAAAGATTTATCCGGAGGAATCAAAACGTTGCTGCTGATGGCATACGATACAGACGGAAAGATCTTTAATGCCTCCGTATGTGGAGATAATTGTGCAAAATGGATTTTAAAATTAGGAGAGCAAAAGGATCTGACGATTAATCTGCGTCATGTGATGCGGTTTGGCAAAGATCCTTTTGAAATCCTGATTTTAAATACAGGGACTATTGTGCGGAATATGTCCGAATTTGTAGATGTTGCCGAGGCTTATGTATAGGTGGATGTATGAAGGGAAAGAAAAGAGTTATTATTCAAAATAACAGAGTTCATTATGAATTTGTGATAAAGCGTAATATTACAATCATCCAGGGGGATAGTGCATCAGGAAAAACAACACTGGTAAATATGATCCGGCAGGCAGAAAATTTAGGGGAGTCCAGCGGAATCAACGTTTCCTGTGAAGTACCGTGCAGAGTGCTGGAAGGTGTTAATTGGAAAATTATTTTGGAAAACAGCCGGGAAAGCATCTTTTTCATAGACGAGGAGAATTATTTTATAAAAACAGAAGAATTTGCTTCTGCCATACGGGGTTCAGAAAACTATTTTGTATTGATTACGAGAGAAAACTTATATAATTTGCCGTATAGTGTAGAAGAGATTTATGGATTGCATGTTTCCGGAAAATACAGAGATACCAGAAAAATATATCAGAAAATGTATCAGATCTATCCCAAAACAGCACGGCTTCCTGTTAGAGTACAAAAAATAATTACGGAAGATTCCAATTCTGGGTATCAATTTTTTGAAAATGTATGTGCAGAAAGGAATATTACATGTGAAAGCGCTGGTGGAAAAACAAAAATACCGGAAATGATCGGCAAGGCAGGAACAGAAGAAACCTGTATTATTGCGGACGGTGCTGCAATTGGAGCAGAAATGAATCTTCTCAGCAATAAAATAGAGGAAAAACAGAACGTACATTTATATTTACCGGAGTCTTTTGAATGGCTGATTTTAAATTCAGATCTTTTACAGGACAAAGAGGTTCGTAAAATTCTGGAAAATCCAGAAGATTATATCGACAGCACAGAGTTTTTTAGCTGGGAACAATATTTTACAAAATTGCTGATTCAGAAAACAGAAGGAACATATTTGCAGTATAAAAAAGCAAAATTAAATCCATCTTATTTGCAGGATAAAAATAAAAACAAAATACTGGAGAGTATACAAGGGATTCAGTGGAAAATAAAATCCTTAAAATAGCAAAAATAATGAAAGAATAGAGAGAAGAACATGAACTATACAATTTATGACTATCTCGGCCTGTTTTTCTTTTACGCCTTCCTTGGATGGCTTCTGGAAACTTCTGTGGCCGCGATCCGGAAAAAACATATGGTAAACAGAGGATTCTTAAATGGTCCGCTCTGCGCCATCTATGGAATCACAGCTGTCTTTATGACACGTTATCTGTATGAACTGCAGTCAAGCCCCGTCTTTTTGTTCCTTGGCTGTATGATTATCGCTACCGCAGTCGAGTGGCTGGCCGGTCACGCACTGGAACGCATTGGCCATGGCAAATGGTGGGACTATTCCAATAAAAAATGGAACATGGACGGCTATATCTGCCTTCAGTATTCTGTACTATGGGGAATTTTAGGACTGCTTGCCATGAAAATCGGCAATCGCCTCTGCTTTACAGTTCTTCATTCAATTCCGGCCGGTTTCCTGCATATCACATCCTGGATTCTCTTTGGTATATTGATAGTAGATGCCGTCGGTTCCTATGCTGTTCTGCACCACATCACGAAAAAAATGCCGCGGATCAGCGCTATGAACGATCAGATCGACGCCTTCACCAGACGCCTTTCTGTCCGTGTTTACCGCTATCTGGAGCGTCGTGTGGAACGTGCCTATCCGGCCGTACAGCCAGTTCCGGAGAAAAAAGAGAAAACAGAAACCGGCGTATTTGCCGAAGGATGCAGCTTTTACAAAATCGTTCTTCTCTTCATCATCGGCGCATTTTTGGGCGATATTACAGAAACCATATTCTGCCGCATCACCGCCGGTGTCTGGATGAGCCGCAGCAGCCTTGTCTGGGGCCCGTTCAGCATCGTCTGGGGCCTGGCCATCGCCCTCGCTACCTGGTTCCTCTACAACTACCGCGACCGCTCCGATGGATTCCTGTTTGCCTTTGGTACCTTCCTCGGCGGAGCCTACGAATACATCTGCAGTGTGTTCACCGAAATCGTATTCGGAAAAGTCTTCTGGGACTACAGCGACATTCCCTTCAACCTCGGAGGCCGTATCAACCTCCTGTACTGTTTCTTCTGGGGAATAGCCGCCGTCGTCTGGCTCAAAAAATTCTATCCTGTCATTTCGCGCTGGATTGAAAAAATCCCGATGAAATTCGGAGAAATCATCACTTGGATCCTGATCGTGTTCATGGTGGCCAACATGCTCGTATCTACCCTTGCTCTCGCCCGATACGACGAACGCGCCCACCAAAAGCCCGCAGCTAATGCCATCGAGCAGACCATAGATGCCCATTTCCCGGACGCCCGAATGGAAAAAATCTACCCCAATGCCAAAGCGATTAACTAGAATGTGTTAAAAAACATTTCCGTAGTCTGCACGCCCCAATTACAGACTACAAAAAGCCCTCTCCCGCCGTCATGCAAAGTCAGGCCCCGTTTCGACAGCTTTGGTCTGCGCGGTCCGTCACCCCAAAAGAAAACCTTTGGCAACCCACCAAAAGTATGATATAATGTCACATAGATATTTTAGGGATACCATATCCTCTAAGAGCGAAGAAAGGACTCAACCACAAATGACAGTAGACAACAGCTTCACAATGAAGAAATTTCAAAGCATGGAAATCATCTATGTCACATTTTCCCAGATCACGAAACTCCCATACGTAGAGTGCGATCCGGAAACCTTTGACGATCAGGTATATATGTTTACCGAAGAAGAAGCAGCTAAAGAATTTGCAAAATCCTATGTAGAGAAGAATACCCCGCTGCTTACCGTAAAAGTACTGCGCAAGCAGATGCCGAACTTCTATATGGGCCTCTACGCAGAAGGTGTCAACATGGTCATCTTCCACGAAGGCGATCAGACCCGCCGCATCGAGCTGGAGCAGATCTTCCCGAAACCGGACATGGAAAAAATGAACAAACAGCATCTTCCAGTCCTCAACCCTGGCGTACAGCTCACTGTAGTCTATTTCCTGCAGGAGCTCCGCAAACCAAACCAGAGAAGAGACGATGCCGAGCGCATGCAGCACCTGCGTGAACTCGAAGAAGAAATGCTTGTCAACCTGATGCGAAGCAAATTCATCCTTGCCATCGACATCTCCCAGGTACAGGGCGAATTCGATCCGGCCAACCCGGGACCGGATGTGCGCATCCCGTACATCAAAAACCAGAACGAAGAAATCTTCCAGCCATTGTTCTCCGATATCGGTGAATTCCAGAAATTCCGTCCGGATCCGCAGGCAAAACTCCGGCTGGCAGCCATCCCGTTCCAGCACCTTCTGCCGTACCTGATGAAACAGGCCAAAGGCTTCGTCATCAACCCGTCCGGCTTCAACCTTCTGTTGACCAGAGAACAGCTCCAGAGAATCATGGGAGCCCAGGCGCAGAGCGTCCGCCCGAATCTCGAGGCGATGATGGCACAGGCTGCCGCAGCTCAGGCGCAGAGAAATGCGCAGAACAATGCTGCAAATGACGAAGTAAAAGATCATGTGGATGAGGCGGAAACTACCGACGCAGAAACAGACCACGAAGAATAAAAACCGACAGGGCCGCAGAAAATCCCAGTAAACGGGCACTGCGGTCCGTTTTTGACTGCATAAAACCGGAAATAACCGAGAAAAACAACAAGAAAGGACACTTTTAACATGAACGCAGAACATTGCAAAGCCTACACCCTGCTGCAGGAACAGCAGATTGATGATATCCACGCACATGGCTACCTCCTTCGCCACAACAAAAGCGGAGCCCGCGTGCTGCTTCTCGAGACGGAGGATGACAACAAAGTATTCAACATTGCCTTCCGTACCCCGCCGGCCGACAGCACCGGCGTAGCCCACATCCTCGAGCACAGCGTCCTCTGCGGCTCCCGCGAATTCCCGTTAAAGGATCCCTTCGTAGAACTCGTCAAAGGATCCCTGAACACCTTCTTAAATGCTATGACCTACCCGGATAAAACCATGTACCCGGTAGCCAGCACCAACGATGCCGACTTCCAGAACCTGATGCATGTCTACATGGACGCCGTATTCTACCCGAACATTTACAAACACGACGAAATCTTCCGGCAGGAAGGCTGGAGCTATCATCTGGAAAGCGAAGACGGCCCGCTGACCTACAACGGTGTTGTATACAACGAGATGAAAGGAGCCTTCTCCTCCGCAGACGATGTCCTGGAGCGTGAAACATTCAACACCCTGTTCCCGGACACTCCGTACGGCGTAGAATCCGGCGGAGATCCGTCCTGCATCCCGAACCTGACCTACGAAAACTTCCTGAAATTCCATCAGACCTATTACCATCCGTCCAACAGCTATATCTACCTGTACGGAAACATGGATATGGAAGAAAAACTGGCATGGATGGATGAAAAATACCTGTCCCATTTTGATGCAAAAGAAGTAAAATCCGAAATTCCGTATCAGAAACCATTTGCAGAGACCCTCGACATTGTACACGAGTACCCGGTACTCGACGGCGATCCGCTTGAAAACAATGCGTACCTGTCCTACAACATGGTCATCGGCAGCGGTCTGGATGTAAAATTAAACGTGGCATTTTCTGTTCTGGAGTATGCACTCCTTGACGCACCGGGAGCCCCGGTCAAACAGGCACTCCTTGACGCACACATCGGAAAAGATGTTTACGGCTCCTACGAGGACGGCATCCTGCAGCCATTCTTCTCCATCGTAGCCAAGAACGCCGATGAAAATGAGAAAGAAAAATTCCTGTCCATCATCCGCGGCACCCTCAAGGATATCGTGAAAAACGGCATGGATCGGAAAGCCATCGAGGCAGGCATCAACTATTTCGAATTCCGTTTCCGTGAGGCGGACTTCTCCAGCTTCCCGAAGGGCCTGATGTACGGCATTGACGTCTTCGACAGCTGGCTGTATGACGAGAACAAACCGTTCGCCTACCTGCAGCAGCTTGCGATCTACGATGAGCTGAAAAAACTGGCAAAAGAAGGCTATTTCGAAAACCTGATCCAGACGTATCTGCTGGACAACACCCATGCCTCCATCGTGACCCTCATTCCAAAGACCGGTCTTGCCGCAGAAAATGATGCAAAGACCGCAGAAAAACTGCAGAAATACAAAGAGAGCCTGTCAAAAGAAGAGATCGAGAAAATCATTGCTGACACCAAAGAGCTGGCAGCATATCAGGAAGAAGAGGAGAGCGAGGAAGCACTCGAGACGATTCCGCTCCTGAAACGAAGCGATATCAAACGTGAGTCTGTCAAACTTTACAATGACGAGCATGAAGTCGATGGAACGACGGTTCTTCATCACAACGTATTCACGAACGGCATCGGTTACTTAAGCTTGCTGTTTGATACGAAAAATGTGCCGAACGATCTGATCCCGTACATGGGCGTATTAAAATCCGTTCTCGGCTATGTGGACACCGAACACTACACCTACGGCGAACTGTTCAACGAGATCAATGCACAGACCGGCGGCATCAACTGCGGACTGCAGGTATTCCGCATTCCGGAAAATGATGACGACTGCCGCAGAATGTTCGGCATCCGCGCGAAATTCCTGTACGACAAACTGGATTTCGTCATGAAAATGATCGAGGAAATCCTGAATACCTCCCGCCTGGATGACGAGAAACGTCTTCACGAGATCATCTCCAGCATGAAATCCGGCCTGCAGAACCGCCTGTCTTCCGCCGGAAATGCAACGGCTGTGATGCGTGCAGCTTCCTATTACTCCCCGATGAGCAATTTCCAGGACCGCATCGCAGGCATCGGCTTCTGCCAGCTCTTAAAGATCTGGACGAGAACTTCGATGAGAAAAAAGCAGAACTGATTAAAAATCTGCAGATCCTGATGAAATACATCTTCCGCAAAGAGAATCTGACCGTCTCCTATACCGCAGACGAGACAGGCTACGCACCGCTGGAAGAAAAAATCGCAGCATTCAAAGAGAATCTGTACACCGACGAAGTGGAGCCGGGCAGCATTGTGTATGACTTTGAACAGAAAAACGAAGCCTTCCAGACCTCCGGCCAGGTACAGTACGTGGCACTCTGTGGAAACTTCGAGCGCGAAGGCTACGACTACACAGGAGCCCTGCGCATCCTGCGTGTCATGCTGAGCTATGACTATCTGTGGATCAACATCCGTGTCAAAGGCGGCGCTTACGGCTGCGGCGGAGCTTTCGGAAGAGGCGGAAACGCGTGCATTTCTTCCTACCGTGACCCGAACGTCGGAAGAACCCTTGAAGTATACCGCGGTATCGGCGATTACGTGCGCAATTTCGAGGCAGACGAGCGCCAGATGACCAAATACATCATCGGAACGATCAGCGAACTCGACGTCCCGATGAACCCGTCCGCAAAAGGCCAGACCTCCGAGAGCGCATGGTTCAACGGCATCACCGAAGCAGACTTCCAGCAGGAGAGAGATCAGATCCTCGATGCAACCCTGTATGACATTCATGCACTGGCAGACCTTGTAGATGCAGCCCTAAAACAGAACAACATCTGCGTTGTCGGAAGCGAAGCAGCCATTCAGAAAGAGAAAGAACTGTTTAAGAACGTAGAGAACTTATAAATGAGGAGAAGAGACAGCAATGGAAAACAATGCAAATTATAAATCCGGCTTTGTAGCCCTGATCGGCCGTCCGAACGTGGGAAAATCCACGCTGATGAATCACCTGATCGGACAGAAGATTGCGATTACATCCAAGAAACCGCAGACCACCCGCAACCGCATCCAGACCGTTTATACGTGTGACGAGGGACAGATCGTGTTCCTCGACACACCGGGTATCCACAAGGCGAAAAATAAGCTCGGCGAGTACATGGTCGATGTAGCCGAGAAAACGTTAAAAGAAGTCGATGTGATTCTCTGGCTGGTAGAGCCGAGCAACTTCATCGGAGCAGGAGAGCGCCATATCGCAGAGATCCTGGAGAAAGTCAATGCGCCGGTCATCCTCATTATCAACAAGACCGATACCGTGGAGAAAGATAAAATCCTGGAATTCATCGATACGTACCGCAAGCTGTTCCAGTTTGCCGAGATCATTCCGTGCTCGGCACTCCGTCATCAGAACACCGATGACATCATTCCGAGCATCTTCAAATATCTGCCGTACGGCCCGCAGTTCTACGATGAGGACACCATCACCGATCAGCCGATGCGCCAGATCGTGGCTGAGATCATCCGCGAGAAAGCACTTCATGCACTGGATGCGGAAATTCCGCATGGAATCGCAGTTGCCATTGACCGGATGAAAACACGTCCGGGAAAAAATCCAATCGTGGATATTGATGCGACAATTATCTGTGAAAGAGAGTCTCACAAAGGAATTATCATCGGCAAACAGGGTGCGATGTTAAAGAAAATCGGAAGTAATGCAAGATATGAGATTGAGCGTATGCTGGAATCAAAAGTGAATCTGAAGCTTTGGGTAAAAGTAAAGAAAGACTGGAGAGACAGTGATTTCCTTATCAAGAACTTTGGTTACGATAAGAAGGAAATCTAAATAAAAAGACAGTCAGGAAACAGAGAGAATGAGTGATTTGATAACTGTGCAGGGAGTAGTGCTCTCTGCCATGCCTGTGGGAGAATATGACAAGCGGATCGTCCTTCTCACCAGAGAAAGAGGCAAGATTTCCGCGTTTGCAAAAGGAGCCCGCCGCCCAAACAGCCAGTTTCTGGCGGCTGCCAATCCTTTTGTGTTTGGAACCTTTGCCCTTTATGAGGGGCGTTCCAGTTATAATCTGAATCAGGTATCCATCAGTCATCATTTTGTGGAACTGGCAGGCGAACAGCCTGGAATCTACTATGGATATTATTTTCTGGAACTGGCAGATTATTTCGGACAGGAGGGGATTGACGAGAAAGAATCTATGAACCTTCTGTATGTGACAGTGAAGGCACTTCTGAACCCGAATATTGATAACAGGCTGGTGAGGTGTATTTTTGAACTTCGTATGATGGCTGCACAGGGATTGTGTCCTTCACTGTTTCATTGTGTGTGCTGCGAAAGACAGCCTGTGGAGGGAGAAGAGCTTTTCTTTTCTCAGCAGAATCATGGTATTCTGGATAAAGCCTGTCTGGGACATGTAAATGATGCAAAGAGAATCTCAGCACCTGCATTATATGCCATGCAGTACATAGTAACTGCTTCTCTTGGGAAGCTTTATACATTTACTGTTACAGAAGAAGTACTCCATGAACTGGAACGTCATATCCATACCTATATTGCTGCGAACACTGAAAAACGGTTCAAAAGTCTGGAAATTCTGGAAATAATGAGCTGAGATACCTTGAAAAAGAAATCAGATACAGTTATAATAACGTTAATTGTAGCTGTTTATTACGTTAATCAAATAGCGGAATGGATTGTGAACCAAATTGCCTGACGGATATGAACAGTTACACGCATTTTATAAAAAGAACGAGGAGAATAGTCATGGAAAAAACAATGGACAAAATCATTGCGCTGGCAAAGGCAAGAGGATTTGTTTACCCGGGTTCCGAAATCTATGGTGGTCTTGCAAACACATGGGATTACGGTAATCTTGGTGTAGAATTAAAGAATAACGTAAAACGTGCATGGTGGCAGAAATTTATTCAGGAATCCCCATACAATGTAGGTGTTGACTGTGCAATCCTGATGAACCCGCAGACATGGGTTGCATCCGGACATCTGGGAAGCTTCTCTGACCCGCTGATGGACTGTAAGGAATGTCATGAGCGTTTCCGCGCAGACAAGATCATTGAGGATTTCAGCCAGGAGAACGGAATTGAACTGGAGAGCTCTGTAGATGGATGGTCTCAGGAAGAAATGATGAACTTCATTAAAGATCACAATGTACCATGCCCTACATGCGGCAAACATAACTTTACAGATATCCGTCAGTTCAACCTGATGTTCAAGACATTCCAGGGTGTTACAGAGGATGCCAAGAATACAGTATATTTAAGACCAGAGACAGCACAGGGAATCTTTGTTAACTTCAAGAATGTACAGCGTACATCCAGAAAGAAACTGCCATTTGGTATCGGACAGATCGGTAAATCATTCCGTAACGAGATCACACCGGGTAACTTTACATTCCGTACCCGTGAGTTCGAAC
>OHYF01001323.1_pt1 | contig 10167 bp, 6 predicted proteins | sample 1580111 | NCBI WGS metagenome assembly OHYF01 (sample SAMEA3882530, study PRJEB24775) | human gut metagenome | biome: human-associated habitat; feature: intestine environment; material: feces | place: Netherlands | collected 2009/2010
CCGCGCTGCCGAGCCCCTGCCCCGGATACGTCTGCGTCAGGCCCTGCACGGCGCACACGCCCCCGGCCGGGACGGTCTCCGCCGCGTCAAATTTCTCGCCGGAGTAGAGCCGGATGGCGTTCACCTTCTCCTGCACGGGCGTGTCCGCCCCGCGGGGGAAATACGTCAGCGGCGCGCGCACGCGCAGCTGCCCGCCCGTGACCTTCAGGCACGTGAGGCGATTGCCCTGCGCATCGCGCATGATCTTGAACACCCGTGCGCCGAATTCCGCCGGATACTCCGGCGGCGCTGCGTAACGTTCAAGCGCCGCGAGAAAGGCGTCCACGCCCGTGAGCTTCAGCCCAGAGCCGAACAGGCACGGGAAGAGCTTACGGCTGCGGATGAGCGCGCACACGGTCTCGTCCGGCAGCGCGCCGGTGTCAAGATACTGCTCGAGCGCCGCCTCGTCGCACAGGGCGATCTGCTCCGGGTCGGGGTCGGTGAAGTCCACACACGCGCCGCTCAGGTGCGCGCGCAGGTCGGCCATGAGCGCCGCACGATCCGCGCCCGGCAGGTCCATCTTCGTCACGAACACGAACACCGGCACGCGGTAGCGCCGCAGCAGCTGCCAGAGCGTTTCCGTGTGCGCCTGCACGCCGTCCGTGCCGCTGATGACGAGCACGGCATAGTCGAGCACCTGCAGCGTGCGCTCCATCTCGGCGGAAAAGTCCACGTGCCCCGGTGTGTCGAGCAGTGTGACCGCCGTGTCGCCGAGCGTCATGCGCGCCTGCCGCGAAAAGATCGTGATGCCGCGCGCACGCTCGAGCGCGTGCGTGTCCAGGTGCGCGTTTTTGTGGTCCACGCGCCCGAGGTCGCGGATCGCGCCCGTGCGGTAGAGCAGCGCCTCGGACAGCGTCGTCTTCCCGGCGTCCACGTGCGCCAGAATGCCCAAAACCAGTTGCTTCATAAGCACCTCGTGAAAATGCAAGAATAAAAACAGTATACCACAAAAACGCGCCCGCAGGGAAGTCCCCCGCGGGCGTGTCTGTGAGAACCCGGCGAAGCGGTTCTCGTTGGGCGGCGCTCACCAGATGTTGTCCGGGTACTTGCCCGCGTCGCGCAGCGCGCGCAGCGCCGCGACCACATCCGGCAGGTCGTCGTGATATGTCACGCCGTGCCAGGCGTCGTCCGTGTGCAGCATGGTGACGTCCGCCGTGCCGGCGCGCAGCTGCGCGTCCACGATCGACGGGACGAAATACTCGCACTTGAGCGGGTTGCGCGGCAGGTTCTCGTCCAGAAACGCCGGAAACCGGCGCGCAAGCTCGCGCAGGTACAGCGGCGAAAAGCCCCAGAAGTTCATGGACACCGTCGTATCGCCCGGCAGGTCGATGAAGTGCTCACCGTCCTCGGTGTAGGCGGCGTCCGCGCCGCGCTGCTCGATGTGCGTGCGCTCCGTGATGCTCTCGAGCATGCCATTGCGCTCCGTGCAGACGCCGCGCGACACGCTGCCGTTGGCCGTGACGGTGTTGCGCAGGCGGAAGCCCACCATGGCATACGACCGCTCGGGGCGCGGCACGGCGAGAAAATCATACAGCAGGCGGTAGGCCTCGATGCCGTAATAATCATCGGAATTGATAACGGCGAACGGCCCGTCAATCTCGGGCGCAGCGCACAGCACGGCATGGGCCGTGCCCCACGGCTTCGTGCGGCCCGCCGGCACGGCATAGCCCGCCGGAAGCGTGTCGAGCTTCTGATAGGCATAGCGCACGTCGAACGCCGCGGCCACGGCCGGGCCGACGCTCTCACGAAACTCCTCGGCCGTATCCTCCTTGACGACGAACACGACCTTGCGGAAGCCCGCGCGGTAAGCGTCAAAGAGCGAATAGTGCAGCAGAAAATGGCCGTACTCGTCCACGGGCGTCGTCTGCTTCGGGCCTCCGAAGCGGCTGCCCATGCCGGCGGCCATGATGACCAGACAGGGTTGATTCATTGTTTTTCCCTCCATATTTCCAAACGGGTCTGTGCCATTATAGGCCGCGGGTCACAATTTGTCAATTTGCCGCGCGGTCATCTTGGCTTCCCGCGCAGAATATGGTATACTGCTTGCTATCTTGGCAGTTTGGACGGGAGGAGATCATCATGCCCCAGAAGATCGGCACGCTGCGGCTGGCACTGACGTTTGCCGGGTGCTTTCTCGGCGCGGGGTACGTGTCCGGGCAGGAGCTGTGGCAGTATTTCGGCGCGTTCGGTGCGCGGGGGCTTTTGGGGCTCGTGCTCGCGGTCGCGCTGCTCGGCGGCACCGGAGTGCTGCTCCTGCGGCTGAGCGCGCGCACCGGCATCGAGACGATGGACGCGCTGATCGTGCGTGCGGACATCCCATGGCTGCGTACGGTCGTCGGCGTGCTGACGGCGGCGCTGCTGTTCGGCGTCGTGTGCATCATGGCCGCCGGCATCGGCGCGCTCGGCGAGCAGATGCTCGGCCTGCCGGTGTGGCTGGGCGCGGCCATCGCGTGCGTGCTCATCGCGGCGGCGGCGTATTTCGGTCTCGGCGGCATGGTGTCGGTGTTCACGGTCGCCGTGCCGTGCATGATCGTGGCCGCGCTCGTCATCGCGGGCATCCGGCTGCACCGCACAGGGCTGACCGCCGCGGCCTTTGCCGCCGGGGATACGAACCCCATGCTCGGCAACTGGGCCACGAGCGCCGTGAACTACGCGGCCTACAACTTTTTCGCCACCGTGGGCATCCTCGCCCCGCTGACGCGCCACCTGAAGAAACCCGGCACCGCCGTCTGGGGCACGGTGCTCGGCTGCGTGCTGCTGCTGGCGGTCGCGCTCGGCGTGCTCGCCGCGCTGGCCGTGAGTCCGGAGAGCGTCGGGGCACAGCTGCCCATGCTCGACCTTGCCTGCCGGCTGGGCACGGCCGGCGTTGTGTACGCCGTGCTGCTGTTTCTCGGCATGTTCGGCACGAGCGTGTCCTCGCTCGTGGCCGTGCTGACCTACGCCGGGCAGAAGTCCGCGCGGCTGGCCGGACACCGCACGGCCCTGCTGCTCGTGCTCACGGCCGCCGCCTTCGCCGGAAGTCTGTTCGGCTTCGGCGACCTGATCGGCACCGTCTACCCGGTCTACGGCTATCTGGGCATGGCCGCCATGCTGCTCGTGGCCGAGCACGCCGTGCACGCGCGGCGCGCGGGAAACCACTGCGCCGCAACTGGAGATTGACCCGCAGCGGCAGACCTGATACAATGAAGGCAATGACAAATACCGCGTTTTTCTGGAATTTTTACAGGAGGAACCGCAATGAAACATCTCAAAAAGGCGTTTTGCCTGCTGCTGGCGGCCGTGATGCTGCTGGCGCTGGGCGTGCCGGCCATGGCAGCGGGCGAGATCCCGGTCGATGCCGAGCACTTCCCGGATGCGGCGCTGCGCACGTACGTGACCGATTACTGCGACACGAACAAGGACAACAAGCTCTCCGCGGCCGAGTGTGCGGCCGTGCAGTGCATCGACCTGTTTGAAATGAAGATCACAAAGGTCGCCGACCTGACCGGCATCAAGCACTTCACGAACCTGCACGAACTGATCGCGTGCAACAACCAGATCACAACGCTCGACCTGAGCGGCATGACCAAGCTCGAAAAGCTCGACGTGTCCAGCTGCCGCAAGCTGCAGAGCCTGAAGCTCGCCGGCTGCACCGCGCTCACGGCGCTCGACGCCTCGAGCTGCGCGCTCACGGCGCTCGATCTCACGGGCTGCACCGCGCTGAAAACCGTCGCGTGCTCGTATAACAAACTGACCGCGCTCGACGTGTCCGCCGCCGAAAAGCTGACCACGCTCGAGTGCAGCGCCAACCACCTGACCGCGCTCGACCTGAGCGGACACAAAACGCTCAAGGTGCTCACATGCAGTCTCAACGATCTGGCTGCGCTTGAACTGACAAGCTGCACCGCGCTCGAGTCGCTCGACTGCAGCGGCAACGCGCTCGCCGCGCTCGACCTGAGCGGCTGCACCGCACTCAATGCCACCGCGCAGGGCGACGGCAAGACCGCAAACCCGATCCTCAGCCCGCAGTACCTGCCGGAGCAGACCGGCGCCGTCACGGACGGGCAGCAGTGCACCGTGTACCTGGACGCCATCGTCGGCAAGGACAACATCGGCAGCGTTGCGCGCGTGCCGGACGCAAACTATGACAAGCAGACCGGCGCCGCCGTGTATGCCAAAACGCCGGACTATTTCACCTATCAGTACGACACCGGGCGCAAGGGCCTGCCGTCCATGGCCGTGTATTTTGAGATGCAGGGACTGACGACCGGCGTCGCGCTCGATGAAAAGGCGTTCCCGGATGCGGCCTTCCGCACCCTGCTTGCCGAGGCCGCCGACGTCAACGGCGACAGCCGGCTCTCGGCGCTCGAGCTGCGCCACGTGTCGGAGCTCAACTGCAGCAACTACGGCATCGCCGACCTGACCGGCATCGAATACTTCACGGAGCTCGTGGCGCTCAACTGCGAGGACAACAAGCTCACCGCGCTCGACGTGTCGAAAAACACGCACCTGAGTGAGATCTACTGCGGCGGCAACCAGCTCGCCACGCTCGACCTGACCGGTCTGCCCATCAAGGACGCCGAGACCGACACCGGTCATGTGCAGACCCTGCCCGGCAGCTACGCGCTCACCGGCACGGAAAACGGCGTGGGCCTGTTTGACCTCAGCCAGATCGTCGGCAAGGACAACATCGGCAGCATCACCGCCGTCAAGGGCGCCAGCTACGACAAAGAGACCGGCATCGCGCGCTACAGCGCCGCCGTCGAAAAGCCGAGCTACACCTACGCCACCGGCAGCAGCGCCGTGTCGCTCACCGTCTCGTTCTCGCTCGATATGAGCACCCTGCCCAAGTCTCCGTTTACGGATGTCGTCGCCGGCAGCTGGTACTTCGACGCAGCGCTCTATGCCAGCAGCCACAACCTGATGCTCGGCACGTCCCCCACCGAGTTCAGCCCGAACATCACCATGACGCGCGGTATGCTCGTGACCGTGCTCTACCGCATGAACCGCAGCCCGAGCGTCAGCGGCAAGACGCCGTTCACGGACGTGAGGACCGACGAGTGGTACTCCGCCGCCGTCCTCTGGGCCTATCAGAACGGCATCGTCACCGGCACGTCCGACACCACGTTCGACCCGATAAACAACGTCACGCGCGAGCAGATGGCCACGATCCTCTTCCGCTACACGAAAACGGCCGCCCCGGGCAAGGCCAAAGCCTCCGCAGACCTGAGCGGTTTTGCCGACGCGGGCAGCGTGAATGACTGGGCCGTGGACGCCATGCGCTGGGCCGTCGGGCAAAAGCTCATCGCCGGCATCACCCTGGGGAAGTCCCTCTATCTGCAGCCGCGCGGCAATGCCACCCGCGCGCAGACCGCCACCATTCTCACCCGGTACTACGCACAGTAAGCGTACCGGAAATCCAACCGGAGAAGGAGTTTTCACCATGTCCAGAACGAAGTTCATGGGTATTTTCCTCATCATTCTCGGCGTCATCAGCGTGGTCGTGGGCATCGTCCGCGGCGACATGACCAGCAGCGCCGCGATGTTCATCGGCTATCTCGTGCCGGCGCTGCTCGGCGCCATGATCCTGATCGTCGACCACATCGGCGGCGGTGAGAGCAAGACCGAGACCGGCCCGTCCGATGCGACGCTCGCCGGGCAGAAAAACAAAAAGAAGAAAAAATGAGAAAAAGTCGCTGCCCGGCCGGGCAGCGGCTTTTTCACGCAAACATGTTCCGCCGGACATTCCCGTCCGGCGGAACGCATAGGGTTAGGATGATATGGTGCTCAGCAGACCTTCGGCTCCGGGAATTTGGAGTGGAAGCTGTTGGCCTCGACCCAGTCGATGGCGGCCTGAATGCCGTCCCAGGTAGCGGGCTCGCCGCGGCCGACAGTCGCCATGGTCAGGCAGGCCTGCTCGGCGGGCGTGAGCGTGGTCTTGGCAGCCTTCGCGTTCAGGCGCTTGGCAATGTCCTTGATCTTCACCTTCATGATCAGGCGATACGGCAGCGGCAGACGCTTCAGGTCAAAGCGGCCCTGCAGCGGGAACACCGCAATGTCGGTGCCGAGGCCGTTCTTCTTGCGGCAGACTTCCTCCGCGTTGGCAGCCGGAGCACCCATGCCGACCGAAACCACGCCGACCACGTTATAGCGCTCCTTGGCCTTGTTCAGGCCAACAACCTTGCCGGCCAGCAGCCAGCCGATGTAGACCACCTTGCGGCCGGTCGGGCAGATGTGCGACTGCTCCGTAAAGAACGGAACATGCAACGCTGCCGACATGCGGTGGGCGTACTCCTCACAGGAACCGGAGAGCGAAGAATAAACAATCGCGTCAATCATCGTGAAAAATCCCCTTTCAGTTTGTGGCGGAACCAACTGTGTCCCTTGTTTCCTTGTTTTATCATAGTCAAATCTTAAACGAAAGTCAAGATTCACTTTACAAAATTAGCATGGATACCCGGCGTTTGGGTAGAAAAAGGTACATAATTCCGCCGTTTTCGCGCACAAAGAGAAAATGCAGTCATTTTCCCTGCGCGCACCTCTTGCAGATTGCCGGCGGATTCAGTATAATGTAGATTGGTTTGATAACAAGATTTTCACCCTGATATGGAAGGCGGTGCAGATCGCACATGGAAGAACGATTCCGCAATCTGGACTATCAAAACTGGAAACCTGTACGTACACTCGGCACTGACTCCTACGGGACGGTGTACGAGATCGCGCGCGACGACGGCTTCGGCATGGTGGATCACGCGGCGCTGAAGGTGCTGTCGATCCCCGCCGCGCCGGAGGACTTTGACGCCCTCGTCGCCGAGGGCCGCACGCCGGAGGAAGTGACCGCCCTGCTCCACCGCCAGGTGGAGACGATCGCGCGGCAGCTCATGGCGGTCGATGCCATCAGCGATGAGCCGAATCTGCTGCGGTGCGAGGATCACGTCATCCGCGCGCACCCGGACGGCCGCGGCTGGGACATCTATGTGCGCACGGAGCTGCTGCCCTCCCTGCCGGACTACCTGCGCAACCATCCGCACGGCGAGGCGGACATCATCCAGCTCGGCGCCGGTCTGTGCAGCGCGCTGGAGACGTGCCATCGCCGCGGCATCGTGCACGGCGATATCAAGCCGCGCAACGTCTTTGTCGGCGGCGGCAACTTCAACGAGCAGGTCACGTATAAGCTCGGCGACTTCGGCATGGCGCAGTTTTCCGCCGTGGACAACACAAACGATTTCATGGCGCCTGAGGTGCTGTGCGGCGCGGAGGTCTCGCCCGAGAGCGACCTCTATTCCGTGGGCATGGTGCTCTACTGGGCGCTCAACGAGCGGCGCATCCCGTTCGTGCCGCTGCCGCCGACGGCGGTGGAGGCCTCGGATCTTGCGATCGCGCGCGAGCAGCGCCTGCGCGGCGACCCGCTGCCCGAACCGCTCCACGGCAGTCATGCGCTGAAGAATGTCGTCATGCGCGCCTGCGCCGACGATCCGGCCCAGCGCTACGCCTCCGTGGAGGAGTTCCGCGCGGCCCTGCTCGCCGTGGCGCGCCGCGCCGCAGCGGCCCAGCCGCAGCAGGCACAGGCCGTCCGCCGGGAAGCGCCCGCTGCCAAGGCCGTCGCCGCGGACACGTTCCCCGGCTCGAAACCAAAGGCACAGCGCAAGGCCGTGCCGGTCGAGTCCGAGGGCGCGGAAAAACCGCACAATGCAAAGAAAACCATCGCCATCGTGCTCGGATCGCTCGTCGTCGTGGCGCTCGTCGTGCTCATTATCGTCATGGCGCTGCAGGGCGGAAAGTCCGGTGTCGACTCGATCACGCTCGATCACGAATCGGCCGAGATCGCTCCGCAGGACACCCTCACGCTCAAGGCCACCGTGCTCGACGCCAGCGGGCAGGAGCTGACGGACGAAACGCTCACCTGGTCGAGCAGCAACGCCGCCGTCGCCACCGTGAAGGACGGCGTCACCGGCGTGACCGAGGGCAAGGCCAAGATCACCGTCAAGGCCGGCAAGCGCTCGGCCGACTGCACGATCACCGTCACGAACGACGCCATCGAGGTCAAGAGCCTCAAGCTCGATAAGGACCGGGCCGAAATGCAGATCGGCGACTCGCTCACGCTCACGGCGACCATGCAGCCCGCAAACGCCCCGGACGATCTCGTCTCCTGGGCCAGCAGCGATCCGAACATCGCCACCGTGAAAAAGGGCATCGTCGTGGCGACGAGCTCCGGGGCCGTAACGATCACGGCCTCTGCCGGCAGCTGCACCGCCACGTGCCAGATCACGGTGCAGGCGCCGTCGCGCGTCGACAGCGTCACGGCCGAGACCGCTTCGGCCACGCTCGATCTCGGCGGCACGAAGACCGGCACCATCACGTTCCACATCCACGGGCAGAATCTCGACAGCCTGCAGGATTCCGTGAAGATCTACGCGGCCGACGGCAGCGTCGTCTCGCTCGGCCAGCCGGTGCGCACCGGCAACGGCACAGACGATACCTACAGCGTCACGGCCACGGCCGCCGCTGCCGGCTCCACCAGCGTGATCCTGCAGATCACCGGCGCCGACGGCACGACGCACTCCGCCGCCTGCACCGTCACCGTCAAGGAGAGCAAGACCATCCTCGACCTGATCCCCGGCGTGAACGGATAACAAATCGCAAAAAAATCCCCCGGATGCGGCGCATCCGGGGGATTTTTTTGCCTGCTATTTCGTTTCGGTCTCGCCGCTGCGCTTTTGCAGGTAGGCAAAGTAGTTGCAGCGGAACGTATCCTGCGAGATGTCGATCTGCTCATGCACCTGCTCGCGCATGGCCAGCACGGCCGGGTTGGTCGAAGCGTCATTGCCGGTGTCATAGGTCTTGCCGTCATACCACGCGTAGTTGCGGAAGTAGACCACGCCGCCGTCCGGGCCGAACATATCGCTGCCAATGTAATACGTCGGGTCGGCGTCCAGCGAGAACAGATCCACGATCGTCGGCGCGATGTCCATCGTGCTGACGTATTTTTCGGAGACCTGCGGCGTGATGCCCTCCGTCCAGATCACGAACGGTACGTTCGAGAGCAGGTTGTGATCCGTGGTGCCCTTGATGGCCTCGATGAGCTCCGTATCGGAGAAATACTTGCAGTAGTGATCCGTGAACAGCACGAGCACCGTGTCCTCGGCGTGACCGTCGGCCTCCAGCCGCTCGCGCAGGCCGCCGATGAAGGCGTCCGTCTCCATGGCCTGCGCCACGGCGCGGGTGTACTCCTCTTTCTGCGCTTCGGTCGTATACGGCACGGTACTGTAGTCGATTACGGCGCGGGCACGGTCCAGATGGGGCTCCGAGATGTTCTGCTGCTCCGTAGTGTACGGCCCGTGGCCGGAATACGTGATGATGAAGCTGAAAAACGGCTCGTCCGAGACGATCTGATCATAGCCGCGCAGGAGCTGCGAATCGAGCATAAAGTCGTCCATGCCGAGATCGCCGTAGTCGTTATAGGACTCATAGCCGAAGTTCAGGTGGATCTGCCCGCGGTTATAAATGTTCGGGCTGGCCGCATGATAGGACCGGGCACGGTAGCCCGCGTCACGAAACAGATTCGCCAGCGAATACGGCAGCGCATGCTCGGCGTAGTACGAGTTGCGCACGTGATGCTCCGGCGCGATGAGGCCGGTGTTGGCCGTGAACTCCGAGTTGAACGTGCCGGCAGAGAGGAACATCGGCGCGTAGTAATTCGGGAAATACAGGCCCTCCTGCTCCATCTGCCAGAGGTTGGGCATATACTCCGGCGTCACGAGCCAGTCGTCCATGGACTCCATCATGATGAAGATCAGGTTCTTGCCCGCAAACGCGCCGGTCATGGGCGTATCGGCCGCCTCCTTCCACGGCCCACGCGCCAGAAGTCCGTAAGCGGTGTATGTTCCCACAACAGACGGCGGTAAGTCATCTCGTCCAGTTCCGCGATGCGCGCATCCGTCGCCGTGTCCTGCGGCCAGAGCGTCACGGCCGCGCCGCGCACGGTGTACTGGTACAGGCCGGCCAGCATCAGGCAGCAGTTGGGATTGCTGAAGTCCGTATAGGTGTCGCGGAACGTGTCGTGGCTCTCTGCGTTGTCCCAGGAGAGGTACTCGGTGCGGTCCTGATCATCGCCCCGGTACACCAGCGCATTGTGGACAACGACGATGC
>OHYF01001326.1_pt1 | contig 10151 bp, 6 predicted proteins | sample 1580111 | NCBI WGS metagenome assembly OHYF01 (sample SAMEA3882530, study PRJEB24775) | human gut metagenome | biome: human-associated habitat; feature: intestine environment; material: feces | place: Netherlands | collected 2009/2010
ATACCCCTTGCCTTCCTCCTTGGGGGAAGGTGGCCCCGCAGGGCCGGATGAGGGGAGCGTATGCGGCGGCCCGTTGACTGACAATGCCGCCCGGTAGGGGCCGGGTATGCCCGGCCCGCGCGTGTAAGGCAGCCGGCTGTCTGCCGGAAGGCTGCGGGCCGCCTATATGCGGCCCCTACCGCGCATTCTCCCGCTTTCTGGCAATATCATAGGTTTAGGAGGCCCCTCTCATGCAGACGATCACCATCCACGGCAGACGCACCCTGCACGGCAGCATCCGGCCTGCCGCCGCCAAAAACAGCACCCTGCCGCTGCTGGCGGCGACGCTGCTCTGCGACGGCCCCTGCCGCCTGCGGGACGTCCCGCGTCTGGCCGACGTGGACACCAGCCTGGCACTGCTGGACGCTGTCGGGGCCCGGGTGCGGCGCTGCGGGACGGACCTCTGCACCCGTCCCGCGGACCGTCTCTGCGGTGACATCCCGGAGCATCTGGCCGGGGCCATGCGCAGCTCGGTATTTTATCTCGCGCCGCTGCTCTGCCGCGTCGGCTATGTGCACCTGCCGCTGCCCGGGGGCTGCCGCCTCGGCCCGCGGCCCGTGGACATCCACCTGGCCGGGCTGGCCGCCATGGGGGCCGAGGTCGAATTGGAGGGCATCGCCGTCACGCTGCGGCGCACGGAGCCGCTGCATGGGGTGGATTTTACACTGCGGCTGCCCAGTGTCGGGGCCACAATGACCCTGCTGATGGCCGCCTGCAGCGCCGCGGGGCAGACCGTGCTGCGCGGCGCTGCGCAGGAGCCGGAGATCGGCGACATGATCGCGTTTCTGTCTGCCTGTGGGGCGGATATTCAGGGCGCGGGCACGCCGGTGCTGACCGTGCAGGGCGGCAGACCGCTGGGCGGAGCCTTTCACCGCCCGCTGCCGGACCGCATCGCCGCCGCGACCTACGCCGCCGCACTGGCGTGCGCGGGCGGACAGATCGAAATTGCGGGCTGCGACCCGGCCAGCTATGACTCGTTTCTGCGCTTTCTGGCCGGGACCGGCGTGCAGGTCAGCCGGGCCGGAGACTGCGTGCGGCTGGCCCGTGACCCCGCCGTGCCGCTGCGGGGCGGGGCGCACCTGCGGGCCGACGCCTGGCCCGCCTTTGCCACCGACACTGCGCCGCTGGCCGCCGCCGTGCTGCTGACGGCAGCGGGGGAGAGCGAAATTTACGACAGCCTGTTTGCCAACCGCTTTGCCTGTGCCGCGGGCTTTGCCGCCATGGGCGCGGCCTGCACGGTCAGGGGGCGGCAGCTGACGCTCCCGGGCGGGGCCGTCCTGCACGGGACGGACGTCACCGCGCCCGATCTGCGCGGCGGAGCGGCGCTTCTGGCGGCGGCACTGGCCGCGGACGGTGAGACCCGCCTGCGCGACCCCGGGCACATCCCCCGCGGGTATGAGGACCTGCCCGGGGCGCTGCGGGGACTGGGGGCGGAGATCTCCTGAGACTGCCCGCAGACTGCCGCTCACGTTACACCATCGGGCCGGGCATGCCCGGCCCCTACGGGGGAGCCGCCCCGGTACACGGCCAATCATGGCAGCTCCACTTCTCAAATTTTTCACATTCTCATGCAAAGTCTGTCGCTTTCCACCAAAAATCCATCCGCTGCTGCGGTCTGCGTTGTCCAAAAGGGCAGGGCAGGCCGTATTTTTTTATGAATTTCTCGCTAAGGTATTGAAATTGCGCGGAAAATTTGCTATTCTTATAAACAGTTATATGTAAAAAATCACGGATTAGTGTGCCCATACGTGGGTGCACCCCAGGAATCCGGTTTCACAACATCACTTTTAGGGGGATACACTCATGGCATTCGTTCTCGACGAAGAAATGCAAAATGTAACCAATATCAAGGTTATCGGCGTAGGTGGCGGCGGCGGCAACGCCGTCAACCGCATGGTGGAGTCCGGTCTGTCCGGGGTCGAGTTCGTCGCGATGAACACCGACCAGCAGGCTCTGCTCAACTCCAAGGCCACCCAGAAGGTCCAGCTTGGTGCCAAGCTGACCAAGGGCCGCGGTGCCGGTGCTGACCCGGAGATTGGCCAGCGCGCCGCCGAGGAGAGCAAGGACGAGATCACCAACGCGCTGAAGGGTGCGCAGATGGTCTTTATCACCGCCGGCATGGGCGGCGGCACCGGCACGGGCGCTGCCCCTGTCGTGGCCGAGACGGCCCATGACCTGGGTATCCTGACCGTCGGCATCGTCACAAAGCCCTTCGCCTTTGAAGGCAAGCGCAAGATGGCGCAGGCCGAGCAGGGCATCGCCTCCCTGATGATGCACGTCGACTCCCTGATCGTCATTCCCAACGAGCGCCTGAAACTCATCAGCCAGGAGAAGATCACCCTGATGAACGCCTTCGAGGCCGCTGACAACGTGCTGCGCCAAGGCGTTGAGAGCATCTCCAGCCTGATCAATATTCCTGCCTTCATCAACCTGGACTTCGCGGACGTCCGCTCCATCATGAAGGACGCCGGCTTTGCCCACATGGGCGTCGGCGTTGCCAAGGGCGCCGGCAAGGCCGAGAACGCCGCCAAGGCTGCCATTTCCAGCCCGCTGCTGGAGACCAGCATTGCCGGTGCACGCGGCGTCATCATCAACATCACCTCCAGCCCCGACATCGGCCTGGAGGATGTCGAGACCGCTGCCAGCATGATCACCCAGAGCGCGCATCCCGATGCCAACATCATCTGGGGTACTGCGTTCGACGAGCGCCTGAGCGACGAGATGAGCATTACCGTCGTTGCCACAGGCTTCGAGAGCACGCCCGAGGTCGACGAGCCCATTCAGGCCCATGTTGACGCCAAGCGTGCCGCACAGGCCGCTGCCCAGCCCGCCGCACAGCCCGCCGCTGCTCCGGTCCAGCCCGTGCAGCCTGTCCAGCCGCAGGTCAACCCCGTCATGCCCAACCCGATCTTCACCCAGTCCTTCAGCACCGGCATGGACACGCCTGTGGCCGCACAGCCCGCAGCCCCTGCCGAGGAAGAGGATGACGGCGATTACTTTGACGACCTGCTCAGCATCCTGAACAAGCGTTCTTAATGATTTTTTTTGCGAGAGGATGTAAAAAGCCATGCCGTCTGAACCGATGAACATTCAGGAACAGGGTTTTCGTTCCAGCTTGTTCGGCTTTGATAAAAATGACGTGCTGGCTTACATGAACGCACTGGCCAACGAGGCCCAGCAGCACGAGCTGGAGTACAACCGCCAGCTGCAGCAGCTGCAGTCCAAGCTGGACGAGCTGCGCAGCGAGCGGGGCACCGCCGACAGCCGCATGGAGGCCCTGAAGGCCGAGCTGGCTGCCGCGACCCAGCGTGCAGACACGGCCGAGGCCAAGCGCCGCGAGGCGGACGAGCAGCTGGAGACCATCAAGAAAAAGACGGCCTCCTTCCAGTCCACCCAGCGGGAATCCCAGAAAAACGCCAACATCTGGCAGCTGAAATGCCACGATCTGCAGCAGCAGGTGGACGAGCTGCAAAAGCAGCTGACCGCCGCGCGCGCGCTGAACACTGCCGCCGCCCCGGCTGCCCCCACATCCGATCTGGTGCGGGAGGCCAAGCTCGAGGCCGGCAAGATCCTGGCCGATGCCCGCCTGTACGCCGAGAGCGCAGAGCGGGAGCTCAAGCAGCAGGCCGAGACCCAGAAGAACCGCATGGCGGAGAATGCCCGCAGCATTGCGTCGGGCGTCATGCTGGTGCGGGAGCGTCTGGCCCGCGTGGACGAGCGCCTGAGCGCCGCCACGCTGGATTTAGACGGCCTGACGCAGGCCATCTATCAGGCGCTTGACCAGACCGAGGCCGAGCTGAAGGATCTGGGCACCGATATGCGCAGCTTTGCGCAGGGCACACCGGAAACAGATATTCCCGCACCGGTGCCGCCGCGCCCCGCTGCCGCCGCCAAGCCTGCCGCCCCGTCTCCCGAAAAGCCCGCCGAGCGTTTGCGCGTCAAGGCCAAGGCACAGCCCGTGCACCACACGGCCCCTGCCGCCCCGGTCCACCGTCTGCGCAACACCCGCCGCCCGATCTCCCAGCTTTTGCAGGATCAGATCGACAAATTGGGCCGGGAGGAGCAATAAGTTTGTACATAGCCACTCGGTTTTGCGCCGGGTGGTTTTTGTTTAGAGCGGCTCCCCCTGGGGGAAGGCTTGGTTTGTTCACAAACCCTTCTTAATTTGTTGAATTTTCCTTCACGACTTTAACACAAATGGCGGGTATACTATAAGTGTTCTCAGGAAGGGAGCAGGGACCCGGGCCTGAGAACAGAACCCCAAGTTTTTCATCCATACTCCTCTTTTCTTTTGATGCCGAAGCGGTGCAGGACTTTCCTGCACCGCTTCGGTGTTTTTTTGGACAGATTCCTGCATTTGACAACGTGTTTTCCTGCACCGTACTCTTGCCGAATCGTGCAGAACCCTGTATAATATAATCTGATATTGTATCGCCGCGGGGCAGACCCGGCGCACATATCCCGCAATTTCACTCCATCCGCAGGAGGCAAAATCCTATGAGAGTTGGTCTGGACATTGGTTCCACCACCATTAAATGTGTTGTGCTGAACGACGCCGGGCAGATCGTCTATTCGACCTACGAGCGCCATTTCAGCCATATTTTAGAGAAGGGCAGGGCGCTGCTTGAGAAGGTTGCCGCCGAATATCTGCCCGATGGCCGCGCCTACTTAGCCATCTCCGGCTCCGCCGGTATGGGCCTGGCTGACAGCTGCAAGGTCCCCTTCGTGCAGGAGGTCTTTGCCACCCGTGTGGCCGCCAACCGGCTGGCCCCCGGCACCGACTGCATCATCGAGCTGGGCGGCGAGGACGCCAAAATCCTTTTCCTGACAAACGGCACCGAGGTCCGCATGAACGGCAGCTGCGCCGGCGGCACGGGCGCGTTCATTGACCAGATGGCGACCCTGCTGAAGATGGGCGCCGACGAGATGGACAAGGCCGCGCAGGCCGCGACCCGCACTTACACCATCGCCAGCCGCTGCGGCGTTTTTGCCAAAAGCGACATCCAGCCCCTCATCAACCAGGGCGCACAGGCGGGCGACATCGCGGCGTCGATCTATCAGGCCGTTGTCAACCAGACCATTGCAGGTCTGGCACAGGGCCGCCCCATCAAGGGCAACATCCTGTATCTCGGCGGCCCGCTGACCTTCTCCGAGACGCTGCGCCGGAGCTTTGACAAGACTCTGGGTGTCACCGGCACCCTGCCGGAGAACAGCCTGCTCTTCGTTGCGATGGGCGCGGCGTTCTATGCCGACGAGGAATCCGACCTGCGCGAGGTTGCCAAGCGTCTCGACGACTACAGCGCCACAGCGACCTACGTCAGCCTGCCGCCGCTGTTCGCAAACAAACAGGAGTACGAGGACTTCCACGCCCGCCACTTAAAGGCCACCGTGCCCTGCCTGCCCTTTGGCGCAGACTGTGGGCCGGTACATATCGGCATCGACTCCGGCTCCACCACCATCAAGCTCGTCGTCATCGACAACGACGCGAACATTCTGTTCGAGCGCTACCGCCCGAACCTCGGCAACCCGATTCCGCTCGTCAGGGATACGCTGCTCGGTCTCTACAGGGATCACCCGGGCCTGCAGATTGCCAGCGTGACCACCACCGGCTACGGCGAGGAGCTCGTCAAAAATGCGTTCCACTGTGACCGCGGTCTTGTCGAGACTGTCGCGCACTTTACCGCCGCCAAGCACTTTTTGCCCGACGTGGATTTCATCATCGACATCGGCGGTCAGGACATGAAGTGCTTCAAAATTGAGGACGGTGCGATCAGCAACATCTTCCTGAACGAAGCCTGCTCCTCCGGCTGCGGCAGCTTTTTGCAGACGTTCGCCCAGGCGCTGGGCTACGACGTCAAGGAGTTTGCCGCGCTGGGCCTGTTTGCCGACAAGCCCGTTGACCTTGGCAGCCGCTGCACCGTGTTCATGAACTCGTCTGTCAAGCAGGCGCAGAAGGACGGTGCCTCGATTGAAAATATCAGCGCCGGTCTGTCCATCTCCGTCGTCAAGAACGCGCTGTACAAGGTCATCCGCGCGTCCAGCCCCGAGGAGCTGGGCCGCAACATCGTGGTACAGGGCGGCACCTTCTACAATGAGGCTGTGCTCCGCGCCTTTGAGAAAGAGATGGGCGTCAACGTCATCCGTCCCGACATTGCGGGCCTGATGGGCGCTTACGGCGCGGCCCTGTTCGGCAAGGCCAAGGCAGGCGCGCACGCCCGCAGCACCGTGCTGACCCAGCTGGAGCTGGAGCATTTCAGCCAGAAGGTCAACACCGTGCAGTGTCAGGGGTGCGGCAACCACTGCCAGCTGACCGTCAACGTTTTTGCCGATGGCAAGCGCTTTATCTCCGGCAACCGGTGCGACAAGCCCGTGACCGGCAAGGCCAACAACGAGGACCTGGACCTCTACGCCTACAAGTTCAAGCTGCTGGACGGCTACCGCAAGGCAGCAGCCCCCGCGAACAGCCGCGGCAAGATCGGCATCCCGCTCTGCCTGAATATGTACGAGCTTTTGCCGTTCTGGCACACGCTGTTCAGCCGCCTCGGCTTTGAGGTCGTCGTCAGCCCCTTCTCCAACCGCAAACTGTACCAGAGCGGCCAGGCGACGATCCCCAGCGACACGGCCTGCTTCCCGGCCAAGCTGAGCCACGGCCACATTCACTGGCTGTGTGAGCAGGGCGTGGACGCGATCTTCTACCCCTGCATGAGCTACAACCTGGACGAGCACCTGGGCGACAACCATTATAACTGCCCCGTCGTGGCCTACTATCCCGAGGTGCTCGAAGGCAACTGCCCCGAGCTGAAGGCGACGAAGTTCATCTACGATTACTTCAACCTCGAGCGCCGCAAGGATTTCTACAAGAAATTCCAGCAGACGCTGGACCATTATTTCCCGGGGCTGGACCGGAAGGCCGTGCACGAAGCCATTGATGCGGCCTACGACGAGTACGCCCGCCACATGCAGCAGCTGCGCGACAAGGGCACCGAGATCATTGCGCAGGCCCGCAGGGAAGGCCGCCGCATCATTGTGCTGGCGGGCCGCCCCTACCACGTTGACCCTGAGGTCAACCACGGTATTGACCAGCTCATCATCCGACAGGGCGCTGCCGTCATCAGCGAGGACTCCGTCAGCTGGCACGAGCAGAAGTTCCAGACCTCCGTCCTGAACCAGTGGACCTACCACAGCCGCCTGTACGCCGCCGCGAAATACTGCACCGAGAACCCCGACATGGACCTTGTGCAGCTCGTCTCCTTCGGCTGCGGCCTGGACGCCGTCACCACCGACGAGACCCGCGAGATTCTGCAGGCGGGCAGCAAGCTGTACACCCAGCTGAAGATCGACGAGATCACAAATCTGGGCGCGGTGAACATAAGACTGCGCAGTTTGTTTGCGGCGCTGGAAGAACGCAAAGAGGATAAAAAGTAAGAGGCAATTCCATGGAATACATGACCCCCAACTTTACCAAGGACATGGTAAAGACCCATAAAATTCTCATTCCGAACATGGCCGTGACTCAGTTTCGGCTCATGCAGGCGGCACTGGCCAGTGAGGGCTACCAGACCGAGGTGCTCGGCAACTGCGGCAGCGAGGTCGCGCAGCTGGGCCTGAAATACGTCCACAACGACACCTGCTACCCGGCGCTGCTCGTCATCGGGCAGTTTCTCGACGCGCTGAACAGCGGCAAATACGATTTGGACCACACTGCGCTGCTCATCACCCAGACCGGCGGCGGCTGCCGTGCGTCCAACTACATCAAGCTGCTGCGCAAGGCGCTCGTCAAAGCGGGCTACGGCAATATTCCCGTAGCATCGCTGAACTTCTCCGGTCTGGAAAAGGGCAGCGGTTTGCCGCTGACCGTGCCGCTGCTGCGCAAGGTCATTGCGTCGATCTTTTACGGCGATATGCTGGTCGCCCTGCGCAGCCAGACCCACGCCTACGAGAACCACAGGGGCGACGCCGACGCCATGACCGAGAAGTGGATCTCTACGATACAGGGCTGGATCCGCGACGACAAGAACTACTCCGCCCATGACATGAAGCGCCGGTTCTACGACATTGCCGCGGACTACGCGACCATTCCCATCACCCGCGTGCCGAAGGTCAAGGTCGGCGTCGTCGGCGAGATTTATGTCAAATACTCGCCGCTGGGCAACAATGATCTGGAAAAATTTCTGGAAAGCCAGGACTGCGAGGTCAACCTGCCCGGCCTGATGGGCTTTGTGGAGTACTGCGTGGCCAACTACAAGCTGGACATCGACCTGTACGGCGGCAACAAGCTGGTGGCGGGCGGCGCGGACGCGTTCTTGAGCTGGCTGGACGGCATCGGCTGCGCCAGCTATGACGCCATGCGCAAGTACGGCTTCTACGCGCCCGGCTCGTTCCGCGAGCTGATGAAAAAGCCCGAGGGCATCATCTCTCTGGGTGCCAAGATGGGCGAGGGCTGGCTGCTGACCGCCGAGATGATCGAACTGGTCGAGGGCGGCTACGGCAACATTGTCTGCGCCCAGCCGTTCGGCTGTCTGCCGAACCACATTGTGGGCAAGGGCATGATCAATAAGATCCGCGCCCTGCACCCGGACGCGAACATCACCCCCGTGGACTACGACCCCAGCGCGACCCGCGTCAACCAGGAAAACCGCATCAAACTGATGCTGGCCGTGGCCCGCGAGAAGCTGGACCAGCCCGGCGAGGTACAGCCTGTCACCGCGGAACAGCTGGCAGGCGGCGCTCCGCAGGTGGAGACGGTGGTACGATAAATGTATAAAAAAGCCGCTGGCATAATTGTCAGCGGCCTTTTTATACAGACTTCAAGCCTTCCCCCTTGGGGGAAGGTGGCCCCGCAGGGCCGGATGAGGGGTAAGTTCACGGAAATAACCCGTTTACAGGCAATCTCCGCAAGGTTGCCCCTCATCAGTCAGCGGTCGGGGCCGCTGACAGCCTCCCTCACATCTCCTCCACCTGTTTCAGCTCTACCTCCCGCTTATCGATCACCAGCAGTCCTTCCCTCTGCATCTGGCTCAGCGCATTGCTCAAGGCGCTGCGGTCCACACCAAGGTGATCGGCCAGCTGCTGGCGGTCAAAGGGGAGCGTAAACCGCAGGCTACCGTTTTGCCGCGCCAGCACCGAAAAGTACGCTGTGATCCGCCCGCGGATCGTCTTGGGGGCGGTGTACAGGCTGCGCTGCGCCAGCCCCAGATTTTTACGCGCTGCAATGCGCAAAAGATTTTGCGTCAGCTTCCAGCGCCACGGCTCGCAGCCGCACTGCAAAAGCTGCCCGGTCTCCAAAAACAGTGCCTCGCCGTTTTCTGCGGCCACAACGCTGACCCGCAGCGGCTCGTCCGGCAGACAGGCGTAGGTCTCGGCAAACAGGTCACCCGGCCCGGCCTGGCCCAGCAGCGTCTTGCTGCCCCAGACGTCCAGGTGCTCCATGTGCACCCGCCCGGCCAGCACCACGCCCAGCGCCGGGGCTCTCTGCCCGGCCTCCAGCAGGATCTCCCCCTTGGCAAATGCCCTGCGGCGCATCCGCAGCGCGGTTACGGCTGCCTCGGCCTCGTCGGCGGTCAGTCCGCGGAACAGTGGTACATCCGGCAATTCCATAATTATGCACCTCACATGTTGTTGCTACAACAGAACTCTTGCTGCCATTGTAGTAAAATGACAGCACAAAGTCAAGGAGGCTGACCATGAAACGACAAATCATTCACATCGACCAGGAGAAATGCAACGGCTGCGGGGCCTGCGCCGCCGCCTGCCACGAGGGCGCGATCGCCATGATCGGCGGCAAGGCCACGCTGATGCGCGACGACTACTGCGACGGCATGGGCGACTGCCTGCCGCACTGCCCCACGGGGGCCATTACGTTTGAGCAGCGCGAGGCCGCGCCCTACAACGAGGCCGCCGTGCAGGCCGCCAGGCAGCACAAGGCCGCCCACACGCCCGGCTGCCCCGGCAGTGCGCCCAAAGCAATGCACGTCTGCCCGGGCAGCATGGCCAAGGCCCTGCACCCCGCCGAGGCAGGGGAGAGCGCCCCGACGACGGCCCCCAGCCAGCTGCGCCAGTGGCCCGTGCAGATCAAGCTGGTGCCTGTGAACGCGCCCTACTTTGACGGTGCG
>OHYF01001328.1_pt1 | contig 10136 bp, 7 predicted proteins | sample 1580111 | NCBI WGS metagenome assembly OHYF01 (sample SAMEA3882530, study PRJEB24775) | human gut metagenome | biome: human-associated habitat; feature: intestine environment; material: feces | place: Netherlands | collected 2009/2010
GAAGCGTTGGTAATGCAGTTCCTCGCCGGATTTGAGCTGATAGATGGTAAAGGTGTTTTGTTCCGGCACTGCTTCCGGGGTGCCCATCTGGGCCAGCTTTTTATTTACATCAGCCATAGGTTACTCCTTTCCATTCTTATTCTGACGGGGCGGCAGTTCGATTTTGTAGTTCACATACTTGTCGCCCGTGTCCGCCAGCACCACCACAGCGTCATAGAGGACGCCTTTTTTCTCGCTGAACAGACCTTTCATCTTAATGCGCCCGTTCTTTAAGAGAGCCGCCGCCATGGGCTTGGTCAGCTCCTTGTGCTTGGAAGTGAAGAAGCGGTCATCCTTCCACATGGAAAACTGGCACTCCCGGTTGGTGCAATAGAAGTTCTTTTTCCCCTCAACCACATCCGAGCCGCAGCGGGGACACTTGCCAATGGCTTCCCTCTGTTGGAACATGGAAGTGTCCGCTGAAATGGCATGGTACTGGGCAACCAGATCGGAAATGAGCTTTTCAATGCCGCCCAGGAAAACAGCAGGCTCCTGTTCGCCACGCTCCACAGCTTTCAGTTCTGCTTCCCACTGGGCGGTCAGATGTGCCGACTTAATGGCGTCGGGCAGAACCACGATCAGGTTGAAGCCCTTTTTCGTGGGCAGGAGCTGTTTGCCTTTCCGTTCCAGAAAACCGCCACGCACCAGTTTTTCCAGCACTCCGGCACGGGTGGCAGGCGTACCCAGCCCGGTTCGCTCCACATCGCCAATCTCCGCAAACTCCGCAGCACTGGCGTGTTCCATGGCGGACAGAAGCAGATCTTCGGTGAAGTGCTTGGGCGGGCTGGTGGTTCCTTCCTTGGCAGAAGCCTTTACCTTTTCAAAGGTCTGCCCATCCGTAAGGGGAGGCAGCACCCCGGCGTCCTCTTTGGTATCATCCTCCGGTTTCTTCTTCAGCGTGGCGAAGAAAGCCTGTTCCAATTCCTTGAACCCGGCAGAGGTAATCACACGGCCTTTTGCGGTAAATGAAGTGCCGCCGCACTCCAGCACAGCAGAAGTGTCCTCATAGATGTGCTTGGGAGCAACGGCGGTAAGAAGCCGTGCCATGACCAGCGTTAAAATATTGCGTTCCCCGGCAGGGAGCGAAACAAGGTCGGCGCTTGCGGCCTGCTTTGTGGGGAGCAGTGCATGGTGGTCGCTGACCTTGCTGCTGTCAATGACACGGGAAATGTCCCGGTCAAAAGCCGGAACGGTAAACGGCACAATGGACGCTGCCATGTCGCACAGTCCGGGAATGGTGTCTTTCATATCCTCCGTCAGATAATTGGAGTCGGTACGGGGATAGGTCAGAAGCTTCTTTTCGTAAAGGGTCTGTGCGTAGTCCAAAACCTGCTGGGCGGTGTAGCCAAAGAGCCGGTTCCCGTCACGCTGGAGAGAAGTCAGGTCGTAGAGCTTGGGCGGCTGGGCGGATTTCTGCTTTTTCTCCACCTGCTTGACAACAGCCGCCTGCGTGCTGCAGGCGGCTGAAAGATGGTCGGCGGCTTTGCGGTTTTCACAGCGTTCACTGGAAGCGGTAAACTTGCCGCAGTCCAGAACCACGGTGTAGAACTTTTCTTTCTTAAACTCAGAGATGGCAGCTTCCCGGTCTACCACCAGTGCCAGGGTAGGCGTCATCACACGCCCCACATTCAAGGTCTTGCGGTAAAGGGTGGAGAACAGGCGGGTTCCGGTAATGCCCACCAGCCAGTCGGCTTTTGCCCTGCAAAGGGCAGCTTCGTACAGCCGGTCATACTCCGAGCCGGGGTGCAGAGACTGAAATCCCTCACGAATGGCGCTGTCCTCCATGCTGCTGATCCACAGCCGTTCAAAGGGCTTCCGGCACCCGGCATGGTCATAGACCAGACGGAAAATCAGTTCGCCTTCCCGTCCTGCGTCGGTGGCACACACAAGGCTTGCCACATCCGGGCGGTTCATCAGGGACACCAGCACTTCGTACTGTTCCTTTTTATCCGGGGCAACGGCGTATTTCCACTGCTTCGGAATAATGGGCAGATCCTCATAGCACCACTTGGAATACTTGGGGTCATAGCTGTCCGCAGCCGCCAGTCCGATCAGATGACCGACGCACCAGCTCACGATATAGCCGTTTCCCTGTAAATAGCCCTGTCCACGTTCCTTTGCCCCCAGCACCGCCGCAAGGCTCTGGGCAACGCTGGGCTTTTCTGCAATCACTAACTTCATGCAGTTTTCCTCCTTCCATTCATAAGCTCCTTGTAGCAAATACCCACACAGCGCCGTCCTTGCCCATAGCTACAGCCATAGCAGGGATGATTGGGCGGAAGCGTCGGTTCTGCCGACGCCTGCCGCCCAGTGGGTTTCTGCTTCATCATCTGTTCCAGCCTGGGGTTATCAGAAAACAAGGTCATCGTCGCCCTCGATGGGAATATCCTCGTTGTCCTCCTCGTAAAGCCTGCGCTGTTCGGCTTCTTCTTCCGCAGAGAGTTCCTCCGGTGCTGCCAGTTCTTCCAAATTGTCCTCGTTGACGGTCGGTTCCTCCGGCCCCTCAAACTCAAAATCGTCGATGTCCTCGGCGTCGTCCAGCTCATGCTTCGGCTTGTAGACCTTAAAGTAGTAGCCAATACCGCCAGCCGCCAGTGCCACAATCAGGACGATCAGCATAGTGCTGTTGCTTTTCTTGGCAGGCTGTTCCGGCTCCGTAACAGGAGGTTCCGGTTCGCTGGGTTCTTCCGGCTCCTTGGGGGTGGTAGGCTCCGGTTCCACAGGGGCGACGGGTTCCGGGGCAGCGTCTTTCTGCGCCAGTGCCGCAAGGTCGCTTTCCGTCACAGCGTTAAGGAAATACACATTGTTGCCGTCACGCTGTTTGTCAACGACCAGATAAAATACATTCTCATCCGGGGTGGAAATGGTGTAAAACTCTTTGCCGTCACTTTCGGTGGCATTGTCCACCACTGTGCCGGTGCCATCCGGGGTAAAAGGATTGGGTTTCTTGTCTTTATCCTCCACAGGCTTTACCGTAACAGGGTCTTTCTTGGAATTGTCGGTCTTGGAGGTGGAGCCGCCATCTCCCGTAGGCTTGGTGTTCTGTCCGCCGGAAGTGCCTGTGCTGCCGGAACCTGCCGGGGGCTGGGTAATGCCTGGATTGGTAGGCGGAAGCTGTGTGGTAGGAGGACAGGTGCCGGAACCGGAATTTTTATCATTGTCCTTTTTGGGAGGCTCATAGTAAGGGTTGGAAAGCTGGGTCATGCGGCTCTTATTACCCGCATTGTCCACGGCCTGAATGGTAATCTTTTCGTAGTTGTCGGCGTAGTCTTTCAGTCGAATGTCCAGTGTGCCGTTGGTCAGTTTGGAAAAGGAGTTGCCGCAGACATAGATTTTATCCACGCCGGACAGGTCATCGTTTGCTTCCACATAAAGCAGTTCGTCCTCAATTCCCGCACGGACGGTCGGTGCTTCCCGGTCAAAGACTTCCACATAGCGGCTCTTGGTGTGGGTCTTGCCGTTCTTATCCGTAACCGTCACATAGATCGTGCAGTTTTCGGAGATCTCCAGCCAGACCTTGTCGCTGTCCAGAAGGTAGTCCGTCAAATCCGTCCAACTGCCGCCGCTGTTGATTTTGGCTTCAACGGTTTCCCAGCCGGTTTCATTGACATCCTTGATACGGATTTCTACATCCGCCTTTCTGGTGTACCAGCCGTCAGGCTCCACGATAGAAATGATAAACTTAGGGTCAAGAACTTCCGGCTCCTTGCCCACGCACTGGGTCAGGTCATTCTTGCAGAGCGGGCAGTCCGTATTGACTACGCCAGCGGCACATTTCTCCGTGCAGGTACATTCTTCCGGTTCCGTGGGTTGTTCGGGATCGGAAGGTTGCTCCGGGTCGGTGGGCTGTTCCGGGTCAGTAGGCTGCTCCGGGTCGGTAGGTTGTTCCGGGTCGGTGGGCTGCTCCGGGTCGGTAGGTTGTTCCGGCTCCGTAGGTTCTACCGGGTCGCAGGAGTCCAGGTCATACTGACAGGCTTCGCAGTCCTCGTTGATCAGTTCCTTGGTACATTCTTCGGTGCAGATACAGGTATAAGGGTTGGGCAGAAGTTCTTCGCCCACACACTTTTCCGTATCCTCCATGCAGACCTCGCAAGCCTCGTTGGGATGTTCTGCGGTGCATTGGGTATCACAAATGCACTCCGGCAGTTCTTCGGTTGCCGCTGAAGCTGGCAGAGCCGCCATGCCCAACATCGGCACAGTGAGTAAGACCATGGACAGCATCAGACAGATGGTGCCCACAAAACGCTTACGCTTCTTCACATTCATTTTCTTCATCCTCCTTCTTTCCCATAAAATCAGGCGTCCCGGCAGTCGAGCTGCGGAACGCCTTGATAAATGCGGCAAGTTCTTCCGGGGCAACATCCAGCCCACGAACCATGCCGACGATCTCTGTGTTTTCCAGTTCGGTTTTCTGCTGTTCCAGCTCCCTCAAATGGGTCTGCTGGGCAGCGATCTTGGCTTTGACCTTTTCAATCTCCGCCATGACTTTCTGTAATTTACCGTTCAAGTGATAAGACCTCCTTCTTAATTCAGTCGCCCGAAAGCGTAAAAGTGCTGTGTCCAGTAGCTGCTGTCAGTCCTTGCGTACTGGATGGGCGAACCGCAATGGATCATCATGTTGTTGCCGACGTAAATGCCCACATGACTGACAGGCCCCGGTGAGTCATAAGTACCAGTGAAAAAGATAATGTCTCCCGGCTTTGCTTCCGAGGGAGCGATGTGGGCGCACTGGTTGTAAATGCCTTGGGCGGTGGTACGGGGCAGGTTGTGGACGCCGCTGTTGGAAAAGACATAGCAGACAAATCCGCTGCAATCGAAACTGGTGCTTGGACTGGAACCGCCCCAGACATACGGGAACCCCAAATATTTTTCCGCTTCCGTGATAAGGGCGGCAAAATCCGGGTCTGCCAGTGCTTCGCCCGGAATGTCGTAATCTTCCCCGGCGCTTTCATTGGCGTAGATGTCATCCCCGAACAGGTAAGGCTTGTTGCCCTTCATGGACAGGGTTGCGGCATACCGTTCTTTTTGTTCCTCCGTCAGCCCCTCCACGGCGACCGTGCCGAAGCCCTTGTTTCTAAGGGTCACATACAAGATATGGTACTCATAAGGCACCTCAACCTCATAGGTGTATTCCTCCGTGATAATTTCCCCGGTGTCCGGGTCAACGCTTGTAATGGTTTCTGTCCGGGTTTCGGTTCGGTAGCGGATCTCCGTTTCGGCACGGGTTGTAAGGCTGTACTGCTTCTCAAAAATGGCTTCCAGTTCCGCCTGCACCTGTTCCGGGGTAAAGGCGTCGAACTTGGCAGTCAGGTAGGAAATCAGCTCATTGGGGTTGTGCCCGATGTTGTCCACATCGTAGCGGTACTCGTCATAGCCGGAATAAGTGTTTTCGATGTTGGAAAGCTCATTCCGAAGCTGGGACTCCAAAGCGGTGTAGTTGGTTTCCGTCTGGAGAATATCCGGGTCTTCCGAGGTGTAGGAAGTGCCCAGGATGGAACCCATGGCACCTTCCATCATCACAGAACAGGACGAGAGGGAGGAAAACAGCATGATAATCAGCAGTGCCAGGACACCGAACACCACCAGACCGCCCTTGTGGTTCTTAATGGCGGCAATGACCGCCTGCTCGGTACTGCTGACAGCGTCCTTGGCTTTCTTTGCCGCTGCGGAACCTTTGCTCCCGGCTTTCTGGGCTTTGCGGTACTCCTTGGCATACTGGCGTTTGATACGCTGCTTCTGGACGAACCGCTTCACATTGTTGGTCTGTAATTCCGGGTTATCCCGGACAGCGGCACGGTAAGCGGCATTGACATTGGCCTGATTGGCCTGCTGTTGCAGCTTCTCCACCTTTTTGTAAGGGGCGTTCTGGTGGTGGACACGGGCGGCATGAGCCGCCATTGTCACCGTGGCTTCGGCAGTAAGTTCCGTGCGGTGGGCAGCTTTGGTGCCGACATTTTCTTCCTCCACCTGATACATCTTGGAGTGGACAGCGGCGCTGGCCGTCTGCACCATGCGTCTGCTCGCCTTTTTCGGCAGGGCTTCCTTGCCACGCTGTTTCTCCACTTCTTCAAAGCGGAGGGTGTGCTTCATCCGGCTCTTTTCGGGGTCAAGTTCTTTTTGCAGGCGCACCTTTTTCTTCTTGGGGATTTTCTTCTCCGCCCGTTCCAGCTTCTGGCCTAAGATTTCGGCTTTCTGCTGGGCACGGGCGGCTCGTTCCTCCGGGGTAAACGAAAGGCGTTTGCTGCGGTCAGCGTCATCGCTGTCATAAATATTGGTTTTCTTCTTCATGGCAGACCTCCTTATGCTGCCAGGTCAGCGGGTTTGGTTGTCATAACCTTGTAAAGTTGGGTATTGGTCGGGAACTTATCCACGAACGGAATAATTTTATCCCCAAAGAACAGAAGTCCCTCGCCTGCGCCGCTGTTGGTGATGTGGGTCAGCTCCTGGGGAGAGATACCCAGACGCTGGGCAAGAATTTGGCGGTCGCTGGCTGCCTGATTGAGCATGAGGATAAAGTCGCTGTTTTCCAGGATGTTTTCAATCTCCGGGCTGTCCAGCAAGTCCTTCACATTCTGCGTCAGGGCCGACGGAATGCCATTCCATTTACGAAAACGCTTGTAGATCTCTGCGGTATAGGCCGCTGTCTGGGGTTCCTTTAAGAGCAAGTGAAACTCATCCAGGTAAATTCTCGTGGTCTTGCCTGCGTAGCGGTTGACAGTGGTTCTCATCCAGATTTTATTCTGCACGGTCAGCATACCGGGCTTTTTGAGGTTCTGGCCCAGACCGCTGATGTCAAAGCAGACCACACGATTATGAATATCAACATTGGTGCGGTGGTTCAGATAGGAAAGGGAACCCGTCACATACAGCTCCATCGCCGTGGCAAGTTCCTGTGCCTGATTTTCTTCCTGTTCCCGCAGACACTGGTACAGGTCGCCCAAAATCGGCATATTCTCCGGGATGGGGTTTTTCAGATATTCCCGGTACACCTTGGGAATACAGCGGTCAATGACCGACTTCTCGATGGGCTTCAAGCCGCCCTGGGACGCTGACAAAATCAGTTCACAGAAGGACATGATAAAGTCGGCTTTCATCAGAAGCGGGCTTTCTCCCGTATCCGTGGCAAGGTCAATGTCCATGGGGTTGATATAGTCAGTGCTGTCCGGGGCAAGGCGGATGATTTGACCGCCGAGCTGTTCCACAAGGGAGGAATATTCATGCTCCGGGTCGAGGAAAATCAGGTCATCATTGGTGTGCAGATAGACGTCGGTGGCCTCCCTCTTACAGCTAAAGGACTTGCCACTACCCGGAGTGCCAAGCACAATCCCGTTGGGGCACTTGAGGTTTTTGCGGTCTGCCAGTATCATGCGGTTGGTGGTGGCATTCAGCCCATAGTAGACGCCGCTGGACTGGAACACCTCGCAGGCACGGAACGGCAAAAAGATTGCCGTCCCGCTGGTGGTAAGCCCACGCTGGATCTCCACCTGATTGATACCGATAGGCAGTGCGGACATAAAGCCCTGTTCCTGCTGGTAGTCCAGACGGATGAGGTCGCAGTTATGGGTATTGGCGATACCGTTTGCGGAGTAAATCAGGTTCTCCAGCTTCTGACGGGTGGGTGCCGCATGGGTAACGAGGATCGTGACAAGAAACATCTTTTCATCGTGGTTCTGCAAATCCTCCAGAAGCTTCTGGGCTTCCTTACCGAAGGTCACAAGGTCGGGCGGCAGAATGTCCATATCAAAGCCGGAACGAACCGCTCGTTTCTGCTCGTCGATTTTTGCCTTGTCCAAATCGCTCAGTTTCCGCTTGACCATCTTTAAGGCGGCGTTCTGGTCGAGGGCTTTGGCATGGATACTGACGATCTGGCTTCCTTCCAGGTTCAGAAGGTCATCCAGCAGGTTGTCGTAAATCTTGGTCGCCCGGATCTGCAAAAAAGAAACCGCACCGAAGGTCGCCCCGGTGCGGAAGTATCGCCCGTCCTTAAAATAGAAGGAACTGGGTGCAATATAGTCTTTGCTGGAAAGCCCGGTCTTATTGAGGGAGTCCCAGTTGAAACGGAACTTACTCGGCTCCTCCAGGTGCAGGCATTTATGGAACACAGCCAGACGCTCGTAGCCTTTCATGGGTGCGGCCTCTACCGCCAGTGCCCGGAAGTGATTGATGACGTCGCTTTCAATCTGGGAAAGACGGGAACGGGCCTGCTTGATGTTCTCGGCTTCGATGGTAAAGGTCACGCAGATACGGCGATCATAGCGGCTTTTGGAAACCTGACGCACCAGCATATCGCTGTATTCCTTTCGGATCACATCGAACTGGTCGCCCTGTGCCGGAATAGCCAGAACCTTTCGGTATTCCTCCATATCTGCCGGATAGCAGACAACGGAAAGTTCAAACCCCACGGAGGGGCCGAAGTAATTGACCAGCTTACAGTAGAGTTCAAACAGCACCGTCTTTTCATCGTCGGACGCTTCCTTGTAGTTGATGTCCTCGCAGCATACGCTTTTGCTGTAAAGCTGGTTCTGGATATGGCAGATACCGTCCTGATACATCTCCTGATAAGGGATGGTCTGCTGGGCGGTGCGGGCGATCTTACCTTCCTTTTTTGCCCGTCTTATGGCTTTTTCCACCCGCCTGCGGTCTGCGGGCGACAGCTTGGTGTCGGGCCGGATGACGAGATGTTCCCAGCCCACGGCTGTCCTTGCCGGTGGTTTTGTTCGGAATGGAAACAAGTTTTTCTACCTCCTTATTGAAATGTTCCTGCCGCTCCAGAGCGGCAAATCGGTTCTGTGTCCGGTAGGGTCTTGCTGCAGGAGCAAGGAACCGCACCCGGATGATGTTTTTCAAGACTTTCTCCAAGGGCTGACCGTTCTTCTCATACAGCCCGAACAGCATGAAGGGAGCTGCCAGGGCAATCAGAAGAAGCAGGGCAATGTCGCTGCCCAGTGTGTTTCGGAACAGGAAGTAGGAACCGGCACCGACCACGCCCGCCAGAGTAAAGCAAATCATCTGGCGTTTGGTCAGGCCGAAAGCCACTTTGTCCTTGACCTCCGTCAAGTCCTTGGTAATGATTACATAAGCCAACGTGAAACCTCCTTTCAGCAGCTTAATGGGCGTTCAGAATACTCTTTGCCACAGAGCCGGTCTTGAACAGGCTGAAACAAAGCAGTACCGTGTAAGCGGCACAGCTCCAGATTGCGGCGTGCAAATCCCCGCCCAGGGAAAGCGCATTGACCAGCACGGCGTAAATGCCGACGCAGATCATGATTAGAAATCCTTGCAGCCCCAGGGCGGCAAGGCCCCGTACATAGTTGGTGCCGATGTTGCCCCATTCCCGGTTCATAAAGGTGGCAAAGGGCACCGGGCCGACACTGGCGTAAATATATATTTCAATCATTCGTCCATAGAGGATGACCGTGATACAAAGTCCCATGGCTTTCATGGCAAAGGAAACAATCCATGTTTCCAGCATAAGGGCGAACAGATCACCCAGCCCCATTGCCTGGAGCTGGGTGGTAATGTCCGCAATCGCCGTGGAGATGTCGATACTCGCATTGGTATCTATGACCCCGGCGCTTCGTTGCACCATGGTCTGCGCCACTTGGAAAATCGCAATGATGAAATCAAAGGTATGGTTAACGATGATAGCCGCTGCCGCCGACTTGAACGTCCATTTGAAAAACATGAAGGTGTCGATGTCGTGCATATTGTTCTTATCGACGATCATGCTGATGAGTTCGTAGGTCAGGACAGCGGCTATGACAAGCCCCGCTATGGGGACGACCACATTCCTTGACAGCGTGAGGATAATGGAGAAGACGTCGGAGTTCCAGGACTCCGGCGTCTTTCCCACTTCGGTTGCTATCGTGGCGACCTTGTTATTCACATCGCTAAACATATTCGACAGATTGCCAGTGATGGCTCCAATTAAGAAGTCTTTCAGCCACTGTTCAATGGCGTCGATTATGCTTTGCATAGGCGCTTACCCGTGCCGCTTAGACTGCGATCAGACCAGAGAGCAGAGGCACGACTTTCAGGCCCAGCAGCATAACGCCGCCGCCCGCCATGAGCTGTTTTATCCCCAATTAGGTGTAAAA
>OHYF01001338.1_pt1 | contig 10109 bp, 10 predicted proteins | sample 1580111 | NCBI WGS metagenome assembly OHYF01 (sample SAMEA3882530, study PRJEB24775) | human gut metagenome | biome: human-associated habitat; feature: intestine environment; material: feces | place: Netherlands | collected 2009/2010
GCCGGAGGTATTGGAACAGTCCCCTGCCGGCAGCTTGGAACGGAAACTGGCGCTGCATCTTCTGCCGCTTCCTGTGGACCAGCGCTGCGGGCCGCAGGACATGGAGCGCATCGCCCGGATTGTGGAGGCATTCTATTCCTGAAGAAAAGGGAGGATTATTTTGTTAGACAGTTGGATAAGACGTTGACGATACGTGAATGAATGTTCTAACATTTTTGGTATGTCCGACTACCTTTCCTCTCTGGGCTATCCTTTCCGTGGAAGGCCCATGGTTTTTGTCTTTTCCGTCATGATGGTATGGGGCGTGTTCCTGGCGGCCCGGGATGTTCTCATCGGATGGATTGCCGCCTTTTGTTTCCTGCTGCCTTTCATGTGCGCCTTTTTCATGAAAATGGTGAGGCAGTCCGCCATGGGAGAAGAGGATATCTGCCCCTTTCCTGAACTGGATGAATGGCTTGACTCCCTCATGTTGCCTTTTGTCCGGCTGGTGGTGTGCATCATCGTTTCCTTCCTGCCTTTCGCCGTGTATGCGCATACTGCGGCCTGGGCGGCGGATACTACCCTGGCGTGGCTGTTCCTGGCGGCGGGTGTGATTTACTTTCCCGGTGTATTCATGAGAACCTCCGTTCGGGAACGTTTTTCCGGTCTTTCTCCCGTGGGCTGGTGGGGGCTGGTCAGAAGGGCTCCCTTTTCCTATGCCGGGTTACTTGGCGCCATATGCGCCGGGGGATGGACCTTCCTTCAGGGCCTTTGATGGATTTCGCCATGGTGCCCTTGAAGCTGTATGTCGCCTGCGTGTTGATGAATATGTGCGGACTGTTCATGCTCAAGCATGAATTTGCCGGGGAGGAAGAGGACGGCAGCTTTTCCCCTTCCGGGCCTGCGGCCTCGTGATGCTGCCGCCTTTCCGGCGGGCCGGGAACAGGTGAGTTTATTTGGCGGGTTCCTTGTCCAGGTTCAGGATGCCCAGTACAGACATGTTGCCTTCCGCATCTTTTCCGGAGGGGAGATAGACCTTCGCATTGTTCAGCATGTTTTCAAAGGCCTTGGCGCGGAGCATGTTCGGTCCCATGGCCTTTTCCTTCAATGCCAGTCCTTCCGCTTCCGCCCGGGCTGCTTCCAGGGCTGCTTCCGCCTGGGCCTTGCCCCGCATGACAATGACTTTGGCCTCCGCTTCTCCCCGGGCCAGGTTAGCGTTTGCTTCCTGGCGCGCTATTTCCATTTTCATGGCGCCTTCCGCCTCCCCGCGTGCACGCTGGATAGCGATGTCTTTCCGGGCGATTTGAAGTTCCGTTTCCTTGCGTTCGTTTTCCTGAGTCGTCTGAACTTTTCTGACGACGGATTCAATGATGGCCTGCGGGGGATTTGTTTCCCCCACGGCTACGGAATCCACAATAAAGGGGGTGCCGTCCAGCCGCTTGCTTAACTGCGTGTAAACGTTGTCGGAAATTTTTTGCAGGCTGCCGGAGGCGTCCAGGGCATTGTACTGGCTTAATTCCGCCCGCACGGCTGTACGGAAAGGCTGCTGAATGAAATTTTTGTAGGCAAAGAGCATGATTTCGTCCGCCACTTCGTCATCATTGCGGCCGGAGCTTTGGGCGATGCCTCCGTAATCTTCCATGAATTCCTTGACCCGGGACGGGTCCAGCCGGTAAACCAGAGAAGCTTTGCAGGAAATGGGGAGCTTGTCCTTGCCCAGGATAGCCCCTCCATTGCGGGCGTCGAATTCTTCCACCGTGGTATCCGGAGTGATGGAAACCTTGCTGACTTCCTTTCTCCACGCCCATCCCGTGGAGGACGGCCCGATCAGGATGCCTTCAAACCTGTTCTGTCCGAAAATGGGTTTGGAATAGACATATCCGGCAAAGCCGGACAATACGCGCTTGTTGCTGAAATTCTGGAAGGCAAAAATGGCGGCGCCCGCAGCGACGAAGATGACGGCGGGAATGAGCAGGGAGAAGACGGTTTTGGGAGATTTATTCATGACAGGGCAGCGGTTGTGACGGTATCCAACATAAGATGAGGCTGGTGAAAATCAAGTTATCTTTTCCTGTGCGGCCGGGAAAAGTGTTCCACTGAAAAAATTCTTTCCGGAAGAGGGAATGCGGCAAAGTATGTCCTCTTCTGAACACAGGGGAGTGCCGGAAATGTCTTATCCGGCAAAGGCTGCCTGTTCCGTGGGGGAGATTCCGGCGAGGTGCCGGACCTCCGCCCCGGAGGCGGGCCTCCATTTGGGTTAAGGTGATGAATGTAGCCATTACGGGATCCGGAGGATTTATAGGGAGTCATTTGTCCAAGCGTCTTGAGATGTTCGGGCATCGGGTGACGCCCTTGCGGCGCTATCTATTTGCCCAGGAGGGCGTGGATTGCCTGGCGCAGGCCCTGGCGGGATGCCATGCCGTCATCAATCTGGCCGGAGCGCCCATCGACCGGCGCTGGACGGATGCCTACAAGAGGGAGCTGGTGGAGAGCCGCATCATGACCACCCGCAAGCTGGTGGAAGCGGTCAACAGGCTGCATGAACCGCCGGGAGTGATGATTTCCGCCTCTGCTGTCGGGTACTATGGCTCGTCCGGCGGCTGTCATGGGGAACTGGACGCTCCGGAAGCGGATTCCTTTCTGGCGGAATTGTGCGTGGCCTGGGAAAAGGAGGCCGGGCTGGTGAACAGCTCCGTGCGGCTGGTCCTTACCCGGTTTGGCGTAGTCCTTTCTCCGGATGGAGGGGCGCTCCCCGAGATGATGCGGCCGGCCCGGTTCGGCGTTACGGCAACCGCAGGAAATCCGGATCATCTTTTTTCCTGGGTGGCTTTGGAAGATCTGGCGGATGCCCTGGTCTTCATTATGGGCAGGCAGTATATTTCCGGCCCGGTCAATGTAACGGCGCCGGAGCGCACCACCAACCGGGAATTCTACAGGGCAGCCGCGGAACATTTCCACACCCGTCTGTCCATCCGTGTTCCGGACGCCGTTCTGCGGTTGCTGATGGGAGAAGCTTCCCAGGTGATTACCGGCGGCCAGTGCGCCGTTCCGGAGACGCTGATGAGGGAAGGGTTTACGTTCCAATATCCGGATATCCGCACTTTTTTTAACAAAGCATTTTCTGTCAAATCATGAGCATGATACAGACCATCGTTACTTCCCTGTTTCACGGTCATTCCGTCAAAACCGATCCCATGCCGGATTTCAATCTGGAACGTTATCTGGGGGAATGGCACGAAATAGCCCGTCTGGAAAACTGGTTCGAGCGCGGGCTCAGCAGGGTTCTTGCCCGGTATGACCGCAGGGAGGACGGTTCCATTTCCGTGGTTAACAGCGGTTATGACGTTCGTACCGGGGAACGGAAGGAGGCGCGTGCACGGGCGGTGGCGGGGGATGCCCCCAATCATTTGAAAGTGTACTTTGTACCACTGGTATACGGCCGGTATGAAGTGGCTTTCCTGGATGAAAATTACACCCGCGCCGTAGTTTCCGGCGGTTCCCTGAATTATCTGTGGCTGCTTGCCCGCTCGCCGCAGTTGAAGGATGACGAGCTTCAGCCGATGCTTCATTGCGCGGAAAAACTGGGGTATGATACTTCCCGGTTGATTTACGCCAATGTCCAGGCCTCTCCGGACAAATGACATGGGGCGGGCTTGAAGAAGCGGTGTGCCGTGAATATGGGATATTTTTGAAATGGGGAATGTGGAAAAGGTGGCTTTTCTCCTGCCAGGAAAAAATTTTTGGGCATGGGCCGGGCGTTCCTTTCCAGTGTTCCGCCGTGCGGGAATGTCATGCTTTTGAATTCTCCGGTGTGGTTCTTCTTCCTGCATGGCTCCGGTCCCGTATTTTTCCGCTTTTTCCTGCCCCGTCCTTTCCGTTTTTTTGCAAAGAACAGGGAAAAACACAGGCGCCTGCTTAAAATAGGCTTGCAATCATGAGAAGGATGGATATGTTGACATTCATCCAAACATTGGATGTTTGGATGAATTACTTAAAGAAGGAGTAACAATGGATATTATTCATGACAACGCCGCTGATCTCAGCGCATTGAACGGCAAGACCGTTGCCGTGATCGGATATGGCGCCCAGGGGCGCGCTCAGGCACTTTGCATGCGTGATTCCGGTGTGAACGTGATTATCGGCGTTCGCCCCGGCAAGTCTTTTGACGCCGCCGCCCAGGATGGATTCCAGGTAATGAGCGTCGCGGAAGCCGCCGAAAAAGCGGACATCATTCACATTCTGCTGCCGGATGAAAGCCACGGCGCCGTGTATGAAGCTGAAATCAAGCCTCACTTGAAGGCCGGCAAGACGCTTTGCTGCTCCCATGGCTTCGCGTATGTTTTCAATACCATCGTCCCCCCCGCGGATGTAGATGTCATCATGGTGGCCCCCAAGGGCCCGGGCACGGAAGTGCGCCGAGTATTTGAAGAAGGGTTCGGCTGCCCCGGCCTGATTGCCGTTCATCAGAACCCCTCCGGCAAGGCCCGTGACGTGGCTCTTGCCATGGCCAAGGCTGAAGGCCTGACCCGCGGCGGCGTGCTGGAATGCACCATGGCCCAGGAAACGTATGAAGACCTGTTCGGTGAACAGAACGTCCTGTGCGGCGGTCTGGTGGACCTGATGAAGTACGGCTTTGAAACCCTGACGGAAGCCGGCTACCCGCCGGAAATGGCTTACTTCGAATGCGTGCATGAAGCCAAGCTTATTGTGGATCTGATTTATAACGGCGGCATTCAGAAAATGAACTCCGTGATTTCCAACACGGCCGAATTCGGCGAATATTACAACGGCCCGCAGATCCTGCCCGCGGAGGTGAAAGAACGCATGAAGGAATCCCTCAAGCGCATTGAATCCGGCAAGTTCGCCAAGGACTGGCTGGAAGAGGCAGCCAAGGGCGCTCCCAACCTCAAAGCCAAGCGCGAAGCCCTGGGCCAGCACCCGGTGGAAATCGTGGGCGCCAAGATTCGCAGCCTGTTTGAAAGGAACTAAGGTTTCTTTTACCTGGAACGCGTGCCGTTCCGCCGGAATGCGGCGGAGCGGCACGGATATTCCCGGGCTTTTCCCGGAAATCCGCCATTTGTTCAGTTTATGGAGCACGCCACGCCGGCCGTCAATGTGGAAAACGCCAGGGTATACCTGGGCGGGCACGAAATCCTGCACAATATTTCCTGGCAGGTGCAGCGCGGAGAACGTTGTTTTATTCTGGGGGCCAACGGCGCCGGAAAGACAACGCTGGTCAAGGTGCTGATGGGGTTTGCGTGGCCGCTCTTCGGAGCCAGGTTCTGGGCAAGACCTTCGGGCACGTGAACCTGCTGGAATTGCGCAAGTCCATTGCGTGGGTGAGTCCGTTCATGCACAAGTGGCTGGAGGATGGCTCCTGGAACGGGCGCGACATGGTGCTTTCCGGCCCCGACGGCACTATCGGCCTCTTGAGGGAGCCGACGCCGGAAGAGGAGGAAAAAGCCGCAGGAATCATGAAATCCCTGAAAGCGGAGCATTTGATAGACAGACCGGTGGTAGCCATGTCTTCCGGGGAACAGGTGAAAGTGCTGATTGCCCGGGCTCTGATGACGAATCCGGAACTGATGATTCTGGACGAACCCAGCGTTTATCTGGATTTGGCAGGGCGGGAATTTTTATTGAAAACCATTGAAGAACTGGCTGAAACGAGGCCTGATCTGACCATCGTGTTCATCACCCAGCGCATTGAAGATATCCTTCCCGTATTTAACCGCGGCATGATTTTAAAGTCTGGAGAAATCGTGGCGCATGGAAGCCGGGACGAGGTGCTGACGGAGGAAAACCTGAAAGACGCCTTTGGGCTGGATATCCAGTTAATCAAGACGGAGAAGGGGCGTCTCTGGACCGTTATCCGATAATTTTTCATGAAGCAGTCCAAGACAATGGAGCTGAAGAAACCGGTGCGGGTGTCCCTGGCCCGCCAGGTGCTTACCGCCATGGAATCCATGATACGGTCCGGCAAATGGAAGGTTGGAGACCGCATTCCCGCGGAAGCGGAACTGGCCCGTGCCTTTTCCGTCAGCCACAACACCATCCGCGAAGCCCTTCAATCCCTGATTCACATGGGGATGCTGGAAGCGCGCCCCGGGGACGGCACGTACGTGATGGCGTCAGACCGCTTTGCCGTCGCGGTGAGCAACCGCCTCAAGGAATCCGAGCTGCCTCAGATTCTGGAGGCGCGGCTGGCTTTGGAAAAGGAAATTGCGCGGCTGGCCGCCGTTAAAAGGACGGATGAAGATTTGAAGGAGCTGGAAAATGCCCTGGAAGACTGCCACGGCAGGGTAAGGCAGGGCATTGAGGATGACATGCTGTTTCATGCCGCCGTGGCCCGCGCCACGCATAATCCGGTGCTCTCGGAATTATATAACGTGGTCATCCGCCATGTGCAGGAGAATCTGGAAAAGCTGCTTCAGGAGAAGCAATACGACTCCGGCGCCATGAAGCTGCATGACGACCTTCTCGCAGCCATCAGGAATCAGGAGGCGGATGAGGCGGAGAACATTATTGTAAAGATTGTGGAATTTGACACCGTCAGTATAGGCGGGTCATGCCCTTCTTAAATTAACGGAACAGGCGATTCCCATCATGCGGAATCGGCATTTTTTTCTTTTCGGCCTTTTTAGTAAGGCCGTCCGGAGAAATGAAATTGGGGAACAAGAAAGCAGAACCGGCATGAATAATTCTGAAAGAAAAAGTGTTGCGTTTTGTATTCATTGGTAATGAAGGCGAATGTATTTTCCATAATGATGTTGTTCTTTCATCTGTTTCCGGCATATGGAATCGACCCCAGCGTGAGGGGATTTGAAGAACTTCATGAAGTGTTGAAAAGTGCGGTTCGGGAACTTGATACCGTTCAGTCTCCGGATCATCTTTCTATGGCTATGAAGTATTTCCGTGCCTTGGTGGAGGAATGTGGGCGTAATCCCGATCTTGTTGCCGTTCTTGAGCTTACTTCAGAATCATGTCCCCCTCAACTAAAGGAGGCTTATAAAGCGGCAATGGAGTTGCAGGGGAAATTGCATGATGCCTCTAAACGGCTGGCTATGAGTGGAATGATGCAAAATAAAGAGGAAATCAAACCGTATTTGGAGTTTATGCAAAAGTTTACTTTAAAGAAAAATGCTCAAAAAAGAACGGAACCGCAGGTGCATGAAGGAGCGCCTCCCGAGACTGAGGATGCCCGGGACGCAAGAATGAAATGGTGGCGAGATGGAAAATTCGGCATGTTCATCCATTATGGGTTGTATTCCGGGCTGGCGGGGGAAATTCAGGGGAAAAAATATAAGGGATGCGTGGAATGGATTATGCAGTATTCCGGAGTGGATAGCGAAACATACGCCAGAGAGGCCCTTCCCCGGTTTAAGCCCAAACGCGGAAAGGCTGAGACATGGGTAAAATTGGCCAAAGAGGCCGGGTGCGTTTATACAATCCTGACAAGTCGGCATCATGAGGGTTTTAACATGTTTGATTCAAAATTCAGTGATTTTAACGTTAAAACGACCAAGGGTGTTGATATTGTAAAGGAATATGCAGAGGCATGTAAAAAATATGGAATGAAGGCAGGATATTATTTTTCCCTTCTTGACTGGAGCCATCCGGATTACGATCCGACAGGTTCAGGCATTTCTTATCCTAAGGGTAACTATGAGGCTCAAAAACAAGGACGGCGGCAATTCGGGAACCATGAAAAATACAAGGATTACCTTTACAATATTTTCAATGAGCTGCTGACCAGTTATGCCCCGGTAGATCTGGTATGGTGGGATTTCAGCCAGCCTGGTTTTCAGGGAGATAAGGCGTGGAATGCGACAGCATTGATGAAGAATCTTTTTGAAAAAAATCCCAAGGCAATTCAAAATAATCGCTTGTACCATTCTGCAAATCATCTTAGTGAAGGGGGAATCAGAGTAACTCCCGCATGGAAAGGGGATTATTCCACAGCGGAACACCATATTCCGGCAACTGGCATTAATGGAGATTGGGAATCATGCCAGACTCTTAATGGAACATGGGGATATTCAGCGGATAATCAGGAATGGAAAACATCTCAAGCCCTGATTCGGGAGTTAATTGATACAGTTAGCCGCGGAGGGAACTTTCTGCTTAATATAGGCCCCATGCCCGACGGATCCATTCCTCCTGAAAGCATCCGTATTTTCAAGGAAATCGGTTTCTGGATGAAAAAAAACGGTGAAGCCATTTATGGAACCAGAGCCAATCCGCTGAATATTGAACTGACATGGGGACGCCTTACCAGAAAGGGGGAAGATATTACCTATATTTTTGTTTATGATAAACCGGATAATGGAGAGCTGACCATTCCCTGCTCGTTTGAGGGTGATGTGAAAGCGGTTCTGCTTGGCGGAGAGAAAACTGTCAACATGAGTCAGGATAAAAAGTCCAATACCACGACATTCTACATAAAAAATATGAAGATGGATACAGCCGCCACTGTGATCAAGGTGATGGGAAAACGCATGATTCACAAGAGGTCCGCGTGACCCTTCCGAGGGAGCTGGAAGGGGCGAAGGTTCCAGCTCCCCATTTTGAAAATGACATTGGATCGCCCTGTGTCACGGATGATAGTTTGCCGGACAAGGCAGTAAAAACAGCCAATGTGGTTTGTTTTATATTCTATCTGTAAAAATAGAATGAAGCCGGATTGTGTAGGAAGAGAAAGACCGACGTCCTTTTTTCCTGTTTTTAAAAAGTGGTATTCCCATGAATGGGATGCGTGTGGGAACGGGCTATGTTTTTTATTCTTTAACGAATATGGAAGTTTGTTAGAGTGCCCGATATGGCTATCCACACTGAATGGAAGTGCCTGGCATGCGGCGCCTTTCTGGCTATGGAAGATGTGAATATGGCTGCAGATATGGTGTTATGCCGCTCCTGCAATAAGATAAGCAAATTTTCAGAGATTGTTCAGGAGGAAAGGGATGAGGAAATTCTTGATTCCATTCCCCGCCGCATGAGCGTGACGAAAACGGCGAGGGGGCTGGAAATAACGTATAAGAAACCAAAAGGTGCGGGACTTTTTCTACTGATGTTTTCGATTTTTTGGAATTCTGTAACATGCGTTGCCCTGTTTGCGGTGAGGAAGGAAATGTCTTGCGAAAATCTGTTCGGACTATTGTTTTTAATCCCTTTTGTTCTGGTTGGGGCTGGTACATTTGCGGGAGCTTTTTATGTGTTGTTTGGCCGCATGACGCTGATCCTGACGCCAAGCAGGGGGGAATTGTTCCGAGGAGTAGGTAATCTGGGCCGCCGACAGCATTTTTTGCTGGAGAAAGATTCCCGTATTTCCATCGAGGAAAGCAGTATACGGCGGAATCATGGAACTCTGTATAAAATTGTGGTGGAGCAACCGGGAGGAAAGCCATTCGAGTTTTGTACGGGTATTGAGGAAGCGGAGGCCCGGCAGTATATAGCGGCTCTTTTACGACAGATGAGAGAGTAGTTCTGCCGTTCCGTAATTTCAGGCAAAGTCATGGAACGCCGGAGGATCTGGTTTGCGGAAACGAAGCGTCAGGGAATTTCTGAATGAGGTTTTTTGATTGATAGGGCGGCTAAGATACGTAGATAAACGCATGATGAAGAAAGAGCGCCTTTTGTTGATTCTATGCGGTTTGTTTTGCGGAGCGGCAGTGGCGCAGCCCCGTCTTCCCACACCGCCGAACATGATTGTCATTCTGGCGGATGACCTGGGTTATGGGGATTTGGGCTGTACTGGTTCCAGGCAGATTAAAACGCCTTCCATTGACCGGCTGGCCAAGGAGGGCGTGTTTTGCTCCCGGGCGTATGTGACGGCACCGATGTGTTCCCCCTCCCGCATGGGATTGCTGACGGGGCGTTTCCCCAAGCGTTACGGCATCACGACGAATCCCAATATCCAGATGGATTATCTTCCGGAGTCCCACTACGGGCTGCCGCAGACGGAAAAATTGATTCCGGAGTATTTGGCCCCCTACGGGTACCGGAGCGCGGTATTCGGCAAGTGGCATCTTGGCCATACGAAGGGATACACGCCGCCGGAGCGCGGTTTTACGCATTGGTGGGGGTTCCTGGGCGGTTCCCGGCATTATTTCCCCGTGAAGAAGGAGGCTGAA
>OHYF01001342.1_pt1 | contig 10087 bp, 7 predicted proteins | sample 1580111 | NCBI WGS metagenome assembly OHYF01 (sample SAMEA3882530, study PRJEB24775) | human gut metagenome | biome: human-associated habitat; feature: intestine environment; material: feces | place: Netherlands | collected 2009/2010
TTGGTGGGGCGATGGGGCAAAGCCCCATATTCCCAAATGCTTAGATACTGTTTCTTGAAATGTTCGTTTTAAGCTTGACAGCCTTTGTTTATGGAGGGCTTCATGGCCGATCATTTTTCCCTGCGCACCTACGCGCTTTTCATCCTCGCGCTGCTGGCGGCCATGCTGCTGTGCGTCTGCGTCGGCAGCGTCTCCGTCGCGCCGAAGGACACCCTGACGGCGATTTTCTGTGCGCTGCTGGGGAAGCCCGCGCCTGCGGGCGTCGCGAAAAACATCATCGTCAACGTGCGCCTGCCCCGCGTGATGAACGTCGCGCTGGTCGGCGCGTCGCTGTCCCTGTGCGGCGCGGCGATGCAGGGGCTTCTGCGCAACCCGCTGGCGGACGGCTCGACGCTGGGCGTATCCGCCGGCGCGTCGCTCGGCGCGGTGATCGCGCTGGCGCTGGGCGTCACCATCCCCGGCTCGGATTATGGCGGAACGATGCTCATGGCGATGGCGTTCGCGTTCTTGTCGCTGACGCTGATTCTCTCGCTGGCCTACGCGCTGGATCATTCGCTGGCCACGAACAGCATCATCCTCATCGGCGTGATTTTTTCGATGTTCGTTTCCAGCGTCATCAACCTGATCCTGTCCTTTGTCAACGATCAGGTGCGCTCCATCGCCTTCTGGACGATGGGCTCGCTCTCCGGCACGGGCTATCCGCACACGCGGATTCTGTCGCTGGCGCTGCTGCTCTGCGGCGGCGTGATCGTCCGCCATGCCCGCGAGCTGAACGCATTCGCCATCGGAGAGGATAACGCGCGGCACGTCGGCGTGAACGTCCGGCGCGTGAAGCTGGCGGTGCTGGTCACGGTGTCCGTGCTCATCGGCGTGTGCGTGTCGATCAGCGGCAGCATCGGGTTTGTCGGGCTGGTCGTGCCGCACGCGGCGCGGATGATCGCCGGGCCGAACCACAGGCGGCTGCTCCCCGCTTCGATGTTCGCGGGGGCGATTTTTCTGCTGCTGGCAGATCTGATCGCGCGGACGCTGCTCAGCCCGGTGGAGCTTTCCATCGGCGTGGTGACGTCGCTGGTCGGCGCGGTCGCGTTCGTCATCATCTTCTATCGGGCGCGGAAGGCGGGGTGAGGGCGATGCTCAGGGTGGAAAACGTCACGGTGCGCTACGGCGCGCAGACGGTGGTGAACGGCCTTTCCTTCGAGCTTCGGGCGGGGCAGTGGCTGATGCTCGTCGGGCCGAACGGCGCGGGCAAATCCACGCTGATCGAGGCGATTGCGCAGGGCGTGCCCTATACGGGGCGGATATCGCTGGAGGGGCGGGATATCCGCGCCCTCAAGGGGGCGGAGCGGGCGCGCAGCGTCGGTTTCCTCGCGCAGAAGAACGCGGTCAGCTACGCCTATTCGGTGGAGGAGGTCGTTTCGCTGGGGCGCTATGCGCATGCGTCGGGCTTCCTGTCCGCGCGCGACGACGAGGGGGAAGCGTGCGTCGAGCGCGCGCTGGAATGGACCGGCCTGACGGCGCTGCGGCGCGCAAGCGTGCTGACGCTCTCCGGCGGCGAATTGCAGCGCACGTTTCTGGCGCAGGTGTTTGCGCAGAACCCGAAGCTGCTCATCCTCGACGAACCGGCGAACCACCTGGATTTGATCTATCAAAAGCACATCTTTTCGCTGATCGAGGCGTGGCTGAAGCAGCCTGGGCGCGCGGTGATCTCCGTCGTGCACGATTTGAGCCTCGCCAAAAAATACGGCACGCACGCCGTGCTGATGGATCGCGGGCGGTGCGCGGCGCAGGGGAAAACCGCCGAGGTGATGACGCGCGAACGGCTGGAAGCGGTTTACGGCATGGATGTATACGGCTGGATGCGCGACCTGCTGGGGCAGTGGACATAAAAGACGAACAAAAATCGGAGGGGACACGCTATGAAATTCCTTCACCTGTCGGATCTGCATCTGGGCAAGCAGATGAACGACGTTTCCCTTTTGGCGGATCAGGAGGCGGTGCTGCTGGGGCAGGTCGTCCCCATCGCGCGGCGGGAAAACGTGGACGCGGTGCTGATCGCGGGGGACGTTTACCAGCGCGCGACGCCGCAGGCCGAGGCCGTGGCGCTGTTTGACCGCTTTGTTTCCGAGCTGGCGGCGATGGGCAGGCGGGTCTTTATCATCAGCGGCAACCACGATTCGGCGCAGCGGATCTCGTATTTTTCCGCGCTGGTGAGATCCGCCGGCGTATACGTGACGGAGGCGTTCGAGGGGCGCATGCAGAGCGTGACGCTCAGCGACGAATACGGCGAGCTGACGGTCTGGATGCTGCCGTTTCTGCGCCCCCAGCAGGTCAAGCGCTTCCTGCCGGAAGAGAAGATCGTCACCTATCAGGACGCGATGCAGGCCGTTCTGCGCCAAACGCCCATCGACGGAAAGAAGCGGAATATCCTGCTGTGCCATCAGTTCATCACGGGCGCGGTGAAATCCGATTCCGAGGAGCATACCGTCGGCGGGCTGGATCAGATCGATGCGGCGGTGTTCGACGCCTTTGATTACGTCGCGCTGGGGCATATCCACAGGCCGCAGCGGGTGCGGCGGGAGACGCTGCGCTACGCCGGTTCGCCGCTGAAATACTCCTTCTCGGAGGCGGATTACGGCAAGAGCGTGCCGGTGGTCGATGTGCGGGAAAAGGGCTGCATCGACGTTCATATCGTGCCGCTGTCGCCCATGCGCGACGTTCGCCGGGTGGAGGGCATGATGGATGAGCTGATGCGCATGCCGTATTCGGAGGATTACGTCTGGGTGACGGTGCACGACGAATGTGTGCCGCCGGACGCGCGGGTGACGCTCAGCGGCGTGTTTCCCAATATTATGAAGTTTTCCATCGTCAATTCCAAAACCAAGACGGATTTGGATGTGACGGCGGCGCAGCGCATGGAGAGCAAATCCGTCGTCGAGCTGTTCGCCGATTTTTATCGCCTGCAAAACAACGATCAGCCGCCGAGCGCGGCGCACATGAAGGAAATCGAAAAGACGCTCAGGGAATTGGAGGAAAGGCCATGAAACCGATTCAGCTCGTTCTTTCGGCGTTCGGCCCGTATGTGGAGCGAACGGTCATTGATTTTTCCGCGCTGGGCGAGGAAGGGCTTTTCTTAATCGCGGGCGACACCGGCGCGGGCAAGACGACGATCTTCGACGCGATCAGCTTTGCGCTCTACGGCGAGGCTTCCGGCGGCAAGGAGAAGCGAAAAAGCAAATCCTTCCATTCGGATTACGTCTCCGATCAGACGGAAACCTACGTCGAGCTGACGTTCCGGCACCGCGGGGAGACGTGGTGGATTCGGCGCAACCTCGAATACCAGCGCCCGGCGAAGAAGAAAAAGGACGGGATGGAGACGACCACCCGGCAGGCGGCCGACGCGCAGATGCGCAACGAGGACACCGGCGAGGAGATTCTGCGCATGGATGACGTCAACCGCCGCGTGCGCGAGCTGCTGGGGCTGACGCAGGATCAGTTTACGCAGACGGTGATGATTGCGCAGGGCGATTTTTTGAAGATTCTCACCGCGTCCTCCGACGATCGTAAGAAGCTCTTTCGGGATTTGTTTCACACCAATCTCTACGTCGATCTGCAAAGCCGCCTGCAGGAGAAAAACCGCGCCTGCGCCGACGAACAGAAGGCGCTCGAACAGGTCATTTTGAGCGCGGAAGGGAAGATCGACCCGGAAGCGGAATTTGCCGAGCGGGAGATTCTGCTGAGCTACTGCGGCCAAATTCAGCATACCGACGCGCTCTGCGCGCTGCTGGCGCGGCTGATTGAGCAGGAAAAAGCCGCGCAGGAGCAGGCCAGGGCGCAAAAAAAGGAAGCCGCCGACCAGATCGGCGCGCTGATTGCCGCCGTGACCGAGGGCGAGCGCGTCAACCGGGATTTTGCGGATTGGGAAAGCAAAAGGGCGCGTCTGGCGGCGCTGACGGCCGGGCAGGGCGAAATTGACGCGCAGCGGGCGGCGCTGGCGGCCGCGCGCAGGGCGCAGCAGCTTGAAACCGACGAGGCGCTGATGCGGCGCACCCGGCGGGATATGGACGCACAGCGGGCGGCGCTGTCCGATGCGCAGGCGGCGCTTGAACAGGCGGAAAGGGCGCTGCCCGAGGCCGAAACGCGCATGAAGGAAGCGGAGAGCCGCGGCGGGGAGATTCACGCGCTGCTGGCGCAGGCGAAGCAGATGGAGGATTGCCTGCCCGTGCTGGGCGAGGTCGAGCGGCTGAAAGCGGCGCTGGACACGCAGAAGCGGGAGCTGCAAAGGCTGACGGCGGACAGCAGCCGGGCGCAGGCCGCCTACACCGCCGCGCAGAACAGCTATTACCTCAGCCAGGCCGGGCTTTTGGCGCGCGAATTGAAGGCGGGGCAGCCCTGCCCCGTGTGCGGCTCGACCGCGCACCCCTGCCCGGCGCAGATCACCCCGGAGACCGTCACCCGGCAGGCGCTGGAGCAGGCCGCAAAGCGCCGCGAGACCGCCGAAAAGGCGCAAAGCGACGCGGCAACGCGGCTGGCGGCAAACCAAGCCGCGCTGGATGAGCGGGAAGACCGCCTGCGGGCGCTGAAAATCGGGGCGGACGAGACGCGGCAGCGGCTGGCGGCGCGCATCGACGCGGCGCATCAGGCGGCGGCAGACCGCCAGCGGGAGATCGACGCGGCGCGGAGCGCGTATCAGGCGCTGGATAAGCGGAAAACCGCAGCGCAGAGCGCCGTCGATGCGGCGCAAAAGCAGCTCGCGGCGCTTGAGAAAGACCTGCGGGCGCAGACGGAAGCGTTTGAACAGAAGCGGGCGGCGCACGGCTTTGAGGATGAAGCGAGCTATCGGCTTGCCAAACGGACGAACGCGGAAATCGAGCGACTGGATCGGGAAATCCGGAATTATGACGAGCAGAAGCGCACGCTCGCCGCGCAGAGCCGGGAGCTGGAGGACAAGCTGAGCGGCAGACAGAGGACGGATTTGACCGCACTGCAAAACCAGCGGGCGGCGGCGCTTGACCGGCAGGCCAAGGCGGAAAACGCGGAAAAGGCCATGGTGCGCAAGCTGACGCTGCATGAATCGGCAGAGCGGGAAATCCGGCAGGCGAACGCGGCGATTCAGAAAAAGCGCGGAAAGTGGCAGATCATTCAGGAGCTGTATACCTGCTGCGCGGGCATCGCGGCGGGCAACCCGCGCGCCAAGCTGACGTTCGAGGCCTACGTGCAGCAGTATTATTTCCGCTTTGTCGTCGCGGCGGCGAATAAGCGGCTGACGCGGCTGACGGACGGCATGTTCGCCCTGCGCGTCATGCGGGAGGCGGCCAACCGCGTCAGCCAGAGCGGCCTCGATCTGGAGGTGCTGGACAGGAGCACCGGGCAGGCGCGCGACGTGTCCACGCTTTCCGGCGGCGAATCGTTTCTGGCCAGCCTCGCGCTGGCGCTGGGGCTTTCGGACGCGGTGCAGAGCCAGAGCGGACAGATTCGCATGGACGCGATGTTCATCGACGAGGGTTTCGGCTCGCTGGATGAAAACGCGCTGCGCAGTTCCATCGACGTGCTGCTGGAGCTGGCGGACGGCAAGCGGCTGATCGGCATTATCTCCCATGTGCAGGAGCTGGAGGAGCGGATTGATAAGCAGATTGTCGTGACCAAAACGCCGAACGGCTCGACGGTCAGGATGAACGTCTGAAAAAATTTGAAAAAAAGCCGCTCAAATCGCGCGCACATACGTCTATATATTTGACAGGAGGTGAGCGGCTGATGGAAAGCACAAACGAAAACGAAGCGACAGAAATACTGAATCGGCTGGTGGAACAATATCAAACCCCATTGCGGCGCATGTGCTTTATCATGCTGCGCGACGAAGAACTGGCGAAAGACGCCGTTCAAGATACCTTTCTCAAGGTATACAAAAATATCGACGTATTCAGAGGCGAATGCAGCGAAAAGACATGGCTGATGCAAATTGCGGTCAATACCTGCCGCGATGTGAAGCGCTCGGCGTGGTTTCGCCATTTAGACAGGCGGATTACGTTGGAGGATTTGCCGGAGCCGTCGGTGCAGCCCGCTGAAAGCGCCGTCGAGCTGACAATGGAAATCATGCGGCTTCCGCGAAAATTCAGGGAAATCATCCTTCTCTACTTCTATCAACAGATGACCACGCGGGAAATTGCGGAAATTTTGCGTATTCCGCAATCCACGGTGGCGACGCGGCTCAAAAAGGCGCGGGAGAAACTGAGGGTTTCGCTGGAAGGAGGGGAGCGGGGATGAAGCGACAAACAAGGAGCGAGCAGATTCAAAACGCGATTGATACGACGCTTTCCGGCCTGAAAGACGATCCGCGGCTCGCACAGCGGGTGATCCGCGCGGCGAGACAGATGGAAACGCCGAAGAGAAAACGCTTTTATGGAATGGTTCTTGCGGCGCTGCTGCTTCTTTTGGCAGCGACGGCCGTTGCGGCGGCGTATCTGTCCGCGCAGCAATTCGTGCAGCAGGAGGTTTTGCCGCTGGCGCAGGAAAACGACGCGGACGGATATGAAGAAAAATTCAGCAATCAGGAGCTTGCGGAAATTGTTCGGTTGGCGCGGGAAAACGGCATTGCGCTGTCCGACGAGATGATGGCCGCGTTTGAAAACGGCTATGGCTATTATGAGCAATCGGCCATCATGGAGATTGTCAGCACAGCCTTGGGCAAAAAATATTATTCGTGGTCGATTGAAGAGAAATACTGGTTTGGAGAAGTGATGGTTCTGCTGGGATTCCGAACGGATAATCCCTGCCGCCTTCCCTCCGGCGACGATGCTTCGCAGCAAGACTGCCTGAGCGTTATTCAGCGTGACATTTTGGAAACTTACGGGGACGATATAACCGATTCCTCGATATGGGAGCAGAGCGTTTCTTTTGAAACGCTATCGGAAGATAACGCGACGCAGAGCCAGCCGCATTGGTATTTTCAGTTGGATTCCCTTGATCTTCGGCATAACAGCTACAGTGTGGAGCTGACGGCACAGGGGCAGATCGTCGCGGTGGAGCCGCTTCTTGCGCCGTCGAATGACAGCACCGGCAACGAGATTGTCGATCAATTTCAACAGGTTTACGGCTTTTACGGCGATTGGACGGTGGAAACATGGGCGACGCTCGGCCAGATGCTGAAAGGCAGAGAGCCGGGCGGGATGCGCGCGTGGTTCTTTGCCTGCGCGGAATACATTCTTCCGCCGGAAAACAGCATTACGCAGGCCGAGGCGGAGCGACTGGCCTTTGAAGCGGTCGGGGATGCGTATACAAAGATTGACGGTATGGTTTGCTGCATGGATCGCGGAACGCCCATTTGGAAAATGGAGCTTAAAACGCTGTATCCTCAAGATATTGGCAGCGGAGAATACAGCCACATCTGGCTGGTTGAAATGGATTGCGCGTCCGGAAAAATCAACGACATTCAGGAATACAGTGTAGGGGGCGAAATCAGCCCGTTTATCCAATGGGTTCCCCGTTCAGTCATCGAAAATCCCCCGCCCATGCCGGAAAACGGATAAGCCCAAAACAAAAAGAAGGGATGATCGCGGGATCATCCCTTCTTTAATGGGTGAAAATGGGTGAAAACAATATGCGGTTTGCCGATGCGGGCGACCTTACATCTGCGCGGCGATATCGACGATCTCCATCGAGCGGCGGATGAACTCGGTCATCTGTTCGGCTTCCAGCGGCTGGCGGCTCAGCTCGGCCAGATCGTAGAGCTGGCGGGCGAGCAGAACGCTGCGCTCGTCCTTCTCGCGGGCGGCGAGCTTCTCAATCGTCCGGCTGCGGCTGTTGAGCACGACGCTGTATTTGGCCGGCATCGTAAATTCGCTGTGGCCGTAAATGCGGCCCATGTCGTTGAAGAGGCGGGTCTGCTCGTCCTCCACCAGCATCACCGGCACGCTGTCGTTGACCAGCGGCTTGACCTCGACGGTCAAATCCTTGTTGCCGCTCGCCTCGCGCATCAGCTCGGTCAGCTTTTCGCTGTCAAGCGTCGGGGCGTTCTCGGTGCTGGTCAGGCTGTCCAGCTCGGCATCAACGCGGCAGTAGCGGAATTTGCTCTCCGGGTCGGCGCTGTATTCCATGTAGGAGACGAAGTTCACGTCGATGGGCTGATCGAGCACCGTCACGTCGATGCCGCGCTCGGTGAACAGGCGGATTGCCGCATCCTGCCGCGCCGGGTCGGAGGTGTAGACCATCTTATCCGGCAGCTTCTCGCCGTTGCGCTCCTTGTATTCCGCCAGCGTCAGGAATTTGCCGTCCGTCGTCTTGAAGAGCAGGCAGTCCTTCATGCGCTCGGCGAATTTCTCGTCGCGCATCACGCCGTACTTGATGAACGGATGGATATCCGGCCAGAAGCCCTCGTAGGTTTCGCGCTCGGTCTTGAACATGCCGGTCAGACGGTCGGCGACCTTCTTGGTGATGTGGTTGGAGATGCGGCGCACATAGCCGTCGTTTTGCAGGAAGGAGCGGGAGACGTTCAGCGGGAAATCCGCGCAGTCGATCACGCCCTTGAGCAGCATCAGGAATTCCGGAATGACCTCTTTGATGTTGTCGGCGACGAACACCTGACCGGAATACAGCTTGATCTGGCCTTCGATGCCGCCGAACTGCTCCTTGATCTTCGGGAAATACAGAATACCCTTGAGCTTGAACGGATAATCCACGTTCAGGTGAATCCAGAACAGCGGATCTTCGTACTCGTGGAACACCTTGCGGTAGAACTGCTTATAATCCTCGTCCGTGCAATCCTGCGGCGCGCGGGCGTAGAGCGGCTGGGTGTCGTTGATGGGCTTCGGCGCTTCCTTCTCGGCCTCGGGCTTTTCCTCGGCGCCCTCGCCCTCGCCCGTCACCTTGGCCTCTTCCTCCTTGATTTCGTCAAGGTAGATCGGCACGGACATGAACGAGCAATAGCGGTCGAGCACGCGCCAGACTTCGAGGAACTCGCTCTCCGCCTCGCTGACGTGCAGGGTGATGGTCGTGCCGCGCGTGGTGCGCGTGCCCTCGGTCATGGTGAAGGCCATGCCGTCCTCGCTCTCCCAGCGAACCGGGGTCGCGCCCTCGCGGAAGGAGAGCGTGTCGATGGTCACCTTATCGGCGATCATAAACACGGAATAGAAGCCCAGACCGAAGTGGCCGATGATGCCGGAATTCTCCTTATCCTCGTTCTTGGCGTATTCCTCCATGAAGGATTTCGCGCCGGAGAACGCGACCTGATTGATGTTGGTCTTGACCTCGTCCTCGGTCATGCCCACGCCGTCGTCGATGAAGCGGAGCTCGCGCGCGGCCTTGTCCACCTCCACGTGGATGGAGCAGCCCTGCGCGGCGGCGCTGTCCACCATGCGCAGCTTGGTGATCGCGTCGCAGCCGTTGGAAACGACCTCGCGGATGAAGATGTCTTTATCGGAATACAGCCATTTCTTGATGATCGGCATGATGTTTTGAGCGTCGATGGATACGTTGCCCTGAATCGGTTCCATAATGAAAAACCTCCTTATACAAACGGGGTAAATCGCCTTATCCCGTTGCTGATTCGTTATGCAAGCGTATTGTATCGCGGTTTCAGGGTGATGTCAAGAGAAAATTAGCACTCAATCAAAAAGAGTGCTAACAATTTTCGGGGCGGTCAGTGCGTAAACGAAAACGGAAAAATGTTATCCGTTATATCCTTGACTTGCGCGATGCGCGGGCGTATGCTTTACAAAAGAACAGTAAATGAGCAAATCCGAAATTTTGCGCAAATTCCGATAACGGGCGCGCAATGCGCGCCCCTACAACGTTGCGGAAAAAGCAACCGCGCCATTGTGCCGCCGTACCCGTAGGGGCGCGCATCGCGCGCCCGCGTTTTGTGCAGAACTTGCTTTTTGCTCAATGAGATGAAACAAAAGGGAGGAACGCATCCGTGAAGCGCGCGAGACAGGTTCTGGGGCTGTTTTTTCAGTTTATGAAATTTGGGCTGTTCACCTTCGGCGGCGGCTGGAGCATCGTCGCCCAGATGCAGAAGCTCTACGTCGAGCAGGAGAAGGTCATCACATCCGAAGAGCTGTTGGATTTAACCAGCGTCGGCCGCAGCCTGCCGGGG
>OHYF01001343.1_pt1 | contig 10079 bp, 9 predicted proteins | sample 1580111 | NCBI WGS metagenome assembly OHYF01 (sample SAMEA3882530, study PRJEB24775) | human gut metagenome | biome: human-associated habitat; feature: intestine environment; material: feces | place: Netherlands | collected 2009/2010
TGGTGCCCCATTCTTTATGCTCACCGCGCTTGGGGTTGGGGTCCTCGTAGCAGGCCTCTCCGTCAAAGTTGTACAGGCCGAAGCCATCCTTCGGGAAGTGGGCGGGCACCCAGTCCATGATGACACCGATGCCGGCCTCATGCATCTTGTCCACAAAGGCCATGAAGTCCTTGGGGGTGCCGTAGCGGCTGGTGGGGGCAAAATAGCCCGTGACCTGGTAGCCCCAGCTGCCGTCGAAGGGATATTCCATCACGGGCAGCAGCTCCACATGGGTGTAGCCCATCTCCCGGATGTAGGGGATCAGCTCATCGGCCAGCTCGGAATAATTATAGGGAACCTTCTCGTCCTTCAGCTTCCAGCTGCCCGCGTGCATCTCGTAGATGTTCATCGGGCCGTTGATCACGTCCGCCTTTTTCTGAGCAGTCTGCCAGGCATCATCGTGCCAGGCAAAGCCGGTGATATCGTAGACCTTGCTGCCGTTGGAGGGCCGGGTCTCCGCATGGAACGCATAGGGGTCGGCCTTGTAGATCAGGTCGCCGCCCCGGGTGGTCACACAGTACTTGTAGACATCGTATTCCTTTACGCCGGGGATGAACAGCTCCCAGACAGAATCCCCATCCACTTTACGCATCGGGTGGCTGCCCGGCTTCCAGCTGTTGAAATCGCCCACCACACTGATGGCGGCTGCATGGGGTGCCCAAACACGGAACACCACACCGGACTCTCCGGCGCGGGTCTCAAGGTGTGCACCAAAGTAACGGTATGCTTCGCAGTTGTTGCCCTGCTTGAACAGATAAATCGGCAGATCCGAGGGATCTTTCTGGATCTTTTCTTCCGTCGGTCTCATAAACAGCTCCTCCCCGTACAGGCCGCAGTGAGCCTATACCTTTGTACTCTCTTATATTAAAGAATTTTGTCCGATTTTTCAAGGGCTTTCCGTCAAAATCTACCATAATCTTTTCGTCAATATTTTTCCATTGTGGTCAACTTATCCAATTTTACACAAGAATTCTCGGCAAACTTTACAGAATATAGGGCAAAAAGAAAGACCCGCCTCATTTTTCCTGCAAATCCAGGAAACTGAAGCGGGTGCTTTTTCAAATTTTTCCGTGTGCTATGCGGTTCAACCTACAACGTAAACGTTGACCTGAATGGCTCCGTTGATGACCGACTCTGCGTAGGTCTCATAGAACAGGTCCACCAGGATCTGGCCCTTCTGCACCGCGATACCGGTGTCGGTGGCAACGGCATAACCGTAAACAAAGCTGCCGTCCGTGGAAGTGATGTACAGCAGCGTGCCATAGGGGATAACGCTGGGGTCAACGGCAACGGTGCCGTAGCCCAGGCCCAGGCCCGACGAGCCCTTGCCCGTGCGGGAATAATAGCCCGTGGCCTTGCCGGTGAGGACCTGGCTGTACGAGGCGGGGGCGTTGGTGGTGCCGTCCGGCCCGGTCAGGGGAGAAACGGGCGCACCGGCACCATAGGTCTTGATGACATGGTCGGTGGGCTCCACCGTGGTGGTCACATCCACCACCATGCTGTTTTCCAGCTCGCCGTCCACATACTTTTCGCGGGTGGTCACGGTCTGCTGACCTTCCGCCCCATGCTGCAGGGTGGTGGCCCGGCCGGTGTTGCGGAAGTACAGGCTGGTGTAGACATACTGGGTGTCATAGGGGATGGTCTGGGTCTCCACCTTGTCCTGGTAGTCCACCCGGTGCACCGTGATCTCACTGCCCACAGTGACCAGCTGATCCAGCGCAGGCTCGGTGTAGTCATCTGCCTCCAGGGTGATGCCGGCGCGCTCCAGCGCATCGGCAACGGTGCCAAAGGCCATCTTCACCGGGTACTCCTGGCCGTCGGCCTGGATGTTCACGGTGAAGGCCCGCTCAATGTTCAGGGTGGCAAGATTGCCGCTGAACGCGGTGTAGTAAACGTGGTCGCCCTCTTCGGCCTCAATGCCGGAAAGGCTCATGACGCGGGCAGGGTCAGTCTCACTGCTGACCACCAGCTGACGCGCACCATCGGAGTCGGTGACGTAGGTCAGCCGCAGATTCGCGGCGGTCACGGCCAAAGTGAACACAAGGCTCACTGCCATGACGCAGAACGCCAGCACACGGGGTGTGACCGCACGAGCGCGGTCAGACAATGCTTTTTGAAATTTGACGGAAGCGATACGAGACAACTCCTCTCTTTTCATCATTTGGGAATGCGGCGGGCTCTTCCTTTGCCCGCAAAGCGCAGGGCATTTTTCCCTGCAAAGGGCCGTCTTTTTATACGGCGTTTTACTTCCTGAGAAATAAAATTTAAACGCTCCAACGTGTGTATGATCCGTTGAGCGGGCACTATTTTAGCAGACGACGGCCCATTTGTCAAATCCGCGCGCTTCGGCTTGACAATTGTTTCACATAGTTTTTTGTGCAATCTGTATATTGTTTCCCCTGATTCAGAATGATTTCGGTCGTTTCCTTCTGAAATTTTCCCAAAAAATTGGTCGTATTCGTTCATAATTTTTTAACATTTCAAATCTGTTTTCCGGGGAGAAATCGCCGGGCTCTTTTGCACATTCCGGCGCATCAATCATGCGTAATCCGACATTTTGCGGCACAAATTCCCCGCTGTTTTCCTGCCGGAAATAACGGGGAGTTTCTCCGCAGTTTCTGTCAAAAACCGGCTTCCAGCAAAATGCCGAAAGGTAAAAAACGCCATAAAAAAAGACCACACTTCCGTGCCCTGCCGCAAACCGGTACAATGGGGTCAAAAAGAAGAAAGGAAGGTTTTTATGCAGATCAAGATCACTCCCCGCACGCTGGGCGGCACCGAATTCACAGCCCAGCCCGCCCGGCTGCACCTGGGCGCACAGAACGCCGAGGGCGTGGACCGGCTGGTGTTCCAGCTGCCTGCGGAATGGGCCGGTTGCAGCGTCACCCTGCACATCCGCCACAGCGACGGCACCCTTGCCGCACCCCTTGTGCTGGATGCAGCGCACAGCGCGCCCGTGGGCCGCAGCTTCACGGGCTGGCCCGCCGGGCAATGGATGCTGGCCGCCACCGACGGCAGCGGCTATACCGCTTACACCCGCCCGGGCCGGTACGATGTCTACGACATTCTGCCCACCGACGGCACCGAGGAGGAGCCCAGTCCCTCGGTGTACGAACAGTTCATCGCCCAGGTATCGGGGCAGGCCGATGCGGCGGTGCAGGCGGCCCAGAACAGTGCCGCCAGTGAGGCCAGTGCCGCCCGGCAGGCGCAGGCCGCTGCCGACGCTGCCGAGCGGGCCGCACTGAATGGCAGCCGTGCCGCGACCTCAGCTTCCCGCGCCGAGAGCGCCGCCCTGCGCGCCGAATCCTTTGCGCCCGAGGACGGCACCCTGCTCAGTGTCAACGGCAAAGGCGGCGCGGTGGTGCTGGACGCGCAGGACGTAGGCGCGCTGCCTGCCCCGGTGGCCCCGCAGGCTGGTGCCCTCCTGCGGGTGCTGTCCATCCGCAGCGATGGCAGTCTGGTGGTGGACACCGTCACTCCCGCCGCCCTCAAGACCCTGCTGGAGGCCACCTGATGTTCACAGTGCTGGATGTCTCCCGCTGGCAGGGCGGCATAGACTGGGATACCGTAAAAGCCAGCGGCAGGGTCCACGGCGTGATGCTGCGCGCACTGGGCAGCAGGAGCGGCACGCCCTACATCGACCCCATGTTTGAAACAAACTACTCTGCCTGCACCCGGCTGGGCATCCCGGTTGGGGGCTACTATTACAGCTGTGCCGTTACCGCCCCACAGCGGGATGCTGAGCTGGCCCTCCTGCACGATGCCCTCAGGGGAAAGCGGCTTCAGCTGCCTGTTGCCATCGACGTGGAGGATGCCCGCCTGCGTGCCCTGACACCGGACGCGCTCTCCGCCCTTGTTGCCGGGGCGGCACGGCAGCTGGAGCACTGGGGCCTGTACGCCATGGTATACACCTACACCCATTTTGCAGATACTGCCCTGCACATGGACACGCTGGCCTCCTTCGACCTCTGGCTGGCGGACTACCGGGGCAAACGCCCGGCCCGCAGGCACGGGATGTGGCAGTACACCAGCAGGGGCAGGGTACCCGGCATCTCCGGCCCCGTGGACCTGAGCCGCACCGAAAAGGATTATCCCGCCCTGCTCCACCGGGCGGGGCTCGACCGTACCATCCTATAAAAGAAAGGAGTTCCCCATGAAGAAATGCAAAATCTCTCCCGCCACGCTGGCCCGCACGGCGGCGCTGGCACTGGCGCTGACCAATCAGGTGCTCAGTGCCACCGGCCACCGTGTCCTGCCCATTGAATCGGCAGAGCTGGAGCAGCTGGTCTCCACCGGCCTGACCATTGCCACCGCGCTGGTCAGCTGGTGGAAGAACAATTCCTTCACCCCGGAGGCCATCGAAGCCGATGACTTCCTCTGCCAGCTGAAGGAGCACAGATAACCAAAAAGGGACGATGCTTTTGCGGCATCGTCCCTTTTTGATTATCTGCTTTTGTTCTGAAGCACCGGCTCAGGAAATGGCATCCACGTCCCACTTCATGCGGACGGCATCCGCGCCATCCAGTTTGATATTCAGTGCACCGGCATTGTCCAGCACCTGCTCCGGGGTGCGGGCACCGCACAGCACATGCAGGCCGGGGATCATCCGGGCCGTCAGGGCAATGACCAGCTGGGCCATGGTGCAGTCGTATTTCCCGGTCAGGTCGTCCCACTTGGTCAGCAGGTCCAGCGCCTGCTTCCGGCGGGCGGGCTGGAAGCTGGGGTTGCTGTTCCGGGTGCTGCCCTCAGGGAAAGTGGTCTCCATGGTGACCCTGCCGGTGAGCAGACCCTGCTCCAGCGGGGAGTAGGCCTGCACCGAAACGCCCAGCTCCCTGCAGGTGGGCAGGAGCTGCTTTTCGATGCGGCGGGTCAGCAGGCTGTACTTCTCCTGAATGACATCCAGCTGGCCGTACCGGCAGTAGCCCCGGATGAGATCCGCCGTCACGTTGGACGCACCAATGGCGCGGATCTTGCCCTGCTCCTTCAGCTTCATCATGGCCTCCACGGTCTCCTCCAGCGGATAGAGGCCGAGGTCCGGGCTCTGCCAGTGGGTGTACAGCACATCCAGGTGGTCGGTGCCCAGGCGGCGCAGGCTGTCCTCCACGTCCTCAATGATGCTCTGCGCCGAGAGGTCCCGGTAGACGGCGGTGCCGTCCACGACCTTGTGGAGCACCGGCGTTTCATGCCGCCACTCCAGGCCGCATTTGGTGGAGAGCACCACCTTGTCCCGGTCGATGTGCTTCAGGGCCTCGCCCACCACGGTCTCGCTGTGGTACAGGCCGTAGATGGGCGCGGTGTCGATCCACCGGATGCCCTGCTCCACAGCAGTCTGGATGGCTTTGACCGAAAGGGCATCATCGTTGTCGCCCCACCAGCTGCCGCCGCCGATGGCCCAGGTGCCCATGCCCAGAAAAGGCACTTCGATGCCGCTGCGGCCAATGTTCAAGTTTTCCATATACGTTTCCCTCCATGCCAGCAGTGTTCCCCGCAATGGGAACCATTCATACAGGGGCTGGCATCTTTTGTTGTATTTTTGCTTTTTATAAAAAAGAGAACTGCGGTGCGAGTCAGCTCCGCACAGCAGCTCTCTTTTTTCCAATCAGATATTGCCGAACTCGCTCAATTCCAGCGTGTCGTTGTGGGTCTCGGCCCAGCGGACGGCCCAATCAGAGGTGAACAGCAGCAGACGGTTGCCCTTCATATCCTCCACAGCCTTGGTATCGCTGGTCAGGTCCAGGTCGCGCAGGTTGTAGGTGTCGGGGTCGTTCTTCACCCAGCGCAGCTGCTCAAAGGGCAGCTGCTGCATCCGGATCTCCACGTTGTACTCGGTGTTCAGGCGGTACTCCAGCACTTCCAGCTGCAGCACGCCGACCACGCCGACCACCACTTCTTCCATGCCGCCGCCCACTTCGCGGAAGATCTGGATGGCACCCTCCTGGGCGATCTGCTCCATACCCTTCACGAACTGCTTGCGCTTCATGGTGTCCTTCTGCTCGATGCGGGCAAAATGCTCCGGCGAGAAGGTGGGGATGCCCGCAAACTCGACCTTCTTTTTGCCGGTGCACAGGGTGTCGCCGATGGAGAAGATGCCCGGGTCGAACAGGCCGATGATGTCGCCGGCGTAGGCCTCGTCCACGATGGCGCGGTCCTGCGCCATCAGCTGGGTGCCGGTGGCCAGCTTGATGTTCTTGCCCTCCTGCACGTGGTAAGCCTCCATGCCGCGCTCGAACTTGCCGGAGCAGATGCGCATAAAGGCGATGCGGTCACGGTGGGCCTTGTTCATGTTGGCCTGGATTTTGAAGATGAAGGCCGAGAACTCGTCACGGCAGGCTCGCCGGTCAGGCTGTCCACACGGGCCAGCGGGGTGGGGGTGAGCCGCAGGAAGTTTTCCAGGAAGGGCTCCACGCCGAAGTTGGTCAGAGCAGAGCCAAAGAACACAGGGCTCAGCTCACCGCGCAGCACCTTGTCGAGGTCAAATTCCTCGGCAGCGCCGTCCAGCAGCTCGATCTCGTCCACCAGCTGCTGGTGCAGGTAGGGGGTCAGCAGCTCGTCCAGTGCGGCATCGCCCAGTTCGGCCTCGGTCTCGTTGACCTTCTTCACGCCGTTGGCGCGGCCGTCGCTGGAGAAAGCCAACACCTTGCGGGTATTGCGGTCGAACACGCCCTTGAACTCCTTGCCGCAGCCGATGGGCCAGTTCATGGGGTAGGTCTTGATGCCCAGGATCTCCTCGATGTTCTCCATCAGCTCAAAGGGGTCGCGGGCTTCGCGGTCCATCTTGTTGATGAAGGTGAAGATGGGGATGTGACGCAGGGTGCAGACCTTGAACAGCTTGATGGTCTGGGCCTCAACGCCTTTTGCAGCATCGATGACCATGACAGCGGAGTCCGCTGCCATCAGGGTACGGTAGGTATCCTCCGAGAAGTCCTGATGGCCCGGGGTATCCAGAATGTTCACGCACTTGCCTGCATAGTTGAACTGCAGGACAGAGGAAGTGACAGAAATACCGCGCTGCTTTTCGATGTCCATCCAGTCGGACACAGCGTGCTTGGCGCTCTGCTTGCCCTTGACGGAGCCGGCCTGATTGATGGCTCCACCGTACAGCAGCAGCTTTTCGGTCAGGGTCGTTTTGCCGGCATCGGGGTGGCTGATGATCGCAAACGTCCGGCGGCGCTCGATCTCTTCACGATTTGTCATATATTGATTTCTCCTGAATTGATGGGGGATATTTGTCAAAACAAAGATGCACTTACATCGGAAACTCCCATAGTTTCTTGCTCTTGGGCAGGCTTCGTCTTTGTACAACCTCTCCGTCATTGCTACGCAATGCCACCTCTCCTAGTAGGAGAGGCCTTGGCAAAACGGGAAAGCTTTACGCAATGCCAAGGGCTCCCCTACTAGGGGAGCTGTCGAGCGAATGCGAGACTGAGAGGTTGTACAGAGCAGAACCTGCCCTCCAAAATTACACACAACTTATATTTTACCAGCAATTCCACCTAGATGCAAGAGTTTTTGTTATTTTTTCAGGAGGAAGCAGGGCAAGGGGGCGGTATCGGCCCAATTGGCGAAACTGCAGACAAGGGCGGTGCACTGTTTCAGGGGCCGGGAGCGCATCCATTGGAGGATCTCGGTCTTTTCGTCGGAACCGATGACCTTGCCGCTGTACAGGATGGCGCTGAGCACCCCGCCGGGCCGCAGGGCCTCGAGGGCGGCCTCCAGCGCCGGGATGCTGCTTTGGGCGTGGGAGAACACCCCGTGGTCGGCACCGGGCAGCCAGCCGAAGTTGAACATCACGGCATCGACGGTGCCGGGCTGTACATATTGTAAGAGGTTGGCGTGGCTGTCGCAGTGAAGCTCTGCCGCAAGGCCCTTCCGTGCAAGGTTCTGCCGGGTGGAGGCAATGGCTTCGGGCTGGATGTCAAAGCCCAGCACCCGGCCCCCTTCGCCCACAAGGCGGCAGAGAAAGGCCGTGTCGCCCCCGTTGCCGCAGGTGGCATCGATGCAGAGCCTGGGGTCAGCCAGCCGTGCGGCGAGGAAGTCCTGCACAAGCTTCACGGCCGTCAGGTCGGGGGTGCGACGGCGGCACAGCCCACTGCCCTCTGCCGCAAAGCCGAACTTTGCCCAGAAGGCCCGCTCCCCCGCATCGGCAGGCAAAGGAGCCGTGAACACAGTGGCGCTCTCTTTGTCATAGCCGCCCAGGCTGCGCAATACCTCTTTTAACAGGTAGGAGCCGTAGCCCTTGCGCCGCCACCGGGGCAGGATGCACAGGGCGGCAAACTGTGCGCCCTTGGGGGCGGGAGAAAGGCGGCACTCTCCGATGCAGTCCTTTTCTTTATACAGGGCAAACCCCTGTTCAGTGCGGTGCAGTTCCATAAAAAGCTCCTCCTTGACGGGTCGATGTTCTTCCCTTACAATAGCAAGCGGAAACGCTGCTGTCAAGGGCGGAAAAACAGGACCGCATTTCACATATTCTTCACGGCGCAAGCGATTCATTTTCACATTTGACAGTTACAATAGGGACAGTTCAAAGGAACAGATGTCCCTGCGGACCGGCCTTTGAGGGAAGGATGTAGTAACATGGAAAACGAGAACAAGTGGGAATACGATTATTCCGCTTCCAATAACGAGACCGGCTACCCCAACGTGGGCAGCAGCGGCATGAACACGGCGAACCAGTATAACGACCCGCAGCCGGAACCGGAGACCGCTTACACCGCCCCGCAGACAGACAACGGCGCAGGCGGTGCAACGCCGCCGGTACATCCGGTACAGCCGCAGGACGCGCAGCCCCCTAAAAAGAAGAAAAAGTTCAACGGCAAGCGCGTTGCATGCAGCGCCGTGGCGCTGGTGCTGGCAGCAGCCATGGGCTTTGCGGGCGGCTTTGTGGGTGCAAAATACGGCGGCGGCAGCAAGGTGGTCATCCAGCAGGTGGAGCGCCCGGCCAGCTCTGACAGCAGCACCGACAGCACCGGCAATTCCATCAGCGCCACCAGCGGTACCGGCCTGAGCACCGCACAGGTAGCCGAGATGGTCAGCCCCAGTGTGGTGGTCATCACCACTGAGCAGGTGGTCTACTCCCAGTGGTCGTGGTACGGCCAGAGCCAGGTGGAGAGCGGCGCGGGCAGCGGCGTCATCATCAGCTCGGACGGCTATATCCTCACCTGCGCCCATGTGGTGAGCGGCGCTTCCAACATCACCGTGAGCATCGGCGACAAGGATTACCCCGCTACGCTGGTGGGCGAGGATACCACCAGTGATATCGCCGTGGTCAAGGTCGATGCCACCGGCCTGACCCCCGCCACCGTGGGCAACAGCGACAGCCTGAAGGTGGGCGAAAGCGTCATGGCCGTGGGTAACCCCTTGGGTGAGCTGGGCGGCACCGTGACCAGCGGCATCGTCAGCGCACTGAACCGCAGCGTCAGCATTCAGGGCTCCAGCTCTGTCAACACCATGTCCCTGATCCAGATGGATGCCTCCGTCAGCCCCGGCAACTCCGGCGGCGGCCTGTTCAACATGAACGGCGAGCTGGTGGGCATCGTCAATGCAAAGTCCTCCGACAGCGATGCCGAGGGTCTGGGCTTTGCCATCCCGGTGAATGACGCCGTCAAGGTGGCACAGGAGCTGCTGGAAAACGGCTATGTGACCGGCCGTCCCTATCTGGGCATCAGCTACTATGCCGTGACCGATGCTCAGACCGCCGCCCAGCTGGGCGTGAACGCCTATGGTGTCTACATCGTGGAGGTAGTCAAGGGCGGCCCTGCCGACAAGGCGGGCTTGCAGGCCGGTGACCGCATCGTGAGCGTAGACGGCAGCGAGGTTGCCACCCAGAGCGACCTTGGCACCCTGATGCAGAACCACAAGGCCGGTGACGCCATCGAGATCACCGTCGCACGCGGCGGTCAGATGCAGACCGTTAACGTCACCCTTGGCGAAAAGGGCGCAGAGAATAACTGAAAATAGTAAAAAGGCTGTTGCACGGAATGTGCAGCAGCCTTTTTTGTTGTGAAAATACCCCTTCCGTCTGCTCACTACGTTCGCAGCCA
>OHYF01001352.1_pt1 | contig 10056 bp, 10 predicted proteins | sample 1580111 | NCBI WGS metagenome assembly OHYF01 (sample SAMEA3882530, study PRJEB24775) | human gut metagenome | biome: human-associated habitat; feature: intestine environment; material: feces | place: Netherlands | collected 2009/2010
GCATTTCCATCGCCCGTGCTTTTCTGAAGGATGCGCCTATCATCCTGCTGGACGAGGCCACCGCCAGCTTGGATGTGGAAAACGAAACTGCCATTCAGGAGGCTCTATCCCGGCTCATAAAAAACAAAACCGTCCTCATCATCGCCCACCGGATGCGCACCGTAGCTGGTGCGGATCAGGTGGTGGTGCTGTCGGGCGGCATCGTGGCCGAGCAGGGCAGCCCGGCAGAGCTGTACGCCCGGAAGGGACTGTACACCCACATGGTGGATCTGCAGTCGGCAAGCCAGAACTGGACGATCTGAGAAAGCGTGCAGATTTATTTGGAAAAAGCCTTGTAATCCGCCCAAAAATGTGGTATATCCATTATACGAAACATTGTTTAAGATGAACGTTCCACCGTTCAATGATGTATAAATGGAGGTGCCTGCCATGACCGCCGTGATCTATGCCCGCTATTCCTCGGACAACCAGCGCGAAGAATCCATCGAAGGTCAGATTCGTGAATGTACGGCTTATGCAGAGAAGAACGGCATCACCATCGTCAAGCACTACATTGACCGTGCCATCTCCGCCAAGACCGATAACCGCCCGCAGTTCCAGCAGATGATCAAGGACAGTGAGCGTGGCATCTTTGACGTCATCATTGTCTGGAAGCTCGACCGTTTTGCCCGGAACCGCTATGACAGTGCCCGGTACAAGACCCAACTGAAGCGGAACGGCGTGAAACTGGTGTCGGCAACGGAAGTCATTTCGGCTGGTCCGGAGGGCATCATTCTGGAATCGGTGCTGGAAGGCTACGCCGAATACTACTCGGCTGACCTGTCCGAAAAGGTCGTGCGCGGCATGACCGAGAATGCTCTCAAGGGTATTTATAATGGCGGCACGATTCCGTTCGGCTACATGATCGATGAGACCCGGCATTACCAGCCCGACCCGTTGTTGGCTCCGTATGTGGAGCAGACGTTCCAGAAGTATGCGGACGGTGCGACCATGACTGACCTGCGGGATTGGTTAAAGGCACACAACATCAAAAATTCAATGGGCGGGGAGATGTCCTACAATACGATTCAGCGGATGCTGAGTAATCGCCGGTACATCGGCGAATTGCGTTTGCGGGATGTGGTACAGCCCAATGCAATCCCGGCATTGGTATCAGGTGAACTTGTCGGGGCAAGGCCCCTCCATCTTGCTACGCAAGACCGTTCTGTCGCTTAAAAGCCCCACTGGGGCTTTCATTGCTCCGCTTCGCTGCGCAAACGCGAACCTGTTCAACAAGGTGCAGGAAAAGCTGGCGAAAAATAAAAAGGCCCCTGCCCGTCATAAGGCAGAGGAAAGCTATCTGCTTACCACCAAGCTGTACTGCGGTAAGTGCGGAGCGCTGATGTTTGGCGAAAGCGGTGTCAGCCACACCGGGAAAATGTATACCTATTACAAGTGTGCCGCCGCCAAGAAGAAAAAGACCTGCGATAAAAAGGCCGTGCGGAAACAGTGGCTGGAAGATCTGGTGGTCAACGAGACCATGAAGCTGGTGGAAGATGACGCTTCCATGAATGCCATCATCGCCAAAGTGATGGAACTGCAAAACCAGGAAAGCACGGATTTGCCCATCTATGAAAAGCAGTTGAAAGAAACGGAAGTCGGCATCACCAATATGCTGAACGCCATCCAGATGGGCATTCTGACCAGCTCCACCAAGGAGCGGTTGGAAGCGCTGGAAGAGCAGAGGAAGGAACTGCAAGCCCGCATTGCCGAGGAACGGCTGGCTAAGCCAAAGATGAAAGAGGAGTTCGTCCGCTTTTGGCTGCTTCGCTTCCGCAAGCTGGATATGACCCAGCCGGAGCAGCGGCAGGCACTGGTGGATACCTTCATCAATGCCATCTATCTCTACGATGATAAGGTTCTCATTACCTTTAATTATAAGGAAGGTACGGAAACGGTCGCTTTCGGGGAAGCCGTGAAAGCGGAGAAAAGTTCGGATATGAGTGCGCGAGGTGCACCACAACAACAAAATCCAAACTTTTTTCCAATAGGAGAAGGGTTCGGATTTTTTGTATTCTTTGGAAAACAGAATGAATCTCTTGCTTCCATCGAAAAACGTCCTAGACCTTATCACAAAAAAGCACGACAGATCACTGTGAGAGTGTCGTAAAGGCAGAAAGGACACAAACATGAAGTACGATGAAAGAACCTGTAAAGTCAACATGGACACCGGCTGTGTGGAACTGCTGCTCCGGGATGGGAGAAAAATTTCCATTGACTGTACCGGGGTTGAGGATGCACTGGATGTGACCATGGCGCAGCAGACGGAACTGGACTATCTCATCTACAATAACCCACTGGGCTATGCCGATTTGATTCTGAACGGAGACCTGGAGAAATATTTGAAGAATGTAGCTGGAGGTCATGGACTAAAATCATAAGATAAATCAATAAACACCAAAAACGGAGACCTTTTATAAGGTGCTCCGTTTTTTAGGTTGCGTAACGGTGATTTTAATCTTGCACTGCACTGGAAAGAATGCTATACTAGGTAAGTTAAAACTAACTGTGATATATTTGACCGGATTCAGGAGATCGCGAAAGAAGATGGAACTTAAACAGCTAGAGTATTTTACCATTGTATGTGAAAAAGGCAGCTTCAGCCAAGCGGCAGAATGCCTTTATACATCGCAGCCCAATGTCAGCAAGGTGATCTCCTCGCTGGAAAAAGAGCTGGGGAGAAAACTGGTGGAGCGGAGCAGCCGAGGGCTGCGAATCACGCCCTATGGGGAAACGGTGCGCGATTATGCAAAAGTCATTCTGAAACACGCTTCTCTGATCAGCTCTATGGCGACACACCACAATGGCAAAAAATTTACGTTGGCAACGTACCCCAGCAATATGATCACGAACCTTTTGGTGGATTTTTACCGACACTGGGGCAACGGGTACATTGTCGAGCATCAGGAGGGCAGTGTCGAAGAGGTCAGCAACTGGGTGGCCAGCGGGCAGACGGAAATCGGTATCGTCTATATTGCACAGCGTCAACTGGCGGCGTTCCGGCATATCCTTGGACATAAGAATTTGGAATTTGAACCGCTCGATGTAAAAGAAGCCTGTGTCTATGTGGGTCCCAATCACCCATATTACGAGAGAGACTGCGTGGATTTCTCGGAGCTGTCCAGCTTGCGCTTCATCGGGGCGGTACGGGACTACTTTTCTATGGAGCATCATCTGGACCGGGTCTCATTGGGTGCTATCAGCACCAAAGATTTGAATTATTCCATTTACTCGAATAGCGACCACATGACCATCAATGCGCTGATGCAGACCGACCTGTGCAGCCTTGGCATCAATTTTATGCACCAGCCGTATAAACACTATGACATTAAGAATCTGAAAATCAACGGATGTGAGCCATTTTTGCTGATTGGAATCGTTCGACCAGAGGGTGATGAACTAAGCGAAGCAGCACAATGGTTTATTGAAAATTTCAAAAAGCTGCTCTGAGAAAAGGCTTGATCTGCCATAACGATTTGTTATGGAAAACCATGCCGATTTCATCACTGGTCAGGCAGGACAAACTGTGGTATCCTATGGGAGCGCCGCGCAGCAAGCGTGGGGCTCCTTTTTCGTTATAACTGATGTTTTTTGATACCACAGGAGGAAACACACTATGAAAATCTCTCGCAGAAACTTCTGCCTGCTGATGGCAGGTGCCTGCTGCACCGGCGTGCTGGCTGCCTGCGGCTCCAGCTCTTCGTCTACTGCTTCGTCCAGCGCAGCATCCGCTTCTGCGGCGGCATCCGGGGAAGTCCGTGATGAGCTGATCTTTGTCAACTATCGTGATATTCGTGATCTGAACCCGCATCTGTATGCAGGCGAAATGTATGCCCAGAGCATCCTCTACGATACATTGGTCAGCATTACGGCAGATGGCTATGAAGGCTGTCTGGCGGAAAGCTGGGACATCAGCGAGGATGGTTGCACCTACACCTTCCACATTCGTCCCAATGTTCTGTTCTCGGATGGCGAAAAGTGCGATGCAAATGCTATCCTTGCCAACTTCAACGCCATTCTGGAAAACCGCGAACGCCACACTTGGCTGGAAATGATGAATCTGCTGGTGGGCGTGTCGGCTCCCGATGAAAACACTTTCGTCATTGAGATGAGCGAGCCTTACTACCCCATGCTGACGGAGCTGGGCTGCATCCGTCCCTTTGCCATGATCTCCCCCAACTGCATGATCAACGGCAGCACGAAGGATGGCGTCAATGGCCACATTGGCACCGGCCCCTATGTGCTGACGGATTTCGTGACCGATGAATATGCGGTGTTTGAGCGGAACGAGAATTACTGGGGCGAAACTCCGGCCATCCGCAAGATCACGGTCAAGGTCATTCCCGACAACCAGACCCGTATCATGGCTCTGGAATCCGGTGAGATTGACCTGATTTTCGGCAAGAACATGATCGATGCCGATGCGATCAGCCAGTATCTGGACAGCGACAGGTTCACGGTCGGTCTGTCTGACCCCACCTCTACCCGGCACATCGTTATGAACACCACCCATGAGATCCTGGGCGACCCGGCGGTTCGTAAGGCATTGCAGCACGCTACCGACCGTCAGACCATCTCTGATGGCATCTTCTACGGTCTGGAGCAGCCTGCGGATACACTTTACGCTACCACGGTTCCCTACTGCAATGTCGGCTTGAAGCCGTATGAGTACAGCACGGAGACTGCGGCGCAGATCCTTGATGAAGCAGGCTGGGTGTTGGGCGGCGACAAGATGCGCGCCAAGGATGGCAAGCAGCTTGCACTCGACCTGCTCTACAACAGCGACAGCGTGACGGAAAAGACCATCGCCGAGTATCTCCAGAGCGAGTACCTCAAGCTGGGCATTTCCATGACCATTCACGGCGAGGAAGAGCAGTCCTACCGCGATAACATGAAGGCCGGCAACTTCGATATGGTGTTCAATATCTGCTGGGGTATGCCGTATGACCCGCAGTCTTCGCTGGCTGCGATGCGTGCCCCGGTCTATGGCGACTATGCCGCCCAGCAGGGTCTTGAGGACAAGGCGGAAATTGACGAAGCCATTACCAAGATCCTGACCTCTACGGACGAGGCCGAGCGTCAGGAGCTGTATCAGTCGGTTCTGACCAACCTGCACGAGGATGCAATGTATCTGCCGCTGACCTATGAGTGCAACAAGGCTCTGTACACCTCTGCTCTGCACGGTGTCCACTTTGGCACCGACCAGTATGATGTGCCCTTTGCGGATATGTATTTTGAATAAGAATTGACAGGGAAAGCCGCTTCGGGTATGGAGCGGCTTTTCTTGAAGAAAGGACTGCCCATGAAACGCTATGTTGTACGCAGACTGTTGATGGCGATTCCGCTGCTGCTGGCCATTTCGTTCGTCTGCTTCTGCTTTATCAATCTGATTCCATCCAACCCGGCGGAGGTTGCGCTGCGCGTCCAGCAGACCCCCGTGATCACGGAGGAGATCATTGCTGCGATGGAAGAGCAGCTTGGTCTGAACAAACCCTTCTTTGTCCGTTATTTTGATTGGGTGCTGGGCTGTCTCCACGGTGACTTTGGCATCAGTTATGTCAACCCGAAACGCACCGTGGCAGGCGAGCTGCTGCGCTGCCTGCCTGCGACCCTTCAGCTGGCAGGAACTTCTTTTGTCATCGTGGCGGTGCTCAGCATCCCCATTGGCTTCCTCTGTGCAGTCTATAAGGACGGCTGGTTTGATAAAATTATGCGCGGACTGGTCTTTGTGACGACTGCCATGCCTGCCTACTGGGTGGGTCTGCTGCTGATGTGGGGCATTGGCGTTCAATTGAACTGGCTTCCCACCAACGGCAACGGAACATGGCGGCATCTGATCCTGCCGTCCTTCACGGTGGCATTGAGCTATATTTCGACGTATATCCGTCTGATCCGCAACAATATGCTGGAAAACATGAAACAGGACTATGTGCTTTACGCCAATGTACGCGGATTACCACAGAAGTCGATTCTGGTCAAGCACATTCTGAAAAACTCCATGCACACCTGCATCGTGGCGATGGGCATGAGCATCCCGCAGCTGATCTCCGGCACCATCGTGGTCGAAAATGTTTTTTCGTGGCCGGGACTTGGTACGCTCTGCATCAGCTCCATCTTCAATCGGGATTACCCGGTCATCCAGACCTATGTTTTGCTGATCGGGGTACTGTTTGTCCTGTTCAATCTGCTGTTTGATATTTTGCAGACCGTCTCCGATCCCCGTCTGCGCAAGGAGGACTGACCATGAAAGAACGATTCTTCCGCAACCGCACGGCAGTGTTTACCGTTGTATTTGTATTGCTGGTGGGTCTTGTAGGCATTCTGGCTCCTGTCATTGCGCCCAACGATCCTTATGAGACCAATATCCTGAACAAATTTGCATCCTACAGCCTGCAATATCCGCTGGGCACCGACCAGCTTGGCCGCTGTGTCCTTTCCCGCATGATCTATGGCATCCGTCCTACCCTCGGCCTTGCCCTGCTGACCATGTTCGGCACCATCAGTCTGGGTGCCATCCTTGGCATCATGGCAGGTTATTTCCGGGGCATCGTAGAAGAAGTTATCATGCGTGTGGTGGATGTGATGCTCTCTTTTCCCAGCCAGATCATGGTGTTCGCTGTGGTGGCACTGCTGGGTGTCAGCGTCCAGAACGTCATCATTGCAAATGTTTTCATCAAGTGGGCGTGGTATGCCCGCATGATCCGCACGGGCGTAATGCAGTACCGCGACCGCAACTTTGTCCAGTTTTCCCGCTGCGTAGGAATGCCGGAGCGGTTCATCCTGTTCCGTCATCTGCTGCCCTCCATCACTTCCGACCTGGTGGTTCTGGCTTCGCTGGATGTGGGCTGGGCAATCATCAATATTTCCACGCTGTCGTTCTTGGGACTGGGCGTACAGGCCCCCACGCCGGAATGGGGCGCAATGCTCAATGAGGCAAAAAATGTGATGACGTCGAACCCAGTGCAGATGATCGCTCCCGGTATCGCCATTGTGGTGCTGGTCTGTGTGTTCAACCTGATGGGCGACGCCCTGCGCGATGTGCTGGACCCCAAGGAGGTGCAGAAATGAACCCTGTTTTTGAATTGAACGATCTGCACGTTTCTTTGCAGAGCCACCATAAGGAAATCGAATTGGTGCGCGGGGTGTCCTTCGCAGTTGCTCCCGGCGAGTGCCTCGGCATTCTGGGGGAAAGTGGTTCCGGCAAGTCAATGTCGATGAAAGCGGCGATGGGCCTGCTAGACCACAGCTTCCATGTCAAGGGCAGCGCACAGTTTCAGGGGGAAGAACTTTTGGGTAAGAGTGCTGAGGAACTGCGCCGTCTGCGCGGCGGAAAGGTGGGCATCATTCTTCAGAACCCGATGACCTGCTTTGATCCGCTGTACCGCATTGGACAGCAGATCGCTGAGACGTTTTCGGCGCATAATAACTGGACAGCAGAGGAAATCCATATCCGCTCACTGGAACTGCTGGAAAAAATGCGCATCCGAAACCCGGAGGAAGTGCTGGAAAAATATCCGCATCAGCTTTCCGGCGGTATGCTCCAGCGCATCATGATCGGCATTGCAACGGCCATGAAACCAGCTCTTCTGATTGCAGACGAACCTACCACGGCGATCGATGCCATCACCCAGTATGAGATTCTGAACGAACTTCTGCATATCAAAGAAAATCATAACACGGCCATAATCTTTATTTCACATGACCTGAATGCCATTTCTCGCGTGGCAGACCGTATCGTGGTGCTGAATCACGGAGCAGTGGTGGACCGCGGCGATTTCCAGCATATCCTGCATCATGCACAAGACCCCTATACGAAACTGCTGGTGGAGAAGCGCGCGGATGTTATGCGCAGGTACACCGCTGTTTTGAATGGCAAAAAGGAGACTGCCCATGCTTGAACTCAAAAATATTAATGTAAGCTTCCGCAGTGAGCGGCAGGATAAAATTTTTGGTCATACCCGGCAGCAGGTGTTGTTTGATGTGTCACTTACCGTAAAAGAGGGCACCTGTCTCGGTATTCTGGGGGAAGGCGGCTCCGGCAAATCCACGATGGGCCGTGTGCTCTGCGGACTGCTCAAACCAGACAGCGGTGAAGCCGTTCTGGATGGCGTTTCGGTCTACGCTTCCCGTGCCGGACGACGAAATCTGCAAAACAAACTCAGTATCGTGTTTCAGGATTACACAACCTCCGCAAATCCCCGGTTCCGCATCCGGGATATTATTGGGGAAGGGCTGACCGTACAGGAACGCAGAGAGGGCAAAAAACTGGATCGGAAAGCCGAAACGAGCCGATTGCTGGAGTTGGTCGGCCTGCCTGCCGATTTTGCAGACCGGTTTCCCCATGAGCTTTCCGGCGGACAGCTGCAGCGTGTCTGCATCGCCCGCGCAGTGGCCTGCAAGCCGGAAATCATTCTGTTTGACGAAGCGATTTCCTCGCTGGATGCACACACGCAGGTACAGGTCATGGACTTGCTGCGGGAACTGAAAGATCGCCTTGGCTTGACGTACATCTTTATCACCCATGACCTGACTTCCATTACCTATCTTTGTGATGATGTGTTGTTCCTGTATCAGGGCCGGGTAACAGAGAACCTGCCGGTAGAGCGCATCAGTGAAACGAAGGACGAGTATGCCCGTAAACTGCTGGAATCTATTGTCGTCTTTGATACGGAGGAATCGGCATGACACTGTGCGGCTTTGAGATCGCCCCCGGTGAAAAACGACAGGTGAAACTGCCTGTTCCTGGCGGTGTACCGCTGGAAGCATGGCTGCTGTGCGGGGCGCACCCCGGAAAGACGCTGGTGGTCACAGCTGGGGTGCATGGCTGTGAGTACGTCGGCATTCTGGCTCTGCAAAAATTAGTGGAAATGCTGGACTGTGCTACTCTTTTTGGACAGGTCATTTTGCTGCCGCTGGTCAATTCCAAAGGATTTTTTGCAGGGGTAAAACAACTGAATCCGGCAGATGGCAGGAATCTGAACCGGGAATTTCCCGGCAAGGAGGATGGAACGGAAACACAGCGGATGGCATGGACGATCGAAAAACTCCTTTACCCGGAAGCGGATTTTCTTCTGGACCTTCACGGCGGAGACTGGAATGAAGAACTGGCCCCGTTGGTATTCTTTCCCTGTGGAGCCGGGCAAAAAGTGGAGCAGGAGACCCGCAGGGCGGCACAGGCTCTTTCTGTTTCCATGCGGGTCTGTTCAACGGCCCGAAATGGATTGTACAGCTGGGCAGCACAAAAAGGAATCCCTGCTTTGCTGTTGGAGCGGGGCGGAAATGGCCGCTGGACTCCCGAAGAGGTGGAAGCAGATTGCGAGGATGTACTCCGTCTGATGAACCATCTTGGAATAAGAAAAGGAGAGTTCGATGCCGTTCCGCAAACAGAGATTGCAAAAGCCGTCTACGAAGAAGCACCGGCAGATGGATACTGGTTTCCGCAAGTCTGTGCTGGGCAGGAAGTATTAAAGGATGCACTGCTGGGCAGGTGGAAAAGCTCCGATGGGACGCAGAACTGCGAGGTCCGTGCAAGATTTGCAGGGCGGGTTTTGTATGAGACCACTGCATTGGGCGTTCGCAGAAATGACCCGCTCGTTGCATACGGAACAGCATGAGTTTCCATAAAAACAAAAACAGGGTGCGCCCCTGAATAGGACGCACCCTGCCATCGCAATTCACAATTTGATTTGTTGGCAACAACCGTGAATTGCATATCGCAAACAAGTTGTTGAGAATTGCACTGCTGCGCTGCGCAAACGCGAACTTTTGGGAACACGCCACTTTCGGCAGTGTGCAAGAAAAAACAATGAAAACTTTGGCAAAAAGAGAGAGAGGGCTGGACGGTGCCAGCCCTCTTGACAAGGAAAAGCACAAGGCTCTTTATTATAATAAAGCTATAAGAACATAATAAAGGCAATTATTTGAAATTTTTGAAAAAACAGAAATCATTTTGATGATATGGGACGTTTTAATAGACAGGAAGGGGGTGAACCGTATCCAGACAGAATTATTGCTGCG